>ERZ773193.1293-NODE-1293-length-32412-cov-24.132243_pt1 | contig 32412 bp, 23 predicted proteins | sample MGYA00511110_ERZ773193 | MGnify/ENA primary metagenome ERZ773193 (study PRJEB29015, sample SAMEA2737784) | human gut metagenome | biome: human gut; feature: human-associated habitat; material: faeces | place: China | collected 2012 ...
ACAAGGGCGTCGCGCGCAACAAGGGCCGCACGGGCACGGCGCTCGCGCCGGACTTCGTGCGCGGCCAGATGTCGAACCTGCCCTGCACCTTTTCGCAGGAGGTCAAGCTCTTCGATGCGGGCGACATCGTCTGCGACGAGATATCCCTCGAGGAGGGCCAGCGTGAGCTGGGCCTCGCGGTCGAGGAGATATTGCGCCGCAGGCTCTTCCCCATCGTGCTCGGCGGCGGTCACGAGACGACCTTCGGCCACTTTCAGGGCCAGCACAATTACCTCAAGGACAAGGGCCGCACGCCGGAGCTCGGCATCGTGAACTTCGACGCGCACTTCGACCTGCGCCCCTACGACATGGGCAATTCCTCCGGCACGATGTTCCGTCAGATGGCGGACGTGTGCAGGGCCGAGGGCACGCCGTACCACTACTTCCCCATCGGCATCCAGCAGCACAGCAACACTGTGAGCCTGTTCAAAAAGGCGCGGGAGCTGGGCGTGGACTATGTGCTCGCCAAGGAGATCCAGGGCAGCAACATGGAGTCCATTTTGGAGCGCATGGACACCTTCCTCTACCGCTGCCGCGACGCCTACATCACCGTCTGCACGGACGTGTTCTCCTCGGCCTTCGCGCCCGGCGTCAGCGCGCCGCAGTCGCTGGGACTCGATCCCGAGGTCGTGCTGCCGCTGCTCAAGCACGTTCTGCGCACGCGCAAGGTCCGTGGCTTCGACATCTGCGAGATCTCCCCGCGCTTCGATCAGGACAACACCACCGCCAACCTCGGCGCGGTCATCATCTTTGCGGTCATCAACACGCTCTGCCGCATGAACGGTCTGGAATACGCCGCCGAATAAGCGTCGGACCCGATGAAAAAAAGAGACGAAAGCACGCGCTCTCGTCTCTTTTCTTATGCCGTTTTCAGAAGAACAGCGGACCCTCGCCGCCGTCGATGTAGCGGTCGCTGCGCGAGCCGACACGCACGAGCTTCAGCGACACGGCGAACAGCGCAAGCACAAAGACAAGGAACACCCATTCGCAGTTAGGGTCCTCCATCGTGGCGATGAAATCGTAGGCGCCGTGCAGCAGCGCGGGCATCAGGACCGCCATCGTGCGGCAGCGCTTGGCGTTCACGAAGTCGCCGTCGTTGTCATAGCGCTTGGCGCGGCCGTAGTAGACGCCCATGAACACGCCGAAGCAGGCGTGGCCGGGGACTGCGGTCACGGCGCGCACGAGCGCGGTGCTCAGGCCGTACATGGCGACGTAGCCGAGATTTTCCCACAGGGCGAAGCCGAGCGAGACGAACACGGCGTACACCACGCCGTCGAACTGGCAATTGAAGGCGTCCGAGCGCCATGTCCGGCAGCGGAGCAGGATATACTTTGCGCCCTCCTCGGAAAAGGCGACGATGACAAAGTACATGATGATGTTGTAGGGCAGGGAGTTTTCCGCATAGACGCTCCCGAGCAGGGCCGAGCCGAGCTCCTCGAGCATCATCGCGATGACCGTGGCGAACACGCCGCGCAGGATCAGCGAGAGCAGCAGCCCCGACGGCTCCGGCTCCAGACGGTCGGCGCGATAGACCCTGATGAGCAGAAAGACCGCCGGCACGACCGCCGCGGCGATCAGAATGGGATTCATGTAAAGAAGAAACATACGGCACCTCTTGAGCATTGATCTGCAAGCATAATACGCTGTTTTTCGCCGTTTGGCAACGTCCGCGCGAAAAATTTTCAGCGCGGCTTGCCGCGCCGCGGCAAAACGGATATAATGGGAGCAAGATTTTCCCGACCAAAGGAGGCCGACTATGCCGCAGCTTTTGTTTGTGGATGCCTGTGTGCGGGGCGCGGAGTCCCGCTCCCGTATGCTCGCCGAACGCTTTTTATCGTCCTACGCCGCTGCGAATCCGGACGCAGCGATCCTTCGCCGCGACCTCATGCGCGACCGTCTCGAGCCGCAGTACCCCGAGGTGCTGGCCTGCCGCGACGCGCTCGCCGCAGCGGGGAAGCTCGACGATCCGCTGTTCGCCGACGCATGGCAGTTTGCCCGCGCGGACCGCATCGTGCTCGCTGCGCCGTTCTGGGAATTATCCTTCCCCGCCATTCTGAAAATTTACCTTGAGCGCGTTTCTATGCGCGACATCACCTTCGGCTACGAGGAAAGCGGGCTTGTCGGCCGCTGCCGCGCGGAAAAGCTGCTGCTCGTCACCACGCGCGGCGGGGATTACTCCCTGCCGGAAACGGAATGGATGGAGATGGGCGCGCGCCAGCTCAAGGCGCTGTGCGCCATGTTCGGCATCCCAAAATTTGAGCTGCTCTGCGCCGAGGGGCTGGACGACGAGCGCGTGGACGCGCACTCACGGATGGACGAGGCCCTTGCCCGCGCCGACGCGCTGGGAAAGACCTTTTGACGCGAAAGAGGAGAAGGCTGCGGCCATCTCCTCTCCCCTGTTACAGCTCCAGCGAAAGCTGCTCGCGCTCAAGCCCGCTCGGGTCGATGCCGAACTCGCTCGGCAGAAAGCGCGGGCAGACGTTTTCCGATGTGCAGATGACCGACGCGGCCAGCCGCGTGCCGATCTCGCAGGCCTCCGCCATCGTCTTGCCGTAGGTCAGGCCGATGGTCACGCCCGCGAAGAAGGCATCGCCCGCGCCGGTGGTGTCCTTCACGTCCACCTTCTTGGCGGGGCACCAGCCCTCCTCACCGTCGTTCGTGGCATACACCGCGCCCTGCGCGCCCATCGTCACCACCATGCGCGGGATCTGTGCGCTGCGGATGCGCGCGGCGAGGAGCCTCTGCATCTCCTCCGGCGTCTTGTCGTCGTAATCCTCGGAGAAAAGGATGCCCGCCTCCTGCTGGTTGCAGACGAAGCAATGCGTTGAGCGGAAGAAGTCGCGCCGCTCTACCGCGATGCTCATGTTCGACACCACCGCGTACACCGGCTTGTGATATTTCTCGGCAAGGGCAAAGACCTTCTTCACGATCTCCTTATCCATGTCGATCTCAAAGGCGATGCTGTCGGCGCGGGAAATGATCTCGTCGCCCTGCTCCTCTAAAATGCTCAGGATCGGACGGAGGTCGGGCCGCTTGGAGATGGCCGCCACCACGTCGCCGCCGTTGTCGAAGATAGCGAGCCAGGTGCCCATGCCGTCCTTCGTTACGCGGATGTAGTCCGTGTTGACCTTATGCGCCTTGAGCTTGCGCACCACATCCGCGCCTGCGCCGGTGTCGTCCACCAGACCGATGAAGGTCGGCTGCAGCTCGACGTTGGCAATGTCCTCCACAATGTTGCGGCTCACGCCGCCGTGCATCTGCTCCACCCGGCCGGCGTTGCGCCCGCCGGGAATGTAAACGTCCGAGGGATAGCCCTTGATGTCCACAAAGACCGCGCCCAAAACGACAATACCCATTTCTCTTCTCTCCGTTTCGTTGGTTTCTGCTTCCATGATAACACACTTTCCACGGACTGCAAGCCCCTATCCTTTTTCCGCGCGTGCGGCGCGGCGATACTCCGTCGGCAGCGCGCCGTAGGCCTTGCGGAATTCGGCGGAGAACTTGCTCGCGCTCTCGTAGCCGATGGCAGCGGCGATCTCCGCCATGCTCGCGTCCGTTTCGTGCAGCAGCTCTGCCGCGCGCTCCATGCGGTGCTCGCGGATGTGCGCGGCGATGGACTGCCCGTAAACGGTCTTGAAGACCTCCTTCATCGTGGAGGGGTTCATCAGGAAGCGGCGCGAGAGCTCGTCGATGGTGATGCGGCTGGAGAGGTCTGCGGTCAGCGCCTCGTGGACGCGGCGGATGGTCTCAAGCTGCTCGGCGCTGCACCCGTGCGCGCCCTCGAGCGCGTGCGCGTCGAGCGGCGGCAGGTGCGGGGCGGAGGCGACGTCCTCGCCTTCCTCGGGGCAGGCGATCTCCACGGTGCGCTCGATCATACGGTGCAGCAGCTGCGCCTGCTCGCTCTTCGCAGCCTTGTAGTAGACCTCCTTGCCGTCGCGGCGGCTGACGATCAGTCCGCTCTCACGCAGCTGGCGCAGGTGATGCGAGAGCGCGGGCGGGCTCATGCCCATCATGGCCGCGAGGTTGACCACGCACTCCTCGCAGTGGCACAAAAGCCAGAAGAGCCGCACGCGGTTTGCGTCGGAGAGCTGGCGAAAGACCAGCGCGACGGTTTGAAAATACTCGGTCCTGCGGAGGTACTCCTCCAATTCATGCAGATGCGAGGCGTCCTCGTGCCGATGGGGAAGCTCAAACGGTTCCATATTTCCGCTCCTTTTCCGGTAGTCCTGTGTGTCGATTCTCCCGTTTGGCAGGACTTTTCGCCCGTTCGGCAGAGAACGCGGCGAAGTCCTTGACTTTTTCGGGTATCTTCAGTATAGTACAGCCATAAGAATTAAACAAGTGCTTAATTGTTTAAGCGACAAAAAGAAAGGGGCATTTTAGGATGAAAAAGACCTATCCGATCGAAGTGGACTGCGCCAACTGCGCCCAGAAAATGGAGGATGCCGCCAACACTGTTTCCGGTGTGGAAAAGGCGACCGTCAGCTTTATGACCCAGAAGATGAAGGTGGAGTTCGCGGAGGGCGCAGACCCCCACGACACCATGGTGAACGTTCTGGCCGCCTGCAAGAAGGTGGAGGACGACTGCGAGATCTTTGACATTTAAGTGCATTTTCTCCCTTCAAAATGCCCCGCTCCCCTTCGGGGGAGTTTTTTATACGCCGCATTTTCGTGTTGAAAAAATCCGCAGTTTTCAACACTTTCCACCCGGTTTTCAACACTGTTTGCGGAAAATCCACAAAACAGACGGCTAAAAGTGCTTTTTCGCCGGAAAAACTGCGTGGAAAACACGGGCAAAACCGTGGAATATCCATTTTTATGGGGAAAAATTGTTGAAATCCCCCGCCCGCCGCAGCGGATGCGGCCCAGGATCCCGCAAAAAGGAGAGTTTTGTATGAACAAAAAGCAGAAAAAGACCCTGTACCGCATCATCGCTGCGGTGGTGCTGGTGCTCATCCTCAAGCTGCTGCGCCAGTTCCCCACGCCGGTGGAGCTGGCGCTGTACTGCATTCCGTATCTGGTGGTGGGCTGGGACGTGCTGCGCAAGGCACTGCTGGGCATCAAGAACCGCCAGCCCTTCGATGAGTGCTTCCTGATGGCCGTTGCCACCGTGGGTGCCTTCGCGCTGGGCGACTACGTGGAAGGCTGCGCCGTTATCATCTTCTACCAGATCGGCGAACTGTTCCAGAGCGTGGCCGTGGGCAAGAGCCGCCAGAGCATTTCCAGCCTGATGGACATCCGCCCGGACTACGCCAACATTGAGGGCGAGGACGGCAAGCTGGAGCAGGTGGACCCGGACGATGTGGAGATCGGCACGGTCATCGTGGTGCAGCCCGGTGAGCGGGTGCCCATCGACGGCGTGATCGTGGAAGGCACTTCCGCCCTGAACACCGCCGCCCTCACCGGCGAGAGCCTGCCCCGCGACGTGCAGACCGGCGACGAGGTCATCAGCGGCTGTGTGAACATGACCGGCCTGCTGAAGGTGAAGACCACCAAGGAGTTCGGCGAATCCACCGTCTCGAAAATTCTGGACCTGGTGGAAAATTCCAGCATGAAGAAGGCCCGCGCCGAGAACTTCATCACCCGCTTTGCCCGCATCTACACCCCCGCTGTGTGCTACGGTGCTCTGGCGCTGGCCTTCATCCCGCCCATCGTGCTGCTGGTCCTGGGTCAGCCCGCCCACTTTGGTGACTGGGTGTACCGCGCCCTGACCTTCCTGGTCATCAGCTGCCCCTGCGCACTGGTCATCAGCATTCCTCTGAGCTTCTTCGGCGGCATCGGCGGTGCGTCTGCCTGCGGCATCCTCGTCAAGGGTTCCACCTATCTGGAAGAACTGGCCCGCACCGGCATCGTGGTGTTCGACAAGACCGGCACCCTGACCCAGGGCACCTTTAAGGTGACCGGCGTTCACCCCGCCGAGGGCACCACCGAAGAACAGCTGGTGGAAGCCGCCGCGCTGGCCGAAAGCTGGTCCAAGCACCCCATCTCCCTGAGCATCAAGGCCGCTTACGGCAAGGAAATCGACCCCAGCCGCGTCACCGACGTGCAGGAGCTGGGCGGCCACGGCGTCACCGCGAAGGTGGACGGCAAGACCGTCGCCGCCGGCAACGCCCGCCTGATGGAAAAGCTGGGCCTGAAGGCTCCCGCTGTGAGCGAGACCGGCACCATCGTGCACGTGGCCATTGAGGGCATGTATGCCGGTTATCTGCTCATCGCCGACGTGGTGAAGCCCCACAGCGCACAGGCCATCCGGGGCCTGAAGAATGCCGGTGTGCGCAAGACCGTGATGCTGACCGGCGACGCAGAGCCGGTTGCAAAGACTGTTTCCGCAGAGCTGGGTCTGGATGAGTACCATGCGGGCCTGCTGCCGGGCGACAAGGTAGACCAGATCGAAACGCTGCTCGCCGCAAAGCGGCCTAAAGAGAACCTCGCCTTTGTGGGTGACGGCATCAACGATGCACCGGTGCTGTCCCGCGCCGATGTAGGCATCGCCATGGGTGCGCTGGGCTCCGACGCCGCCATTGAGGCCGCCGACGTGGTGCTGATGGACGACGACCCGGCTAAGATCGCGCTGGCCATGCGCATTGCCCGCCGCACGTTGCGCATCGTGTACCAGAACATCGTGTTTGCGCTGGCCATCAAGTTCGCCTGCCTGGTGCTGGGTGCTCTGGGCCTTGCCAGCATGTGGACGGCCATCTTCGCCGACGTGGGCGTGATGGTGCTGGCTGTGCTCAACGCCACCCGCGCCCTCTACACCAAGGACCTGGCCAAGAAGAACGAGCAGTAAGCCAGACGCCCGCCGTGGCCGCCCGCTGAAAAGGCTCTCCCTTCGGGAGAGCTGGCGCGGCAGCGCCTGAGAGGGTTCGTTCCCATAAAAACAAAAATCATCTGCAGCAAACTTTCTCAGGCTTTTGCCGGAGGGACCGCTGCAGATGATTTTTTTGTTTTATTTAATAGTAGCTGATGCCCACATTGCGTGGAAACGCGTCATTTCCACGCGAACAGTTCTTATTAATTTTCACCTTTGTCAATCTTTCGCAATTATAAAATGCCTCTGTACCAATTCCCAACACACTTGACGGAATTGTTATACTTTTCAGCGCACTGTCCATGGTGAACGCGTGCTCTCCAATACGTTTTGTTCCATTCGGCAAATCAATGGACACAAGGCTAGTGCAAATCGCAAAGCTATATTTACCGACCTCACTCAACGCTTTTGGTGTGATAACTTCCGTTAGATTTGAGCAAGCATAAAAGGCGCAGTTTCCGATATTTGTAATAGCGTCGTCGAACTGTACTCGCGTAATCTGATTTCGCATTTCTTCCCAGGGAACCTCGGTCGCATTTTGGTAATCCGTCATTCTGCCAGTGCCAGACAGACGCAACACACCTTTTTCATCCAGCGACCACTGAACATCGGTGCCGCAGCTGCCGGAAGCAACCACAGCCGCACTTTCTTCGCCCTTGTTCAGCATGGCCACACCGCCCACACCGACACCCACGGCCACAACGGCCGCGCCGCCGAGGATGCCCAGCATCTTCCGGCGGGAGATTTTCGCTTCGGGCGCGGGCTTCTCGGCAGCGGCTTCCGCAGCCTTGCGGGCGGCTTCGGCCTGTTCGGCGGCGCGGCGGGCCTGCTCCTTTTCCGCTTCGGCGGCACGGCGGGCGGCTTCCTCTGCGTCCCGTCTGGCCTGCTCCTGCTTGCGGCGCTGTTCCGCCTGAGCGGCAAACAGCACGGTGGTCTTGTCCGGGTCCTGCATTTCCGGCACCTGCGGGGCGGGCGCGGCCACCCGCTCGGTGCGGTCTTTTTCCGGCGCAGGGGCCGGGGCAGGCGGGACGTCTGCGGGCATCAGCCGCACGGTGCGGTCATCGGCCGGGGCGGCGGGCTGTGCCGTTTCCACCCGCACGGTCTCGTCCACAAGAGGGGCCGGGGCAGGCGAAAGGTGCGGGTCAAAGGTGGCCTCCGGGTCCGCGCCGTCGGCGGGCGGGTCCTGCACCAGCTGGCCATTGCGCCAGTGCCAGTCCGGCCCCGGCGTGCCAATGGTGTCGTTGAGGGGGTCCGGCCTGCCGCCGGGCGGGTCGATGGCAAGAGGAGCGGGCTGCGCCTGCGGCAGGGCTTCCAGCGCCTTGCGCAAAGCAAGCGGGCTGGCAAAGCGCTGGGCAGGGTCCGGCGCGCAGGCCTTGCACACCAGCTGCCCCAGCGCATCCTGTGCGCCGGAGGGCAGGGGCAGGGCCTCGCCCGCAAGCCGCCGGGCCCGGGCCTGCTCTGCCGCCGAGAAGGTGATGGGCTGAGGGTAGGGCGGGTAGAAGGGCATCCGGTTGGCGTTCAGCAGCTGGTACATCACAAGGCCGAGGGAATAGATGTCCACATTGGCGGTGTACTTCTCGCCGCGGAACACCTCCGGGGCCATGTAGTTCACGGTGCCTGCCCGGGTGGACGCGCCGGTGGAGGCGCTGGCGATGCGGGCCACGCCGAAATCGCCCAGCTTGTAATCGCCGGTGTCCGAAATGAAAATGTTGGCGGGCTTGATATCCCGGTGGATGATGTTGTACTGCCCGCACACTTCCAGCGCGCGGCACAGGTCGGTGCCCAGGCGGATGACCTCGGCCCGGGTGAAGGACTTGTTCTGGCGCAGGGCGTCGTTGATGGGCCGGAGCAGCTCCATGCGGATGAGGATATCCCACCCGATGCCGTCCTCATGGGGGATGATCTGGTGGTCCTCATAGCTCACGATGTTGCTGTGGCCCTTCAGGCGGCTCATGAGGGCGATCTCGCGGTTCAACTCCTGCACATAGTCGCGGAAATAGGTGGATGCGCCCTCGCGGTCCATGCCTGCTTCCAGCACCTGCTCATACTCGCTTTTGTCCGCCGGGATGGTGATAGCCTTCAGCGCGCCGGTGAACACCATGTCAAAGTCCCGGCGCTCGATCTCGAACACCTTGCCGTAGCTGCCCGCACCGATGAAACGCTTGATGTGCCAGGAGCCGAAGAAGGGCTCATAGCGCTTGTAGTATTCGTTGTCCATGTGGTTCTCCTGTTTTTACTTCATGGTGACGGAGCCGGAACCGATCTTGTTTTTATTGCCGTCGTAAACCGTGATCGTTACTTTTCCCTTATAGCTCAATTTGTCCCAATAGACATAGCTGCTATCTCCATCTTTGTATTCATAATTAAAGCTATTATAGCCGCTTTTATCCCCATCGGACCAGAACACTCGCCGGTAAAGCATGGTACTCGCTCCCGGTTCGCCGCCGGAGATCGTAAAGTGGAAATAGACCGGACTGCCGGATTTGATGCTGCTCACCTGCGTGGTACTGTCTGCGCTGGTATTCCAATATACATCGGTGATTTTCCAGCTGAACATTTCGTTATAGACCGGCTGCCAGGTGGCCGAATCGGACTGGATCAGGTCTTTCAGATACTCACAGCATATTTTGCGGGCACTGGTGAAACTCGCGTTCTTGTTCGCGTTCACATACTGACTCATCTTTTCCAGACGCAGCGCGGCGCTGTCCTTGTAATCGCCCAGTGCGTCCAGCAGATTGATATACTGGGCAGCGTTGGTTTTGTCTGCCTTGCACTGCTGATAAGTAGCTTCCTTGTACAGGTCGTCGCTGTCCTTGTAGCCGTTCAGGCTGCTGAACGCCGAACGTGCATTGGTGTAGTTCTTGGCATCCAGCAGCTTTTTGGCATTCTGGTACTTGGCCTCTTTCCACTGGGTCTCGGCGTCCTTATAGCCCTTCAGATTGCCCAGCTGTGTGATCGCGCTTTCATAATCGCCCTGTTTCAACGCAGCAAGGGCCTGCTGGTACTCGGCCTCCGTCAGCTGGGCGGCGCTGTCTTCGTAGTCGCCCAGCTCCCCGAACACGGTGATGGCCGTGCCGTAATCGCCATTGGCCAGTGCCTGCGCCGCTTTGCTGTACTCCATCTTCTGCTGGATGGACGGCCACGCCGCTCCCACGGCCACCGCCGCAGCCACAGCCACACCACCCACGGCCAGCGCGACCTTTTTGCCCTTGCCCGCCTTTTTGGGGGCCGGGGCGGTGGCCACGACAACGGGCGCTTCCGCTGCGGCTGCAGCTTCTGCCTCGGCTTTTTCTGCGGCAAGGCGCTCCTGCTCTGCCGCACGCTTCTCGGCGCGGATGCGGGCCAGTTCTTCCTCTTTTTCCTCGGCGGCCTTGCGGCGGGCGGCTTCCTCTGCGTCCCGCTTGGCCTGCTGTTCCTGACGGCGCTTCTCGGCCTGGGCCTCGAACAGGAAGGTGGTACGGTCCGCTTCCGGTTCCTCCGGCACGGCAGCGGGCACAGTGGCGGGCACTGCGATGCGCTCGGTGCGGTCATCGGCCGGTGCAGGGGCCGGTTCCGCCGGGGCCTTTTCGGCTGCTGCGATGCAGATGGTCTCATCCTCGGGCAGTGCTTCAGCCGGGGCGGCTTCTTCCGCCGGGGTCTCCGGCTCGGTCGGCTGTGCCGGGGCTTGTTCCTGCGCCGGGGCTTCGGCAGGTGCAGCCATGAGCCGCACGGTCCCGTCCTTTTCCGGGGCGGCGGCGGGCTGCTCTGCGGCCTCCGGCTGGAACGGTGCCGCCATCAGGCGGACGGTCCCCGCCGGTTCCTGCGCGGGCGCTGCGTCGTTCCAGCCCGGCACCGGCGCGCCGATGGTCCCGCCGTCTGCGGTCTCCGGCTCCTGCGCGGGGCTTTCCGGCGCGCGGGCCGGAACCGGGCGGATGGTGCCCTCGTCCGGAACATTTTTGGCCGGGGCGGGCGCAGGCTGCAGGTCTGCCGTCCCGCCGGTGCCGGGCACGGGCACGGTGTCACCCTCCGGGTAGATCATCTTCGCCTCGCCCTCGGTGTAGCGGATGGCTTCCAGTGCCTGCCGCATCACGGTGGGGCTGTCGTAGCGCTGGGCCGGGTCCGGTGCGCAGGCTTTGAGCACGATCTCGGCCAGACGGCCTTCGGCGTTGGCCGGGGGCGGCAGGGCCGCGCCGGAAAGCCGCTGGGCCTGGGCCCGTTCCCGGCTGGAGGGGGTGATGGGCTGGGGGTAGGGCGGGTAAAGCGGCATCCGGTTCGCGTTCAGCAGCTGGTACATCACAAGGCCCAGCGAGTAAATATCCACGTTGCTCGTGTATTTTTCGCCCTTGAACACCTCGGGGGCCATGTAGTTCACGGTGCCTGCGCGGGTGGAAGCACCGGTGGAGGCGCTGGCGATGCGGGCCACGCCGAAATCGCCCAGCTTGAAGTCCTCGGTCTCCGAGATGAAGATATTCGCGGGCTTGATGTCGCGGTGGATGATGTTGTAGCGCTGGCACACTTCCAGTGCGCGGCACAGGTCGATGCCCAGGCGGATGATCTCGCGCCGGGTGAAGCTCTTGTTCTGCTTCAGGTAGCCGGTGATGGGGGTGAGCAGCTCCATGCGGATGAGGATATCCCAGCCGATGCCGTCCTCGTGGGCGTGGATGGCGTGGTCCTCATAGCTGACGATGTTGCTGTGGCCCTTGAGCTTGCTCATGAGGGCGATCTCGCGGTTGAGGTCCTTGACGTAATCCCGGAAGTAGGTGGACGCACCGTCCCGGTCCATGCCGTCCGAAAGGATCTCCTCCAGCTCGTCGGGCGAGGATGGGATGGTGATGGCCTTCAGCGCGCCGGTGAACACGGTGTCGAACTCGTCGCGGCGCTCGATCTCGAACACCTTGCCGTAGCTGCCTGCACCGATATAGCGTTTGATGTACCACGCGCCGAAAAACGGCTCGTAGCGCTTATAGTATTCGTTGTCCATGATGTTCCTCACTTTCACGCGGGCGATTCCCCGCTGTTGATGGCGGGCCGGGGGCTCACCGCGGCCATCCTTCGGCTTCGGGCTGTGTGGGCGGGCCGTCCTGCGCCTTGTCGGCGGCGGGGGCCAGCTTCCGGGCGGGCTGCAGCTTTTTGGGCGCAGTCAGCGGGGGTGCCGCCTTTGGCCCGGCGGCAGGGGATGCGCCTTCCGGGGTGCGCGGCTTTTCCTGCCAGCGCAGCAGAAGGACCGTCTCGCCGGGGTCCCTTTCCGGGGCAGGCGCGGGTCCTTCCGCCGGGGGCTCCTCGGCAGGCCGGGGCGGCAGCGGGGCAAGGGTTTTGGCCGGGGCGTGGAAGCCGTGGGCCTTTTTCGGGGCCGGGCCGGGGGCCGGAACGGGCTGCGGGGCCGACGTCTCGGCGGGGCGCGGTCCCTCCCGGGCCGGGGCAGGTGCCGCAGTCAGCGCTTCCAGCGCCTGCCGCATCTGGGCAGGGCTCGCATAGCGGGCCGCAGGGTCCCAGGCGCAGGCCTTGAGCACCACCGCCGCAAGGGCCGGGTCTGCCTGAGCCGGGGGCGGCAGGGGCTCGCCGGAGAACCGCCGGGCGCGGGCGTGCTCCTGCTGGTCCGGCGTGATGTTCTGCGGCGGGGGCGGATAGAAGGGCATCCGGTTCATGTTCAGCAGCTGGTAGAGCACCAGCCCCAGCGAGTAGATGTCCACGCTGCTTGTGTAGCGCCTGCCCTGGAACACCTCCGGGGCCATGTAGTTCACGGTGCCCGCCCGGGTGGAGGCCGCCATGGACGCGCTGGCGATGCGGGCCACGCCGAAATCGCCCAGCTTGAAACTGCCCTCCCGGGAAAGGAAGATGTTGCCGGGCTTGATGTCCCGGTGGATGATGTTGTTTTTCTGGCACACTTCCAGCGCGCTGCACAGGTCGATGCCCAGGCGGAGGACCTCGGCCCGGGTGAAGATCTTCTGCCGGCGCAGGTCGTCGTTGATGGGCCGGAGCAGCTCCATGCGGATGAGGATATCCCACCCGCGGCCGTCTGGGTGGGGGTAGGCCCGGTGGTCCTCATAGCTGACGATGGTGCTGTGGCCCTTGAGCCGCTGCATCAGGGCGATCTCCTTTTTGATGTCATCGACATATTTCTGGAAGTAGTCGGACACGCCTTCCTCGTCCATGCCGCTGGCCAGGATCGCGTCCAGCTCATCCTGCGAGGAAGGGATGGTCAGCGCCTTCATGGCGCTGGTGCTCACGGTGCCCAGGGCGTCGCGGCGCTCGATCTCGAACACCTTGCCGTAGCTGCCCGCGCCGATGAACCGCCCCAGCCTCCACTCGCCGAAAAACGGCTCATAGCGCCGGTAATATTCCTTCTCCATGATGTCTCCTCGTCTTGAAAATAAACGGCCCGCCTTATCCCACGCGGACAAAAAGCAGGCCGTTTGCGCTCAGGCCGATGCGGGATCAGCTGAACATATCAATAATATCCTTCGTCAGCTGCACAACGTTCCAGATATCGTCTGCCGTCCAGGAGCCGCTGTCGTCACCGGAATCGGACGACGCAGAGCTGCTGGCCGGGGGCGTGCTGGCTGCCGGGGCCGAGCTGCCGCCGCCGGAAGAACCGCTGCCCGAGCTGGAGCCGCGGCCGCCCGAGCCGCTGCCCGAGCCGGAGGAAGACGATGCCGCCGGGACGGGGTCCGGCTCCGGCAGGATCTCCATGGCCTGCTCCTCCTGATAGGCGATCTTGCCCACAGCCACGCCGTGGCCGTCCGGGGAAGCATCGTACCAGTAGACGTTGTCGAACTGGACAAAGGCGTACTGGCTATCGCTGATCTGGCGCACCGTGGTGCGGCTGCCGTTGGCGGCGGTGTAGGTGCCGGACTGGCTGCCGGTGCTGTTGGTGGCCTTGAAGGTCATGGTGCCGTTCTCATAGCCGTCGGCATAGGTGCCGGTGAACTCCAGCGTGGTGCCGTCGGCGGCAGTCTTGCGGTAAGTGCCGGTGCCGTTGGGCAGGTCGTTGGACCACTGGCCGTTGTAGACGCTGTAATTGCCCGCGAACAGCTGGATGCCTTCGCCGGAGCGCTTGCCGTCCACCACCTGGCCGTAGTACAGGCCGGTGGTGTCCACCAGAACTTCCTTGGCGCCTGCGGGCAGGCTGGACTTGATGGCATCCCACTCGGTGCCGCTGCCCATCAGCCAGCCGTTGACATAGGACAGCACCGCGCCGCCCAGAGAATCGGCATTCGTGAACTGCTGCAGCACCACCTTCAGGGTGTTGTAATCGCCGCTTTCAAACCAGCCGATGACGCTGTTGTAGAGGTCCACCGTCTCCTTCTGCTCTTTCAGATAGGCGGCGGTATCCTCAATGGGCTTGCCGCCCACGGTGAGGCTGGCAAGGGCCGGGAGGGTGCTCAGCACCTGCACCTGGCACTGGTCCACGCTGAGGGTGGTCAGGCCCGTCAGGGCGGTGAGGGGGCTGTAATCCACGATCTGGTTGCCGGAAACATCCAGCTCCTGCAGGCCGGTCAGGCCCTGCAGGAAGGAAAGATCGGTGAGCTGGTTGTTTGCAAGGTTCAGCTTGCGCAGGCCATGCAGGCCGTCCAGGCCGTTGCACTGCTCATTGGTGAGCTGGCAGTTGGTCAGCGCCAGAGTGTCCAGCGCATCCAGGTTCGCCAGCTCGGACACGCCGTCCGGGAAGGTGACACCGTCGGCGGAGAGCTGTTCCAGCTTTTGCAGGGCGGTGAGCTTCGTGAGCTTGTTCTCGTCCAGCGCGGTGCTGCCGCTGCCGGTGATGGTCAGGCTGGTGAGGTTCGGCAGGGCGCACAGGGCGGCCCAGTCTTCGTCTGTGGGGTCCTGCACGGCGAGCTCGGTGGTGTCCTCGATGCTGTAGGAAACACCGCCGATGCTCACATCCTTGCTGACGCTCAGCTTCTTCCAGACGAAGAAGCCGCCAACGGCCAGCAGTGCGGCCAGCACCACCAGCAGGACGATCAGCAGGATAGGGGACTTCTTTTTGCGGGCCGGGGCCTCTGCCACGGGCTCCGGCGGCATGGGCGGCACACCGCCGCCTGCCTCCGGGGCAAAGAAATCGGCTGCGGGGGCCGCCGGGGCGCTCACGCCGATGCTGTAGTCATCGTCCTGCGGCGGGAGGAAGGCCCGCACCGTCTCATCGCCTGCGGGCGCAGCGGGGCCGTTCGGGGCGTAAGCCGCCGTATCATACACAGGAGCGGCGGGCTCCACCGGGGTGAAAGTCGTTGCGTCCTCTGCAGGCGCGGCGGGCTCCACCGGGGTGAAGACGGTCGCGTCGTCCGCAGGGGCGGCAGGCGTCACCGGGACGAAGGTCGTTGCATCGTCCGCCGGGGCGGCAGGCTCCACCGGAGTGAAAACGGTCGCGTCCTCTGCAGGGGCAGCAGGCTCCACCGGGATGAAAGTCGTTGCTTCGTCTGCAGGGGCAGCAGGCTCCACCGGGGTGAAAGTCGTTGCTTCGTCTGCAGGGGCAGCAGGCTCCACCGGGGTGAAGACGGTCGCGTCGTCCGCGGGCGCGGCAGGCGTCACCGGGATGAAAGTCGTTGCTTCGTTTGCGGGAGCGGCAGGCTCCGCCGGGGCAGCGGGTTCCGGGCTGAGGGAAGCCGCCCGGTGGAAGGACTTCGCGCCGCTCGTTGCCGGGCTGATGGTGGGGCCGTTGTCCTCCTCCAGCGTTTCATAGGGCTCCGGCGCAGCCGCCGGGGCTTCGACTTCCTCCGGGGCGGCCGGGGCCTCTGCCGGGGCAGGGGCCGGTTCCGGCGCAGCGGAGTGCACCGACGGCGCGCTCCAGAAAGGAGCCGACGAGATGGTCTGGTCGTTGGGGTCGTCCTCCGGCAGGTCCGGCTGGGGAGCGGGGGCGGCTTCCGGGAATTTATGGCCGCAGACTTTGCAGAACTTCTGCTCGTCAAAGTCCGCTTTGGTCCCACATTCGGTACAGAATTTCATCGCAAGTTTTCCTCCGTGTTCAATTCATTCCGGTCAAAACGCAATGTTTACGGCCACAGCTGCACATTCGAGAGAATGAGCACACCGCCATCCTTCAGGTGCAATTCCAGCTTCAGGTAATCTGCGCCGGTAATGTCTGCTGTTACCGTAATCTGGTCGGTCTTCTGGCCGACGACCGGCGAGGTCTGCACCAGCACATCGTCAGCATAGACTTGTACATAGCCGGTGCCATCGGTCGAAATATTCTTGTAAGGCACCAGGTCGAATGTGATCGAAGAATAGTTTTTATAAATTCGGTATTCCGCAGAGTAGTTTTGCCACGAATACCAGTTATCACCCAGAACCGCATAGTTCACGGCGTCGGAGTAATCGTTGCCGAAGGGGTCTTCCGGGGCGGTGGCGTTCCAGTCCCAGCCGCCGTTCAGCACGGACAGGGTGGACAGGGACACCGGCTGCGAGGAGGACACCTGGGTCATCTTTGCAGTCAGGGTGGCGTTGCCGGGCAGCTCCTTCAGGGCGTTGGTCAGCAGGGTGCGGGCCCCGGCGAAGTCCTTGGCGGCGATCTTCTCATCCGCCTGGGCGGCGACGGCGGAGGCGTAGTTCTGGGCATAGAGCGAGAGCTTGACGTTCAGCGAGGAATCGCTGCCCACCAGATCCATCGCGGTCTGGATGGTCTTGTAGGCGTTCAGGTAGTCGCTGGTCTTTTCATACTGTGCTGCCGTCTCGAGGGCTGCGCTCTTGTAGCTTTCGGTGTACTCGGCGGTCTTCTGCAGGAAGTCGGCGTCGCTGCCCAGCAGCTTCTGGGCTTCCTGCACCGTCTCCAGCGCGGACTTGTAGTCCCCGGCGGCGGCGTACTGGGCGGCCTGGTCCAGGGCGTCCTGCTTGTTCTTGGCGGCCAGCGCCTCGGTGTATTCGGTCTGCTTTGCGGTGAGGTCTGCGTCCTCGGGGTACTTGTTCAGGCCGCCGGACAGGGTGCGCAGGGCGTTGGTGTAGTCGCCTGCGTCGGCGTAGGTGGCGGCATCCGCCAGGATGGACTCAATGTCCTGCTTGCGGGCGTTCTCGGCGTTGGCCTCGCTGATGGCACCGCCGATGAGCGGGATGCTCTCGCCGTTGTCCGTCAGCAGCGAGGGCACCACCACGGCCGCTGCCGCGATGAGCAGCACCAAAATCAGCAGCAGGATCCACTTGGCCTTGCCGCCCTTCTTTTTCTTCTTTTCTTTCTTGGCCTTTTTGCCCTTCTTGCCGGTCTCGGGGGCGGGTTCCGGCTGGGGCTGGGGCTGCGGGACCCGCATGGTAGGCTCCGACTGGGGCTGTGCCGCCGGGGCCGGGCCGGGCACGATGCGGGTGGTCTTTTCGTCCGCAGGCTGGGCCGCCGGGCGCGGCTGCGGCTGCGAAGAACGGGTGTTCACGCGGACCCGCGGTGCAGCGGCGGCTGCGGGCTGCGCAGCAGGCTGGGCCGGGCGCGCGGGCTGGGCACCGCTCTGCAGGTTCTGCAATGCGCGCTTCATGACCGCCGCCGAGCGGAAGCGGGCGTCCGGGTTGTGCGCGCAGGCGCACAGCACCAGGTTCGCCAGATCGCGGGAGGCGTTCACCGGGGCCGGCAGCGCATCACCGCGCAGGCGGCGGTTCAGCGCGTCGGTGCGGGCCTTCTGGTCCAGCATCAGCTGCTGGCTGGGCACGAAGGGCAGGCAGTCGTTGTTCAGCAGGCGGTACAGCACGATGCCCAGCGAGTAGATGTCCACCCGGCCGTCGTAGTTGGTGCCGCTGGCCACTTCCGGTGCCATGTAGTTATAGGTGCCCTTGATGGACTGGCCGCCCCGGGTGCCGGACAGCTTGCGCGCGATGCCGAAATCGCCCAGCTTGAAGAAGCCGAACTCGTTGATGAAGATGTTCTCGGGCTTGATGTCGCGGTGGATGATCTGCTTTTTCTCGCAGATCTCCAGCGCCGAGCAGATGTCGATGCCCAGACGGATGACCTCGGCCTCCGAGAGGGTGCGGGTGCCCTTCCAGTCGTTGAAGGGGGTGAGCAGCTCCATGCGGATGTAGATATCCCAGCCGATCTCGCCGGTGCGCTCCACCACCTTGTAGTCCTCGACGCTGACGATGTTCTGGATGCCCTTCAGGGTCTCCATGAGCTGGATCTCGTTGACGAAGTCATCCACGATGCCCTGCAGGTAGGTGCGGGTGCCGTCCTGGGTCATGCCGTCCGAGCGCAGGGATTCCATCTCCGAAGCGTCCTTCGGGATGGAGATCACCTTGATGGCGGCGCTGCTGGTCAGGTTGTGGTCACTGCGCACGGCCTTGTAGACCGAGCCGTAGGCACCGCTGCCGATCCGCTCCACGACCTTCCATTCGGGCCAGATCTTTTCAATTTCCTGGGTCATGTTTGGTTCCTCCTCCATTAAAACAGATTCCTGATCCGGTCCAGCAGCCCGGTCGCAGTGGGCCGCCCGATCTCGAGCACGATCAGGGTCACATTATCTTTTCCGCCGTTGTCCAGCGCGTTCTGCAGCAAGATCTGCGCCGCCTGCTCCGCCGGGAACTTTGCCAGGATGCGGGCGATGTCTTCGGGCGGGACCATGTCGGTCAGGCCGTCGGAGCACAGCAGATATTTGTCCTGGTCCGCATAGGGCAGCTCGGCGTAATACGGGCAGATGGTCAGCTCCTCCGGCGGGATGCCCAGATACTGGGACAGGGGCGCTTTCTCGCCGTAGGGCGCGATGGAAAGGTGATCTTCCGAGATCTGGTACAGGCTGCCTGCACTGAGACGGAAGATCTTGCTGTCGCCTATGTTGCACGCGCTCACGCCGTTTGCCGTCAGCAGCAGCATGGCGGCGGTGGTGCCGCAGGTGCCCAGGCCGTTCTCCTCGATGAAATGGCAGATGTCCAGGTTCGCGTTCTGGCACACCGCCTCCAGCGTCTGGCGGGGCGTGCCGCTGCGCAGGGTGCTGAAGGCTGCCTTTGCCGCAAGGTAGGAAGCCATCTCACCCCGTTCCTCGCCGCCCATGCCGTCGAACACGCCGAACAGGGAGGTCTGCGCCGAGGTGACGCTGCCGGTGATGGGCGCGCGGCCCCGGCCGGGCTGATCCGGCTTTGCATAGATGCCGCCGCACAGGAAGTTGTCCTGGTTCATGCGCCGGCGCCTGCCGATGTGGCTCATGCAGGCATAGGAGATCTGATAATCCATGAAATTCCTCCTGCCGATGTTTCGGTTATTTGATCTGCGCCACGACCAGCGAATAGTTATCCGGTGCGCCGTGGGAGCAGACGATGGCGCTGATGCGGTCCAGCACCGGCTTGAGGTCGTCGGTGCGGAAAGCCTCGGCCAGCTCTGCCTGCAGCGAGACCGGCGGGCAGCAGCGGTAAACGCCGTCGCTGCACAGCGCGAACAGGGTGCGGCGCTCGGCCGTGCCGGTCTGCACGGTGTAGTGCGCCGTGTACTGGGAGCCGATGCAGTTGGTCAGCTTGCCTTCCAGCGCCGCGTCCTCGGGGCCTTTGGCGTGGTAGACGTCGTCGGTGCTCATCTGGCAGAACTCGGTGCGCAGCAGCCCCCGCCGCAGCCGGTAGCAGCGGCTGTCGCCCGCCGTCAGCAGCAGGTACTGCCCGCCGTTCAGCCACAGCAGCACGATGGTGGACCCGCAGTATTCGTCCTCCGGGATCTCGCGGTTGAGCTGGGATGCGCAGCCGTCCAGCAATTCTTTGAAGTGCTCGGCCAGCTCCTGCAGCGGCATCCGGCGCGCGGCCTCGTGGCAGCCGTCCCACCAGTCGGTCAGCGACTGGGCGATGAGGCCGCTGGCCTTTTCTCCGGCGTAGTGGCCGCCCATGCCGTCCGCGATGTAGCACAGGCAGGTGTCGCCGTCTGCCAGCATCCCGGCGCGGTCCTGGTTGACCTTGCGCTTCAGGCCGGTCTTGCACAATACTCCACCCTGCAGCATGGTCAGACGATCACCACCTTCATTTTCTCGTTGCCCATGGTCAGCACGCAGCCGTCCGGCAGCGGGGAAGCCGTGCCCACCGGGTGGCCGTTGACGCAGGTGGGGTTGGTGGCGCTGCGGTTGGTGATGCACACACGGCCGTTCTGCACAAAGATGTCACACTGGCTGTGGGAGACCGAGGGGCGGCTCAGCACCAGGCGGCAGCCGGCGCTGCGGCCGATGGTCACGATGCCGTCCAGCGGCACTTCGTAGGTGTTGGCCGCGTTGTTCAGGTCGGTCAGGCGCAGCACCGGGGTGCGGGCCCCGGCCGCCGCAGTCTCGCCGAAGGGAGTGCTGCGGCCGAACATGCGCACCGTGGCGTCGCCGGGGTCCACGGGCTGGGGCGGCGGCACCGGCTGGGGCTTTGGCCGTACCGGGGCCGGGGCAGGGCGTTTTTCAGCGTTCCAGGTCTTCTGCACGCCGGGGGTGTCATCGTCCACCGTGACCACCACGGTGCCGTGGCGGGCGGGCAGCGGCGGGTCCTTGGGGGCGTCCTTCTTTTTGGCATCGGCCTTCTTTTTGCGGCCCAGCACCACGAAGACCACCACCAGCACGATCACCACCGCAGCGCCCGCACCGGCCAGCAGGAGGAGCATCCTCGTCTGGTTGGAGTTGTCCTGCACCGGCTCCACGGCCGACGAGGCCGGGGCGCTGCTGACCGACGAAGCCGGTTCCGAGGCCGCCACGAAGGGCATCTTCAGCTGGGTGCTGTAGCCGGTGCCGCCGCAGGTGACCTGAATGGCCCGGGTGGAGCCGTCACACACCTCGTCCGGCAGCTTCGCGGTGACCCGCTGGGCACCGTTGTACTCACAGATGCCCTTTGCGATGGCAAAGGTGTCGTTGGTCTCGGCCAGATACCAGGACTGGCCTCGGTTCACGCGGGAGAGCGCGAACAGGTTTTCCAGCTTTGTTTTGCGCTCAGCCGTGTCGTTGGGGCCGCAGCCCACCGTGTAGATGGGGTAGCCGCAGCTGCGCAGCAGGTTTTCCAGCTCAGTGCGGGTGTAGCCGATCTGCTTGTCGTCCACGCCGTCCGAGATGATGACCACCCGGCACAGCTGGGTGGGGTCGGCATCATACAGCTTCTGCACCGCCTCATAGACGCGGTCGGTCAGCTGGGTGTTCTGGTTTTCATATGTAATGCCGTCAATGGCACTGCCCAGCGAGAGATAATCGCTTTCGGCAGAGCAGAGATAGCGGATATCATCGGAAATGGTGGCAATGGTATACAGTTCGCCCTGCATCCGGTTGCCCACCAGGTTGTCCAGAATTTTGGAGATGGTCTCCCGGCTCTCCTTCGGGATGGAGAGGGAGTTATCCAGTAAGATCAGCGTGTGGATGGGGTGCTCCAGCTCCGAGATGGCCTTGGACTGGACGCCGGTGCACTTCACGCTGCCCACAAGGCATTCGGTCACATCACCGGACTGCGGCAGATACAGCACCGCGCTCTGCTCGGTCTGCGCCGCCCACAGCACCGGCTGATCGCCCGCTGCAAAACTGCACAGCCCGCACCCCGCCAGCCACAGCAGGGTCAAAAGGAATACCGCCGTTCGTTTCAGTGTCCGCATGGTTTCGCGTACCTTCCTTATCCTCAAATCGTTCTGATAAAAAAAGCGGCCCGCCTGCAAATGGTATTGCGGCGAGCCGCCCAACACTCACGTCATGTAAACAGCTGGGTCGCATCGTGCCTGAGCTGGGCCATATCATCCTTCATTTCCTGCTGCAGCTTTGCATATTCGGCCAGTGCGTCGTCGGTCGCAGTGATCAGTTGCGACAGATTCCGCTCCATGCGGTCCAGGCGCTGCTGAATCCGGATCAGCTCCTTCTGGTGCATGGTGTCGATCTTTTTGCTCTGCCGGACAAGCTCGGAAAAGCGCCGGACATGGCGCAGCTGTTCGCGCACGTTTTCATTGCGCTGTTCCAGCCGCTCGGGGTTTAGATAAAATTCCATCAGGACTGGAACAGACTCTGCACTTTCTTGCGGGCGTCTTCCAGCTTCTGCTTGGTCTCGCTTGCAATGTTGTTTGCGCTCTCGTCTGCTTCCTTGAAGGCCTTCATGTTTTCTTCCACGGCCTTGTAAGCGGTCTTGACGTTCTCAATGTTCTGACCGATGACCTCATAGGCTTCGTCTCGTGCATCGCCATCCCAGAACTGGGGGATCTCGCTGCGGCGCTGGTCATACTCGCTGCGAGCCGATTCCAGTTCCTTCATTTTGGACTCCAGCTGGGTGACAGCGGTGGAGTATGCACTGGATTTGAAGTTCAGTTTGATGCTTTCAAAATTTGTTGCCATAATAATGTGCTCCTTTCGCTTTTAAGCCACACCATATCAGGATCAGACAAATACTGCCACGATCTTCGCCACAGTCGAAATAACACCGATGACCTTTTGTGCAAACTGGACCGCTTTTCCGATTTGTTCAGCAATTGTTGTTACAACATTTACGAACTGCTCAACCATCTGGCCGAACTTCTGCACATAGCCGGCTGCTGCCTTCACAAGCTTTTCGCCGATGCTGCCGCCCTCGTCGGAGTTGCCCAGATCCTCGACGATCTGAGCGACCTCGCTCATGATCTGCTGGACCTTGTTGTTGATCTGCTCCACTGCGTCACACCACTGGCCGCCGCGCTGGCTATCAATGTTCATTGCTGTAGTTGCTGCCATAGTACAATACCTCCAATTAAATGTGTTTTCGATCAGACATCAAAAATGATGCGCAGATCTTTTTGTATTCCATCAAGCTGCTGCAGAAGGAGATCTGTATTTTTTCTGTACGCGTCCAGCAGTTCTCCACCCACACAGCCTGATAGTTCGTCTTTGTCCTGCTCCAACAGCTGATACAGGGTATTCAGTTCGCTCACACAGCCTTCGTAGAGCTCGTCGATGTAATAATCCATGGGTCCTCACTGTTTCAGAACAGGATCAGATGGTCGCCCATCTGTACACCGCTGTCTTCCAGCGATACTTCCGTGGGCAAGACCTTCCGGTCTTCGCGCCGGCACAGCAGTTCTGCGCCGGAAGGGATGTAGGCCCCGCCCGTCAGCTCTGCCAGCACCTGATACAGCAGTTCGCGCATCAGGCCCGGCGTGATGGTCTTGGGGGCCGTAAAATCGAATATTTGTTCCACCGAAGGGACTTCGATGGTCAGCAAAAGCTTATCCATGCCGTTCTCCGCCTTACAGGTCCAGCGTGAAAATGTTCAGATCGTCCGGGTTTTCTTCCTCGTGGGTGCCGCAGGGCATCGTGATGCAGTAGTCTTCGCCGTTGTAGGTCATGATGCAGCTGCACTGGGTCTTGCCGGGGATGCCGTACTGGTACTCCTCCCAGCGGGCGAAACATTTTTCCTCCGGCTCCTCGTTGAAGCGCAGGATGTGCTGCTGGGGGTTGAACTGCTCCAGCAGGGAATCATCCCGCTGCTGCCCGCACTGGGAAAAGCCTTCCTTAAAGCAGCCGGTATAATACAGGTTGTAGCCGCGGCCTCGCTGCAGGTTGGCGTGATCCGTCATTTCTTCCTGCTTGCCGCCTGCCGCAAACAATGCACCCAGCGATGCTTTGTCCTCCGCTGTGAATATGGTCTCCAGCTCCTCAAAAGCTTCGAACCAGACCATCAGCGGCTTCGTTTTGCTGCGGATGAAGTCAAAGGCCTTCAATGCAGAAGTCGGATCGGCCGCATCCAGATCATGCTCCTTGCAGTATTTACGCTTCAGGTCCGCGCGTTTCTGCATTTCTTTTGTCAGCTTATCGACCAGGCGCTTGCCATCCTCTGCCGCAGCTTCCAGCAGGATCATGTCGGTGCGCTTCTGGTAGGCCTGCAGCAGGGGCGAGCCCTCCCCGAACAGGCTGTTCTTCTTTTTCTTGAAGACCATCACCTGCATCCCCTCGCGGGCATAGGCTTCCAGAAGGTTTGCGTAGACCTTTTCCCGGGTCTCCGGCTCCTTCACCACCACCGAGAGGGAGAACATCTGCCGCAGCGGCAGGGCGATGGGGTTATCGCTCTGGTCGTCGTAGCCCAGCGGAATGCGGCCAGCCGGGAACTTCTCGCAGAACGTGGGATATTCCTCGCGGCCAAAGGTGATGCCGCGCAGCTTCTTGGCGCGCCACTCTGCGATCCGGACGCACTGCTGATACCGTCCCAGCTGCTTTTTGAGGTAATCCTTGTGGATCTTCATCGCATCTTCTTCGGGGAAGCGCTCGCAGACCTCTGCATACTGCTCGGTGCACATCTGCAGCAGCTGCTGCATCAGCTTTTTCTCCTGGGTCAGGTGTTCCAGCTCCAGCTGATAGCCTTCGGTCTGGACACTCTTTCTGTCAGCCATGGTCAATTCTCCTTGCTTTCTCAAATGATCGGCACTTCATCCGGGTCGGGTTCCACATGCACCAGCTCGCCGCAGGGCAGCGAGAGCCCGGCCAGCCTGCCCTGATAATACATCACGCAGTGGTTGTAGTGCTCATCCGGCTCGTTGATCGCCAGGTAATCCCGCGGCAGCGGAACGGCGCCGCATTTGTCCAGCTGGCCGCCGAACATCAGGGTGAACTTCTGGGGGTTGAAGCAGTCTGCCATCGGCGTCTGGGCCGCCGTCAGCGTATATTCGCCGGGGCCGAAGCAGGCCGTATAGTAGATGTTGTAGCCATAGCCGTTGTTCTTCTTGCTGGTCGTGTTCGGGTCCTGCGCACGGAACAGCTCGGCAAACATCACCGCCTGGCCGTCGTACAGCGACTTTGCAAACTCGTAGTAGTTTTCAAAGATCACCATCAGCGGCGTGCTGTGGGCATGGATATACTCAAAGGCACGCACCGTGTTCTGCGGGTCGCCACGGGTCAGGCCGTTCTGCTGCACGAACTCGTTGCGCAGCTGCATGCGCTCACCCATGATCGCCATCAGGCGCTCGAACAGCTCCTGCAGGCCGGTCTCCTTATCCTGCTCGAACAGGGTGACCTTGGTCTGCGCCTGCAGCTGCTGCAGCAGGTCCGAACCGTCCGCATAGATGCTGTTGAAGTTGCGGCGCACAATGAACAGCTCCATGTGCTCGCGGCAGTACGCCTGCAGCAGGGTGCTCACGATGTGCTCGGCACCGGCCGGGTTGCCGTTGTAGACCGTCAGCGAGAAGGTCTGGCGCAGCGGCAGCGCCACCGGCTTTGCATCCGAGAGGTTGTAGCCCAGCGGGATGCGCATGGGCGCAAACTTTTCGCAGAATTCTGCGTAGCTCTGGCCTTCTTCCACCATCGGCAGACGCATGGCCGGGGGGTATGCTGCATCGCGGGCGGCGATCTCGTCCAGCGCGGCGCGCAGCTGCTGTGCGGCGGCCTGCTGGTCCTCGCTGTCCGAAAGGATCGCGCCCTGGAACTCCAGCGGCTGCTCCTCCCAGATGCACAGGCCGCGGCCCGGCAGGCAGGGCGGCAGATATTCGGTCTTGCAGCCCAGAATGTCGAAGTAGCCGTACTTGTCCTTCTGGTTCATGCCGATGTGCTCGCTTGCTTCCTGCCGCACACGCATACTGAACTCGTTGTAATGGCCGCCTGCCAGCACGAATTTGATGCCGTAGGGCGCGCCGTCACGCATGAAATCGTGGATGGTGCTGTAGTAGAAGTTGCCCTTCTTGATGCTGGTAAAGTTGACCACGCCGTCGATCACCACCACCCACAGGGGCAGCTTTTCCACCCGGCAGTAAGCCTCGTAGCTGTTCACCTCGGCCTGCGCGAACAGCTTCTGGCGGCGCTTGGTCTCGTCGGTGATCATCTCGAACAGGCGGTCGATGGACGGCTCGTCCTCGTCGGTCAGCACGATGCCGCAGTGCGGGATGCGGCGGAACTGGGTCAGCAGCTTGCTGGAGAAATCCAGAATGTAGAAGTTGACCTGCTCGGGCGTATAGCGCTGGGCCAGGTTCAGCAGCATGGTCTGGATCATGGCCGTCTTGCCGCAGCCGCTTTCGCCCACCAGCAGCAGGTTGTGGGTGCTCTGCAGGTCCAGCTCCATCGGGTACTGTTCCTGCTTGCCCGGGTCGTCGATCATGCCCACGAGGGCCGAGATCTTTTCCGGCGTCTTGCCGGGGAAGCGCTCCTGCAGCTGCGCCAGCGTCAGCATGGTGGGCAGCGGGGGCGGCAGCAGGGTGCGCGGGATGATGTGTTCGCGCTTTGCCATCTCGGACAGGTACTGCACCACCGCCACGATCTGCTTGGACTCGGCCTTTTTCTTTTTCTTGATGGGCTTTGCCACCAGCAGAGTCTGGGCCGTGTCGTCGATGACCTGCACCGATTCGTCCTTCTGCTGGACCACTTCGTCCTGCGGGATGTATTCGGCGCCGCACCATGCGGACTGGCCCATGGCGAAGTATTCGTTGTAGCCCACCTGCAGGTAGAACCGGCCGGTGTCCTTCAGGCTGGCGGCGTCCGGGCGCTTGAGCATGTCCTGGCTGTCGCCGGTGTCCTGCACGCGCAGGCAGACGCGGAACTTGGTGTTGCTCCAGATCTGGTCGTTGACCACGCCGGAGGGCTTCTGGGTGGCCAGGATCAGGTGGACGCCCAGGCTTCGGCCGATGCGGGCGGTACTGATCAGCTTGTCCATGAACTCCGGCTGCTGGCTTTTCAGCTCGGCAAACTCGTCCGAGATGATGAACAGGTGCGGCAGGGGTTCCTCCACCCGGTGGGCGCGGTACAGGCGCTGATAATCGTAGATGTCCAGCGTGCCTTCGTTGCAGCGGCTTTTCGCCTCGTTGAAGATGCGCTGGCGGCGTTTCAGCTCACTCTCGATGGAAATCATCGAGCGGGAGATGGCGGCACCGTCCAGGTTGGTGATGGTGCCCACCAGATGCGGCAGATGGATGCCGCGGGCCTTATCCTCAAAGGCACCGGCCAGGCCGCCGCCCTTGTAGTCGATGAGCAGGAAGGCCACCTCGTCGGGGCTGAAGTTGACCGCCATGGACAGGATGTAGGTGATGATGAACTCCGACTTGCCGGAGCCGGTCATGCCGGCCACCAGGCCGTGGGGGCCCTGACGCTTTTCGTGCAGGTCCAGCATGAACAGTTCGCCGTCGGTGCCCACGCCCACCGGCGCAGCCAGGCTGCGGGTGGGGTCGCTGTCGGCCCAGCGCTTGAGCAGGTTCAGGTGTTCCACCTTGCCCACGCCGAACATCTCCAGGAAGGTGAAGGTCTTGGGCAGGCTGTAGCTGCCTGCGATGGTCATCAGGCTGGTGTTGGCCAGCTTTTTCATGCTGGCAAGGTAGCGGTCCTCGCCGTAGCGGTCCAGTGCGAACTCCTGGGGCGTCTGGTCCGGGTGCAGCAGGTCGTAGGCCTGATGGGTGCCGGTGGAGCTCATGCGGAAGATGCGGGTGCTCTCCTTGGGCTGCTGCTCAAAGGCGGCCACCACCGAAAGGCCCACGTTGTGGTCTTCGGCCAGCACATCCTTCAGCACTTCCAGGTTATCGTAAAGGGATTTGCTCAGCGCAAACACCACATAGTGCGGGTGGGTGCGGCGGTATTTCGCCACATCCGCTTTTGCGCCGAAGGCCCCCTCCATCTCCCGGCGCAGGTATTCGCCGATGGCGCTGGCGCCGGGCTGGCTGGTGGCCAGGAAGCGGATGGTGCGCTCGTTGTTCCACACATGGGGCAGGTAGCGCACCTCGTTCAGGGCGGGCAGTTCTTCCTTTTCCAGCAGGAAGATGCACTTCACCTCGTCGTAGCTGTGGGTCATCATGAGCTGGGCCGCCAGGCTGCGCACAAAGGCCAGCACATAGGGCCGGTCGCCCACCACGCCGCAGACATAGTCCTCCAGCAGGGAGGTCATCACCGGGGCCTTGGGGATGACGTAGGTCTGCTGCACCAGCGCATACATCTGCGCTTCCAGCGTGTCCTGCTCCATCTCAAAGCGCTCCTGCGGGTACTCCAGCGCGGCGCGCATGGGCACCGTGCCGGAGCCGATGCGCAAAGTGAGGAAGTCGTCGTCGGTGTTGCGGCGCTCCCACAGGCGGGAGACCATGCTCTCAAAGTAGCCCAGCACGCTGGACATGTTCGGGTAGTTGGCGTTCAGCACGTCGTATTCGTGCTTGCACTCTTTTTCGATCTCCTGCTTTTTGGCTTCCAGATATTCGCCGTATTTTTCCAGACGGCGGGCCTCATATTCCTTTCGCTCCTTTTCGGTGTAGCGCTGGGTCAGGAAGGGGAAGACCAGCGAGGTGAGGGCCATGCTGTAGCTGCCCATCATGATGGAGCGGCCGCCCATGACGGCCGACGAACCCATGCGCAGCACCAGCGGCATCTTGTCCGAGTTCATGGGCATGGGCGGCGCATCCACTGCGATGGCCGGCCACTCCATGGAATAACGGCTGCGGGGGCCGCGGTTGTACAGCCCGCCGCGGCGGGCACCGGTGGCAACGCCCACGTCACCGCGGGGCGGGTCCAGCACCGGCAGCACCGACGGGCTGACGTACATTTTGGTGTCACCGGAGCAGATGGACAGAAAGTCCGTGCCGACGATGACGCGGGGGCCCATCAGGTAGACCACATCGCCCAGCTTCAGCGCGGCAGTGCCCCTCACGCGGCAGTGGTTGACGTAAACGCCGTTGGCGCTCTCCAGGTCCTGCACCTCCCAGCCGCGCTCGGTGAGACGGAAGACGGCATGGTGGTGGCTGACGAAGCCGTTGGAGCTGACGATATCGTTGGTGTTGTCGCGGCCAAAGCGGATGGGCACATTGTAGCGTGCACGGTAGTTGCGGAACACGCTGGACGCCTTGGTGATGGTCTCGGCATACAGGATATACTGGCGGCCCGCATTGCGCAGGAAGTACATCTGCCGCAGTGCCAGCGGCGTCTGGCGGCAGTCCACCGACTGCGCGCCCACAAAGCAGGTGGCCGCGTCGCAGCACAGATACCACTGGCCGCCCAGCGCTTCGATGGAAAGGAAGCCGCTGCCCGCCTGGGAAAAACGATATTTGCCTTCTGCCACCCGGGGCAGCAGCAGCGCGTCGATGTGGCCGTTCTCGCCGATGAGGTTCACGCGCATGCCGAGGTATGCGGCGTCCTGCCCGGCGTTTGCGGTCAGAGGTTTCGGTCTATCCATTCCATCCTCCCGTGATGTGGGGTATGCTCTTTATAACTCGTTGGCTCAGTCCAGCTTTGCGCCGCAGTTGATGCAGAAGGTCGCATCCGCCGGGATGGGCTCACCGCAGCTGGGGCAGACCGAGGTCTGCGGGGCTGCCGGCTGGGCAGGCTGCTGGACCGGCTGCTGCACGGGCTGGGCGGGCTGCCGGAACGAGGGTGCCGGGGCAAATGCCGCCGACTGTGCCGGGGCTGCCGGGGCGGGAGCGGGAGCCGGGGTGGGAGCCGCGGGCTGCTCCACCCGTGTGCCGCAGCTGGTGCAGAAGGCTGCACCCGGGGCCAGCGGCGCGCCGCAGTTCTGGCAGAAAGCCTGTGCGGCGGGCTGGGCAGGCTCTGCCTGGACCAGCCGTGCACCGCAGCCGGAGCAGAAGGCCATGCCCGGGCGGATCTTTGCGCCGCAGTTGGGGCAGCGGCTGGCTGCGTTGATGGTCTGGATCTGCATCCGGCAGTTCTCGATCTTATCGTGCAGGGCATTCACCTGCTCGATGAGATCGGCTGCCTCGGGCAGGGGGTGTGCGCTGTAGGCGCAGTACACCTCATAGCCGATCTGATTGTAGAGCTGGTTGATGCGGCTTTCTGCATCCGAGATCTCGCCGTTCAGCCGGGTGATCTCCGAAAACTCTTTGGCACTCTTGGCCGCGCTCTGGCTCGCCTGGGTGACCCGGTTCTTCATTTCATCGAAAAATGCCATGGTTGCGTCTCCTTATATCTGAATCTTAATAGCCGTACCAGCCCAGATCAATGGTGGTCCCGGCCAGCGTGTCTCTGCACCACATCTGGTCCACATCGGTGAGCAGGCGGGTCTTCTCCTTGCCGTCGTAGCTGTACAGATCGTTGTCCGAGATGTACAGCGTGGTGTTCTTATCCACGCGGCGGACCCAGCTCACGCCGTCCGCGATCACGGTGCGGGTGCCGTCCTTGGCGATCAGTGCGATCTCCTTGTCGTCGTAGCTGTTATAACCGGTGTGCACCAGCAGCTGGCCGTCCTCGTACACCGTTGCGTAATCGGCTGCGATGTCCTGCGCCGCGCGGGTGGACTTGCCGTTCGCGTAGGTGTACAGGTCCACATAAGAGGTGCCGTTGCTGTCGTACTTGTTCGCAACGTAGTACAGCACACCGTCTTCCACGCTGCAGATGGAAGCGTCATCCGACACGATCTCCAGGCTGCCGATGACATTGCCGCTGACCTTGGCAGCGTACAGGGTATCCTCGTCGCTGTCCTCAACCAGGACGTAATCGCCCACCATGGCGGCATCGTCCAGTTCGGCAATGGCCTCAAGGAAGGTCTTGGACATGTTCACGGTCTTGCCCGTATCCATGTTATACACATGCACATTGGCCGGTTCCATGATATCTTCCAGATAGTCGCTGCCGTCGCTGTTCATCACATCGTCCACGGTCACGGTGCCGGTGAGGGCGTCTGCGCCGTAGTAGAAGATCGTGTTCTGGTAGTTCACGGCCGCCAGCAGGTTCTCTGCGATCACGGTCGTGGTGCCGTCCTTGTAGTTGAAGCTGTAGAGGTTATAAACCGGGGTTTCTTCCTTCATGGACTGGACCAGCTCATAGCGGCTCTGGGCAGCATAGTAGGCATCGTAATCGGTGGTACTGCCAGCCTGTTCGCAGCCCACGCACAGCTCATGCCATGCGGTGTCGCCGTACTCGCCGTAAGCCTGTGCAATGGTGACGAGGTCTGCCTTGACAGCGTCGGTCAGCGGGAAGTAGCCGTCGCCGTCCTCCTGAGAGGAATACTTGTCCACGAAGGACTTGCAGGCCAGCGCCACAGCAGAATCGGAAGAATACTGCATGTCGTCGATGGAAGCGTACTCGCCGAAGAAGCGCACCGAGGTCGAGCAGGAAGCAACGATCTGGTCATAGTCGCTCTCGTTGTCGTACTGGCCGAAGTAATAGTGCCAGTAGTAGGGGACAGAGTAATCGTCCTCGCTGGGCTCCTTGGTGTAGTTGTCGGCATCGGACAGCACCGAAGCCAGCGAATAGGTCTCGCCCGAAGCGCCCAGATAATACAGTGCGTCGTCGCCGTAGGTCACGGTCTCGTAGTCATCCACCAGCTTTTCGGTGTTGCCTGCGGTATCCACGCTGTAGAGAATGCTCTCATCATCGTCGTTTTTCTTGTAGTACAGGATGTGGTCCAGGTTCTGGGTGGACACCAGCGAGTACACGCTGCTCACCAGCTTGGTGGACTCATCCGGCTTCTTCAGGTCCACGAAGTAGAGGGTAAAGTCGCCGTTGTCGTCGGCGGTATAGTACATCACGCGGTTCTTCTCGGTGTCCACACGGAAGGAGTAGACATCCTTGCCCAGGGTGGTGGGCTGGTTGCCGTCGTAATAGTACAGCTTATCGTCGGAGTTCTTGTACACGACACCATTGTTCAGCACCGAGAAGCCCAGGTTCACGTTCGTTGCAATGGTGGTGATGTACTTGTCGTTCTTGTCCGAGCCGTCCTTCAGCTTGCCATACTCGGCACGGTTCAGGGTGCCGTAGCTGCCGTCCAGCTTGGAGATATAGTAGAAATACTTGCCGTCCGGGCTGAATGCGGTGCTCAGGCTCTCGTAATCGCTCTCGTCGGTCTTGGCCGAAGCGATCTCCACCGTGTCGGTCTTGCTCAGGCTGGGCAGCAGCTCATACTTGCCGTCCTGCAGTGCGACATAGGCGTTCTTGCTGGAGCCGCCCAGGTTGGGCAGCACGAAGAACACCACTGCCAGCACAGCCAGCACTACGGCCACGATGGCCACGATCAGCAGCGGCAGCTTGGACTTTTTGGCCGCAGCGGCACCCTGATCGGGCTGCACCGCGACCTCCTCCGGGGCCTGCACGACCGGGGCAGTGGGCTTGCGCGCCACGATGGTCTGGGTGGGCTCTGTCAGGCGTGCGCCGCAGCTGCCGCAGAATTTTGCTCCATCCGGGAGCTGCGCTCCACACTTTGGACAATTCATAATCTATTCCTCCATATTCTCGCAGGGCCGGGTGCTCTGCTCGTTTATTGAACGCGTTCGCCGTTCCGGCGATGCGATCCGGACTGAAAAAACGGGGGGCGTTGCGGGAACAAAAAAGCAGTGTCAGAACGCACCGGAACACGCCCTGCCGCGGCGCTCCCCATGGGGAACCGCTGCAAAACGTGCAACACCGGTCAGACCGTTTCTGACACTGCCATAAAAACTTTTTTTCGAAATCTGCCGCATTTTATAATACCCCTATTATAAAATAAGCTCAGCCATCCAAGCGGACAGCCGCCACCGGCGCTCCATGGCCGCAAAACCATGCACAACGAGCGCCGATGCGTTCCTCCCATCCCCGGCAGCGCACCCTGCGGCTGCTACCGGGAACCAGCTTTATTATAGCGCAATGCCAGGTGCGGGTCAAGAAAGATGTCGTTTTTGCGCGAAGGCGTCTGCCCGCCAAAACAGCCCGGAAAAAGCCCGGGCTGCTCCCGCCGCTGCGCTGCCGGCGATCAGACGATGCGCGTGCCCTTCTGGTAGACGGCCTGAATGTTCAGTTCCTTGTCCGCAAGGATCACGTTGCCGTAGCGTCCGGCGGCAAGGCTGCCGTAGTCGTTATCCACGCCGATGC
>ERZ773193.1304-NODE-1304-length-32202-cov-34.156593_pt1 | contig 32202 bp, 24 predicted proteins | sample MGYA00511110_ERZ773193 | MGnify/ENA primary metagenome ERZ773193 (study PRJEB29015, sample SAMEA2737784) | human gut metagenome | biome: human gut; feature: human-associated habitat; material: faeces | place: China | collected 2012 ...
CGGACGATGTCCTTCAAACGTTCCAGAAGATGGATGTCCATAGTTTTTTCGCTCCCGATCCAGATTCTAAGGCGGCAGCGCACCCTCGGCCTTCACCGAAGGCTCTCACGGCATTGTGCGGTGCTGCCCTGATTCCAATTTATCATAATTTATCATACCATATTTCCCGGGAAAAGGGAAGAATCGGGAAGAAAAGAGTTTGCGGTGCGATTTCGCCGCCCGGGCGTGCAGGGTTGTCAATGCCGACATTTGCAGCCTCTCCGGTCACCTGCCCGCCCTCTGCCCCGAGGAAAACCGTTCAGAGATCGCGATATCGTAAATCGTAATAAGGAAATAACACCGCGATCGGATCGCGGTGTTATTCTTATAAACCACTATTCCAGCAGCGAAAAGCCCAGGATCACGACGCCGAGAATGACGAGAATAACGCCCGTGGCGCGGTTGAGTGTTTTGGCGCTGGCACGGTTGGCGATGCGTGCAGCCAGCTGGGCAAAGCCGAACGTAAAGATGATGCACAGGAAAAACGGCAGCCACTGCGGCGCGCCGCCGATGGCGAAGTGCGAAACGGAGCCGGTCAGGGCCGTGAACGTCATGATGAACACGCTCGTGCCGACGGCGGTCTTGAGCTCATAGCCCATGACGCCCGTGAGCAGCAGGAGCATCATCATGCCGCCGCCCGCACCGATAAAGCCGCAGATAAAGCCGACGATCGCGCCGCAGACAATGGACTTGATGATACGCGTGCGCTTCGGGATCTGCTGCATGTCCTCCTTCGTGGTCATCACCGGGCGGACGATGAACTTGATGCCGAGCAGCAGCGTCATGAACACGGAGAAATTGCCCATTGCAACGGATGGCACGAGGCTTGAGACAAGGCTTCCGACAACGGTGAATGCCAGCACCGTGATCATCATGATGAGGCCGTTGCGGATGTCCAGATTCCTGTTGCGGCCGTAGGTATAGGCCGAGACGGCGCTTGCCAGCACATCGGATGCCAGTGCGATGCCGACGGCCGTGTACGGCTCGATATGCAGAAATGTGACGAGCATGGGGGTGATGACGGCAGCGGCACTCATTCCGGCAAAGCCCGTGCCGAGGCCGGCCCCCGCACCTGCGAACAGGCAGACGACGATGGTCAGGAGGAGCTGCATCGGATCACCCCTTCTTTGTCATGTCGACCGTTCTGCGGTAGGCGGCCGTGACGGCGTTCTGCACGGTATAGGAAAATCCGCCCTGCTCGAGTGCCAGAACGCCCTCGATGGTCGTTCCGGCCGGGCTGCACACGCGCATTTTCAGCACGTCCGGCGCTTCCCCACTCTGCAGGAGCATCTCCGCCGCGCCGAGCATGGTCTGCGCCGCCAGACGGCAGGCGTCCGGGTACGACAGGCCCGCGCGCACGCCGCCGAGGGCCAGCGCATCGGCAAACTGGAAGCAGAACGCAGGTCCGCAGCCCGAGATGGCGCTTGCGGCGTCGATCTGCGCCTCCGGCAGGGGCAGCAGCAGCCCGGCCTGTGCCAGAGCGGCGCGGAAGGCGTTCAGCTGTGCGTCCGTCACGTTCTGCGCGGCATAGAGGATCGTGCCCGCGCCGACGGCTGCGGGCGTGTTCGGCATGATGCGGATGAGCGGCAGTCCCCCGCCGAGCATGGCGTCCAGCTCCCGGAGCGTCACGGCCGTCGCCATGCTGACGACGACGGGCGCATTCCCCTTCCGCGCCTGCAGCACGGGAGCCAGCTCTCCTGCCAGACCCGGCAGGCCCTGCGGCTTCACGCCGAGAAACAGCAGCTCGGCCGTTTCCGCAGCCTCCGCGTTCGGGCAGACTGTCCCGCCCAGCTCCTTTGCCAGCGCCTCGGCCTTGGCCGGGGTTCGGTTGGCAAGCAGCAGCGTGTGGCCGCCCTTCGCTGCGGCCCGCGCCAGCGCGCCGCCCATATTTCCGGTCCCGATGAATCCGATCTTCATGCTCTTACCTCCTGATCTGACCGTTTCCGGTGATAACATACTGATAGGTCGTCAGCTCGTTCAGGCCGATCGGCCCGCGCGCGTGGAGCTTCTGCGTGGAGATGCCCATCTCGCAGCCGAGGCCGAATTCGCCGCCGTCCGTGAAGCGCGTCGAGGCGTTGACATAGACGGCCGCGCTGTCCACTCCCGCCGTGAAGCGGGCGGCGCTTTCCCCACTTTGCGTGACAATGGCCTCGCTGTGGTGCGTGGAATGCTGCGCAATGTGGCGGATGGCCCCCTCTACGCCGTCCACGACGCCGACGGCCAGCACATAGTCCAGAAATTCCGTGTCGAACTCCGGGTCCGGCGCGATGCCGAGGATGGCCGCCGCTTCTCCGTCGCAGCGCAGGCGGACGGGGTGCTTTGCACCGGGGCCGCACAGGCGCTTTTGCAGCATGGGCAGGAACCTCGGCGCGATGGCGCGGTGGACGAGCAGGACCTCGGCCGCATTGCAGACGGATGGGCGGCTCGTTTTCGCATTTTCGATGATATTGAGCGCCATATCGAGATCGGCGCTCTCGTCAACATAGATATGGCAGATGCCCGTGCCGGTCTGGATGCACGGCACGGTCGCGTGCTCGACGCACGCGCGGATAAGGCCTGCCCCGCCGCGCGGGATGAGCAGGTCAATATAGCCCGTGGCTGTCATGAGAGCGGCGGCCCCTGCGTGTGACGTGTCCTCCACAAGGTTCACGAGATCCGGCGTCAGACCGGTCCGCTCCAGCCCGCGGCGCAGCGCGGCCGTGATGGCGGCGGCGGAGCGGTAGGCCTCGCGCCCGGAGCGCAGCACGCAGACGTTGCCGGACTTCAGCGCGAGCGCGGCGGCGTCCGACGTGACGTTCGGGCGGCTCTCATAGATGATGGCGATGACGCCCATCGGCACGCTGCGCTTGCAGATGCGAAGGCCGTCCGGTCGGACGAATTCGTCCAGCGTCCGGCCGACCGGGTCTGGCAGGGCAGCAACGGCCTCGATGCCGGCTGCCATGCCCTCGAGCCGTGCCTCGTTCAGCGCGAGGCGGTCGAGCATGACGTTCGAGACCGTGCCGCGCGAGGCCTCGAGATCGGCGGCGTTCTCCGCCAGAATGGCCGGGGCCTCCGCGCGCAGCTCCTGCGCCATGGCGGCAAGGGCGCGGTTTTTCGCCTCGGTGTCGCGCAGGGCCGGACAGGACGCCGCGGCCTTCGCGCGCTTCAGAATGACCTCCGTCGGGATGAATTCCATTATGCTTTCTCCTCCCGTGCCAGAAATTTTGTGCCGACGGGCTTGCCGTCCATCAGATCGTAGAGCGCAGCGGGCTGCGCGCCGTTGGCAATGACCATGGGCACACCGGCCTCCGTAGCGATGTGCGCGGCGTGGAGTTTCGTCTGCATGCCGCCCGTGCCGAATTTGCTGCCCGCGCCGCAGGCCAGCCGCTCGATCTCCGGCGTGAGCCTCTCGACGACGGGGATGAGCTTCGCTGCGGGATCGCTGTGCGGGTCGGCTGTGAACAGACCATCGATGTCCGAAAACAGGATGAGGAGGTCGGCCCGGATCGTCCGGGCGACGATGGCGGCCAGCGTGTCGTTGTCGCCAATGCCCAGCTCCTGCGTGGCGACGGTGTCATTCTCGTTGATGATGGGCAGCGTGCGCAGCTGCAGCAGCCGCGCAAGCGTGTTATGGAAGTTTTTTGCGCGCTCCGGCGTCTCGATGTCGTCCGCCGTGATGAGCAGCTGCGCCACGACGTGGTGGTACTGCGAGTAGAGCTTATCATAAATGTACATCAGCTCGCACTGGCCGACGGCCGCAGCCGCCTGCTTGCCGGGAATATCCTTCGGCCGCTCGGCCAGCGACAGCTTGCCGACACCCATGGCGACGGCACCGGACGATACCAGCACCAGCTCATGTCCTGCATTTTTGAGATCGCTGCAGACCTTGCACAGCTCCTCCACGCGGCGAATGTTCAGATTCCCCGTCGGGTGCGTGAGCGTGGACGTCCCCAGCTTGAGTACGATTCGCATGGTTCAAGGCTCCTAACTTTTTTGCTTTAGCTTGTTAACACCTGCGTATCATAGCACGCTGAGGCCGGAATTGCAAGCGCTGCCGGATTTTTTGATGAGCTGCGGCAAAAAACCGCTTCACAGCCTCTGTGTTTCACGTGAAACACAGATCACCGCATGAAACCATACTATTATAAATAGTACACTTGCGGTACCCGGCAGCATTGTGGGAAAGCAATCGGCGAAATCGCAGCTGCCTGCCCGAGATTGCACCCCAAGGGCACTTCCTCGCGCTTCGCGCTCAGGGCGCCACATCGGCCTGCGGCCTCCTCGCAATGACAAGCCTGCCACCCTGCGTCTCCACTCTCCACCCCACTACGTTACACACTTTTCACCACATTCCTCTTTCCAAATGTTTCACGTGAAACAGGAATTTTTTACAGAACGCTCCTGCACGGTTGCAATCTTCCCCTGCATGTGCTAGAATAGCACCGAATCGACAACCAAAGGAGGTGGCAGCTTGGCGCAGATCATCGCGATCGTCAATCAGAAGGGCGGCGTGGGAAAAACGACCACTGCCGTAAACCTGACGGCGGCGCTGGCCGCGACCGGCGCGCGGGTGCTGCTGTGTGACTTCGATCCGCAGGCCAACGCGACCTCCGGCCTCGGCGTGGACAAGCGTAAGGCCCCCTACGCATCCTACGACCTCATTCTCGACGGCGTCAGCGCCGAGAAGGCCGTCATCCACACGGACTACGGCGACGTCATCCCGTCCGGCGCGGAGCTGGCCGGTGCGACCGTCGAGCTCATCGGCGTGGAAAAGCGCGAATACCAGCTGAAAAACGCGCTCGAGCCGCTGCGCGCGGCCTATGACTACATCTTCATCGACTGCCCGCCCTCGCTGGAGCTGCTGACGCTCAACGCCCTCTGCGCGGCGGACAGCGTGCTCATCCCAGTACAGTGCGAGTATTATGCCCTCGAGGGCCTGTCCGATCTGATGGGCACGCTCCGGGCCATCAAGCGGCGGCTGAACCCGAAAATTTCCGTGTTCGGCGTGCTGCTGACCATGTACGACGGGAGAACAAACTTCTCCAACCAGGTGGCGCAGGAGGTGCGGCGGCACTTCCCCGGCAAGGTCTATGCCAACGCCATCCCCCGCAATGTCCGTCTCGCCGAGGCCCCGAGCCACGGCCTGCCGGTCATTGCCTATGACCGAAGCTCCCGCGGTGCGGCGGCCTATCTCGCCGTTGCCGAGGAGATCCACAGAAAGGACGGAAGCTTATGAGTGCAAAGCAGCGTGGGCTGGGCCGCGGGCTCGGCGCGCTGATCGGCGATTTTCCGGAAGAACCCGAGAGCGGCGCGGTGACGAAGCTGCCTCTGCAGAAGGTGGAGCCGAATCCGGATCAGCCCCGCCGCACGTTTGACGAGGAGGAGCTGCAGGCTCTGGCGGATTCCATTGCCGCCCACGGCATCCTGCAGCCGCTGGCCGTCCGCGCAAGCGGTGACGGCTTTTATCAGATCATCGCGGGCGAGCGCCGTTGGCGTGCGGCCCGGATGGCGGGCCTGAGCGAGGTGCCCGTCGTCGTGCTCGAGGCCGACGACCGCACCGTTATGGAGCTGGCCCTCGTCGAGAACCTGCAGCGGCAGGACCTCAACCCCATGGAGGAGGCCGAGGGCTATCAGCGCCTGATGAAGGAATACGGCCTGACGCAGGAGGAGGCTGCCGCGCGCGTCGGCAAGTCCCGCCCGGCCGTGGCCAACGCCCTGCGCCTGCTGCTCCTGCCGGAGGAGGTCCGCTCTCTCGTGGAGGACGGCACGATCTCGGCCGGGCACGCCCGCGCGATCCTGTCGCTCCCGGCGGCCCGCCTGCAGAAGGCGGCCGCGCAGAAGATCGTCGCCCTGCGCCTGTCCGTGCGGCAGGCGGAGGCCATGTGCAAGCGGATGCTGCAGGAGGAGGAAAAGCCGGAGCCGAAGCCTGCTCCCCTGACGGTCGACTATGTCGCCGAGTGCGAAAAATCCCTCACGCGCCGCCTCGACCGCAAGGTCCGCATCGTCAACGGAAAGCGCAAGGGACGCTTTGAACTGGAATTTTATGGGCAGGAGGACCTGCAGCGCCTGTATGACGCCCTCCTCGCTCTCGGAAAAACGGAGGAAAAGCCCGAATGCCTGAACTGAAGCAGCCGCAGGAAGCGGCAAAAACAACAACGGAGCAGCCGCTGACCACAAAGAAAAAGCGCGCCATGCTCGAATACATGGCCATCATGTTTGCGGCGGCCTTCCTGCTCGTGGCGATCTCCCTGCTCATCAAGGTCATTGACATGAAGGGCGAGATGGAGGCGGCCAACACGGGCGCGCGAGAGAACATCGCGCTGCTGCAGAAGGATCTGGACACCGCCCGCGCCGAGTCCGCAGAGCTGCAGACCCAGCTCGACGAGGCCAACGCCGCGTCCTCCGAGGCAGCAGACAAGCTCTCGGAGGCCGAGACCCGCTTAAGCGAGGCCGAAAAGGCCCGCGAAACGCTCGAGAAGACGCTTGAGAGTGCGCAGAAGGAAAACGACACGCTCTCCCGCCGCGCGCAGGCCAATGAGCTGCTCGTCTCGGCGCAGGCCGCGCTGGAGCAGGGCGATTATGCCGCCCTCCGCAGCCATCTCACGGCGCTCGGGGCCTATGCCGACGCCCTGAAGGACGACGGCGCCGCGCTCTATGAGACCCTGCGTTCCTACATCGACTGATTTAGAAAAGCTTTGATTAAAAACTTAGGGAAGCTCTGATTCAATCAGCAAGAGCGGATGGCGAGAGATTTTTTTGGCAAGGCGAGGTATGGAAAACGCAGGAATACTTTGTGTATTTCAAGTTTTTCATACCGATGGATTGACGAAAAAGATCCGCCATCCGCCGCAGATGATTTATTCAGAGCTTCCTTTGTTATTTCGTGGCCCACGTTCCCGTTGCGGCGCAGGTGAGGTAGGCGTTGATGAAGCCGTCGAGGTCGCCGTCCATCACGGCGTTGACGTTCGTGCTCTCAAAGCCCGTGCGGGTATCCTTCACAAGGGTATAGGGCATGAAGACGTAGGAGCGGATCTGGCTGCCCCATTCGATCTTCTGCTGCACGCCCTTGATGTCGGAAATTTTCTCGAGGTGCTCGCGCTCCTTGATCTCGATGAGCTTCGAGCGCAGCATGCGCATACACGTTTCCTTGTTCTGGAACTGGTCGCGCTGCGTCTGGCAGGAGACGACGATGCCGGTCGGCTTATGGATGAGTCGGACGGCGGAGGACGTCTTGTTGATGTGCTGGCCGCCTGCGCCGGAGGAGCGGTAGACCTGCATTTCAATGTCCTCGGGGCGAATTTCGACCTCGACGTCGTCCGGGATCTCCGGGATGACCTCCACGGCGGAGAACGACGTGTGGCGGCGGCCCGCCGCGTCGAACGGCGAGACGCGCACGAGGCGATGCACGCCGGCCTCGCCCTTCAGGAAGCCGTAGGCGTTGTCGCCCTCGATCATGATGTCCGCCGACTTCAGGCCGGCTTCGTCGCCGTCGAGATAGTCGAGAATTTTATAGGTAAAGCCGTGTGCCTCGGCCCAGCGGGTATACATGCGGTAGAGCATGGCGCACCAATCCTGCGCCTCCGTGCCGCCCGCGCCCGCGTGGAAGGACAGCAGCGCGTTGTTTGCGTCATATTCGCCCGTCAGCAGGGTCTCCAGGCGGGCTTCCTCCATGTCGGCCTCGAGCTTGGCGTAGCCCGCCGTCAGCTCCTCGAGCATGGAGTCGTCGTTTTCCTCCAGCGCCATTTCGCAGATGGTCATCAGGTCGTCCCATTCGCTGCACATGGACTGGAACTTGTCGCGCTTGCGCTCGAGCGTCTTCGTGCGCATGACGGCCTTCTGCGAGCGCGCGGGGTCGTCCCAGAAGCCGGGGGCCTCCGCCATGGCGTGCAGGCGCTCCAGCTCGTCGAGCAGGCTCTGCGGCACAAAGGCGGCGCGCAGCTCCTCGAGCTTCGGCTTCAGGTCGTTCAGTTTGCTCTTATATTCTTCAAATTCGATCATGACAGTATTCTCCAGTTTCGGAATATCATATATAGTATAGCCGAAAGAAGCCCTCCTGTAAAGGGAAATTTTCTGCCCGTTCAGCGCGCGCTGATCTCATATTCCTCGTCCGCGAAGATAAGATCATCCACATCTCCGCCTACCTGCTCCCACCACGGCATGGCCCTCCCTCCCTTCCGCCTTTTGACGCTCAGGCCTCCCATTGTATGCGTCCGGGCGGGAAAAATCGCGCGACTTTTGGCGCTGCCTCTTGACATTTTTTCAAAAAACCGCTAAGATGATTCGGTAAATACACATGTCCCAGTAGCTCAGCTGGATAGAGCACACGCCTCCTAAGAGAACCAAGAGCGTTCCCCGCCAGAGGGGCGGTCGCCCTTAAAATTAAATATGCGCCAGTAGCTCAGTTGGATAGAGCGTCCGCCTCCTAAGCGGTAGATGGTTCGAGTCTAAATCTTGCATAAAACTTAATATTTTGATAAATGTCCATGTAGCTCAGCTGGATAGAGCACACGCCTCCTAAGCGTGGGGTCGGAGGTTCAAATCCTCTCTGGGACGCCAGAAAGCACCGCTGCAAGCCTTTTTTCGGGGTTTGCAGCGTTTTTTTGTTCCTCCTTCTCCCGGTAATTTCACTTCTGTTACCGGGAGATTTTTATACGCCGCAAGCTTTTTTGTGATGGCGTTGGATTCGGCAAGGACGCATTGTTTACAATTTGGCGGTGGATTATCCCGCGCAGGGTGTGGTACAATATAAACCACACTGAAAATGCAGGGGCCGATGCTCACCATCGGCCCGTGAACCTTGCGGCGGCCGCTATGTGCCGCGGGCGAACCATGTCCGCCCTTACATTCTCGACGCAGGAAGGCCGCGCTGCATCCATTATAATTAAAGGGGTGTTTACCATGTGTACAGCTGCAACCTATACAACTGACAGTTTCTACTTTGGCCGCAATCTCGATTATGAATTTTCCTACGGTGACGAGGTCACGATCACGCCGCGCGCCTACCCGTTTAGCCTGCGCTGCATGGGGGACTTCCGCACAAAATATGCGATGATCGGTATGGCCTACGTGGCGGGGGAGTACCCCCTCTACTATGACGCCGTCAATGAGAAGGGCCTGGGCATCGCAGGGCTGAACTTTGTTGGCAATGCAGTCTACCACCCGGCGCAGGATGGCAAAAGCAACGTCGCTCAGTTTGAGCTGATCCCCTGGCTGCTGGGCAGCTGTGCGACGCTGGCCGAGGTGCGCACGCTGCTTGCAAAAACCAACATCGTCAATATCCCGTTCAGTGAGCAGCTGCCCCTCGCGCAGCTGCACTGGCTCATTGCCGACAAAACGGGGAGCATCGTGGTGGAGTCCACTGCCGACGGCCTGCACATCTACGATAACCCCGTCGGTGTACTGACGAACAATCCGCCGTTCCCGCAGCAGCTTTTCGCACTGAACAACTACCGCGCACTCTCGCCGCGCACGCCTGCGGTTGCGTTTGCGGACGGCCTTGACCTGCCCGTTTACAGCCGCGGCCTCGGCGCGCTGGGCCTGCCGGGCGATCTGTCCAGCCAGTCCCGCTTTGTGCGTGCGGCCTTTGTGCGGATGAACGCGAAATCCGGCAGCAGCGAGGCCGAGAGCGTCGGGCAGTTCTTCCACATCCTGCACGCTGTCGAGCAGCAGCGCGGCTGCTGTGAGCTGGACGGCGGCAAGTGCGAGATCACGCTCTACACAAGCTGCTGCAACGCTGACAAGGGCATTTACTACTATACGACCTACGGCAACCACCAGATCACTGCCGTCGATATGCACCGGGAAAACCTTGATGGGGACAGGCTGGTCCGCTATCCGCTGGTGCAGGGCGAACAAATTGCGCTGCAAAACTGATTTTACACCCAAAACGTGAAAAAAGCGCTTGCAACGTGCGGCAAACTATGCTATACTGTACGGTGCATGAGACTTTTCACGTCACGACGGCGTGGATAGAAATAGAAGGAGTGCTAATCTAATGAACTGGTATGAGATCGTTCTCGGCGTCGTCCTCATCGCCGTGTCCGTGTTGATCGTTGTTTTCACCCTCGCGCAGGAGCAGAAGGGCCAGGGCCTGTCCGGCGCGATCATGGGCGAAAGCTCCGCCACGATGGCAGCAGGCCGTGAGCGCGGCGTGGACGCCAAGCTGGCCAAGCTGACCAAGATCTGCGGCGTCGTTTTCTTTGTCGTCACGCTGGTCGTCTGCGTTTTGAGCGCGCGCCTGTGATTTTGGCAGGGTAACAAAGATGAAAAGGGTCCGCCAAGCGCTTTGGCTTTGTAAGCAGCGCCCCGGCGGGCCGTTTTTTGTGGATGTATATAAAGGTAGGGCACCGTCGGATGGCGGTGCGACGTAAATTAAAGGAGCAACTATGACACCGTTACAGAAATCTATTTTAAACGCGGTCAAGCGCCGTCCCATGACGCTGCGCGAACTGCAGAACAACCTGCAGGTGGACAACTCCCGCCTGCGCACCACCGTTTCCGCTATGGTCGCCACCGGCGAGCTGTCGATGCGCAACGGCACCTATGTGCCCGGCTTTGCGACCTATGAGAATGCTGCAGCCCCCAACACGATTCCCTGCACGCTCGTCAAGCTGGCCGCGCGCTTCGGCTTTGCCAGCCGCGACGACGGCGAGGGCGACATCTTCATCCCGGGCCGCGCGCTGCACGGCGCAATGCCCAACGATAAGATCAACGTCAAGCTGTTCGACCACCCGCGCGTGGAGGGTTCCTCCGAGGGCGAGGTCGTCGAGGTCACGGTCCCGAACAACCGCTTTGCGGGCACGGTCTGCCTGTCCGAGGATGGCCGCATGGCCGTGGAGCCAGACGGCTGCCGCGACGTGAAGTTCCTGCTGGCCAAGCAGGGGAGCGAGGGCGTGCACCTGGGCGACAAGGTCGGCTTCCTCATCACCCACCGCGGCAACCGCCATAGCGACCACCGCGCCGCCGTAGTCGAGAAATTCGGTTCCTCCGACTATGCGTCCGAGTGCGCCAAGGCCATCCTGTATGGCCGCAGCGTCCGCCAGGAGTTCCCGCCGGAGGTGCTGGAGGAGGCCCGCGCCTACGACAACGCCACGATTGACCCCGCCGAGGCCGCGAAGCGCCTGGACCTGCGCGGCATTCCCATCTTCACGATTGACTCCGCCGAGACGAAGGACATCGACGACGCCATCAGCCTGCAGAAGCTGGACGACGGCTACGAGCTGGGCGTTCACATTGCCGACGTCAGCCACTATGTCCGCCCCGGCACTGCGCTGAATGAGGAAGCGTTCGAGCGTGCGACGAGCATTTACTACGCCGACAAGGTCATCCCGATGCTGCCGACCCAGCTGTCCAACGGCATCTGCTCGCTGAACGAGGGCGAGGACCGCCTGGCGTTCTCCTGTCTGATGCGACTGGACGAGAACGGCGAGATCCGCAGCTACAAGTTTGTCAAGAGCGTCATCTGCAGCCGCGTCAAGGGCGTGTACAAGGAGATCAACGCCCTGCTGGAGCCCCCGGAATCTGAAACAGACGCCGACCTGACCGACCTCAAGACGAAATATGAGGCCGTGCTTGACCAGCTGCCCACGATGGACGAGCTGTACCGCAAGCGCCTGGTCCTGCGCAAGGCCCGCGGCGGCATGGATATCGAGTCCAACGAGGCTAAGCTCGTCATGGACGAGAACGGACGCTGCATCGACATTGTCAAGCGTGACCGCGGCACGTCCGAGTGCATGATCGAGGAGTTCATGCTGCTGGCGAACCAGTGCGCCGCCAACGCGGGCCGCACGAACAAGGCCCCGTTCGTCTACCGCGTGCACGAGGCCCCCGACGCCGAGAAGATGGAGAAGCTGTCCGCCACGCTGTTGGCCTGCGGCCTGAACGCCAAGTTCAAGAACCCCATCCCGACGCAGCTCGAGCTGGCGGCCCTGCTGGACGAGACCCGCGGCCAGCCCATCCAGATCCCCGTCCACACCGGCATTCTGCGCAGCATGCAGAAGGCCCGCTACGCCCCGCAGCCCCTGGGCCACTACGGTCTGGTGCTGGCGGACTACGCCCACTTCACCAGCCCCATCCGCCGCTACCCCGATTTGGCGATTCATCGTATTTTGACCGAGATGCTGAACGGCGTCTCCGCCAGCCAGCTGCAGCGCGACTTCAACGAGTTTGCCCAGCAGGCCAGCGAGAAGTCCAGCAAGCAGGAGGTCGCCGCCGTGCGCATTGAGCGCGATGTCGAGGACCTGTACAAGGCCGAGTACATGCACAACCATCTCGGTGAGGTCTACACCGGCACGGTGGCCGGCATCACGCCGCGCGGCGTCTTTGTCGAGCTGGACAACACGGTGGAGGGCTTTGTCCCCGCCGCGCAGCTCTGCAAGGGTGAACCGCAGGTCATCGACGGCGTCAGCATGCTGGACCCGCTGACCGGCAAGAGCTGGATGCTGGGTTCTTCCATGAAGATCCGGGTCGCGGCCGCCGATGTGGCGCTGGGCCGTATTGATTTTGAGTATATGGTGGAGTAATTTCCCACGCCATACAATAGAAAACTCCCTGTCCGCACCGGGCAGGGAGTTTTTTGCGTCTTATATCACCTTATGCTCCATCCATTTCCCGCGGGCAAACCGCACAAGGAAACACAGGCTGCGGCAGATCCAGTCGATGAACATACCGAACCAGACGCCAGTCAGTCCTAAGTGGAACTGCAGAACAAAGATATAGCTCAGAATCACGCGGAACAGCCACATGCTGACGATGCTGACCGACATCGTAAACTTGGCGTCGCCGCCCGCGCGCAGGGCGTTGGGCAGGGTAAAGCTCGTCGCCCAGAAGAAGATGCTGAACAGGTTGAACCAGTGGACCACGTGGGTACACATGGCGGACGCCTCCGCCGAGAGGTTGAACCAGGTCACGACCTCGGGCATCAGGAAGAACAGCGCCGCGTTCGTGACGGCCAGCCCCGTGATGGCGATGCCCAGCAGCGTGACGGAATAGCGCTGCGCCTGCTTTTTCTCGCCTGCGCCAAGGCACTGCCCGATGACCGGGATCGTGGCAAGGCTCATCGTGTTGCCGGGGATGTTCGCCAGCGTCGAGACCGAGTTTGCCACGGCATTGGCCGCGATGGCCGAGGTGCCTAAGGTAGACGTCAGGCTGCTGACACACAGCTTGCCGATCTGGAACATGCCGTTTTCCAGACCCGACGGGATGCCGATGGACAAAATCTGCATGATGGGCCTGCGCCGGGGCCGCAGGTCAGCGAAACGCTGCACGCGCAGGGGATTGTGCAGGTCCTGGTTCTGCCACAGGATGAACACCGCGGCGAACACACGCCCGATCAGCGTGGCCAGTGCCGCGCCGATAACGCCCATGCCGAAACCGTAGATCAGCAGCGCGTTGCCCGCAATGTTGATGACGTTCATGACAAGGCTGGCCAGCATACTGATGCGGCTGTTGCCCTGCGCACGGAACAGCGCCGCGCCGCCGTTGTACAGGCCGATGAAGGGGTAGGACACCGCACTGATAAGGAAGTACTGCTGCGCAAACCGCATGACATCCTCGTCAATGCTGCCGAACACCATCCGAAGGATCAGGCGGGAGAGCAGCATACAGACAACACCCACCGCAACCGTAGAGATGCCCAGCACGCTGTACAGCTGGGCGGCGCTGCGGCTGGCGTTTTCCTCATCCCGGCGGCCCAGATACTGGCTGGCAATGACAGCACCGCCGGTAGCCAGCGCGGACAAAATCTGAATAATCAAAATATTCAGGCTGTCCACGAGCGATACGCTGGAGACAGCGGCCTCACCCACACCGGCGACCATTAGCGTGTCGGCCATGCCCATCGTGACGCTTAATGTCTGCTCCAGCAGCAGGGGCCAGATCAGGGTGAACAGCGCCCGCCTGGTAAACAGGGGACCTTGTGACTTTGCAGTGGCTGTCATGGTAAACTACCATCCTCTTTTACTTGGATTTTACCATTAGTATACAGCAAAATCTATGCGAAATCAAGGATTTGACACTTGTACAAAAAATGCCCGCAAACGCTGTAGCTGCGCCCTGTACAGCAAAAATCCGCAAAAATCAAATCGCAAGGATTTTGCCCACTTTTGCGGCGGCAAAAAGCCCCGGCCACAAAAGCTAGTGGCCGGGGCAGATCATGCGGCGGCTTGCAGGAGCCGCAGAGGGGCGGTGGTTAGAAGTCGACCTCGGTGTCGTAGTAGCAGCACTTCAGCAGCTTTTCCATCTCCTCCTGGGTCGGCTGGCGCGGGTTGGAGCCGGTGCAGGCATCGGCAATCGCGTTCTTTGCGATCTCGGGCAGTCTCTCGAGGAATACGTTCTCGGGGACAAAGCCCTGCTCGGCGGGGTAGGAGTCGGGGCCGTAGTGGCCGATGCAGTGCGGGATGTTCAGATCGTCGTTCATGCCGCGCAGATACTGGATGAGCAGCGCGACCTTCTCGTCGTCGTTCTCGCCGCCCAGGTGCATCTTGTCGGCAATGACGCCGTAGCGTGCCTTGGCGGTGGGGTCCTTCGCGTTGTAGGCGATGACCTTGGGCAGGTACATGGCGTTGGCTGCGCCGTGGATGATGTGTGCGCCGTAATCGGCAAACGCCGCGCCGGTCTTGTGGGCCATGCTGTGTACGATGCCGAGCAGCGCGTTCGAGAACGCCATACCGGCCAGGCACTGAGCATTGTGCATCGCGTCGCGCTTATCCATATCGCCGTTGTAGCTGCCGACCAGATCCGCCTGGATCATCTCGATGGCGTGCAGAGCCAACGGGTCGGTAAAGTCGCAGTTCGCGGTGGAGACGTAGGCCTCGATGGCGTGGGTCATGGCGTCCATGCCGGTGTGGGCGACGAGCTTCTTGGGCATCGTGTGGGCCAGCTCGGGGTCAACGATGGCGACATCGGGCGTGATCTCAAAGTCGGCGATGGGGTACTTGATGCCCTTCTGGTAATCGGTGATGATCGAGAAGGCCGTGACCTCGGTGGCCGTACCGGAGGTGGAGGAGATGGCGCAGAAGTGGGCCTTGCGGCGCAGCGGCGGGATGCCGAACACCTTGCACATATCCTCAAACGTGATGTCGGGGTACTCGTACTTGATCCACATGGCCTTGGCTGCGTCGATGGGGGAGCCGCCGCCGATTGCGACGATCCAGTCGGGCTGGAACTTTTCCATGGCTGCAGCACCCTTCATGACCGTCTCCACGGACGGGTCGGGCTCGATGCCTTCAAACAGCTCTACCTCCATGCCGGCCTCTTTTAAGTATGCCTCGGCGCGGTCCAGGAAGCCGAAGCGCTTCATCGAACCGCCGCCGACGCAGATCATGGCGCGCTTGCCGGGCAGCGTTTTCAACGCTTCCAGCGCGTGGGGGCCGTGGTAAAGGTCACGGGGTAAAGTAAATCTAGCCATAGGGTTTGCCTCCTTTAAAATAGCTCTCTCGGGCTTTGACAATTAAATGTCAAAATCTGCTATTAACAGTATACACCTTATGTGTCTAAACGGTCAATCGACAATACAGAGAATTTTCCGGCGATAATTCAGCATTTTGCCAGTGGAACACTCATAGGCTGTTCTATGGGGAAGGGGGCAGGAGCTATGCGTCCGATCACGCCGCAGCAGAATACAAAAATGCGCATGCGCATGCGGCTTTTGGCGGCGGTGCTGGCGGTGGGGTGTCTGGGCGGGCTGACGGTGCGGCTGTTTGTGCTGATGCTGCGCGACCCCGGCGGCTACGCGGCACGCGCCGCCGACCAGCAGCTGCGCGGGGCCACGCTGCCCGCCGCCCGCGGGGAGATCTATTCCGCCGACGGTACGCTGCTGGCCGCCAGCGAGACCTGCTGGACCATCCGCGCTGCCCCGCGGGAGATGGCCGACGACGCCGTAGAACCGGCTGCGCGGGCGTTGAGCGAAATTTTAGAGCTGGACTACGCCGATACGCTGGCCAAATTCAGCCAGCGAACCTCCAACGACTGCCTGCTGCGCCGCCGCGTGGATAAGACGATGGCCGACGCCGTGCGGGACTGGTGCCGGGCGAACGGTGTGGACGGCATACAAATTCGGCAGGATACCCGCCGCGTCTACCCGCAGGGGGATTTTATGGGCGGCATTTTAGGCTTTACCGACGTGGACAACGCGGGCCTATGGGGGCTGGAGCTGCGTTACAACGACGAATTGACCGGGCAGAACGGGCGCATCCTGACCGCCAAGAACGCCTGGGGCTACGATATGCCGACGCACTACCAGACGCTGGTGGACGCCGTGCCCGGCAGCACGCTGACGCTGACCATCGACGCGAACATTCAGCACTGGCTCGAAAGCGCACTGTCCGCCGCCGTGACGGAGCATCATGTGGCCGAGCGCGGCGTCGGCATCGTGATGGACGTCCACACCGGGGCCGTGCTGGCGATGTCCTGCCAGCCCGACTACGACCCGAACGCGCCGCGGACCCTTATAAATAAGGAAGTCCGCGACGCTGTGAATGCCCTGACCGGCGAGGAGCGCAGCGCCGCGCTGCAAAAGGCACAGCAGGCACAGTGGCGCAACAAGGCCATCAGTGACCTGTATGAGCCGGGCAGCGTGTTCAAGCTCATCACGGCGTCGGCGGCGCTGGACTCCGGGGCGTGTAAGGCTACGGACTATTTCACCTGCGCGGGTAAAATAACCGTCGCAGGCACGCGGTTCCGCTGTGCAAACGGGCATGTCCACGGCACCGAGACCTTCGCCCGGGGGCTGGCTGTCAGCTGCAACCCCTGCTTTATCCAGATCGGTGCGCGGCTTGGAAAAGAACGCTTCTGCGATTACTTTGCGGCCTTCGGCCTGCGAGAGGCCACGGGCATCGACCTGCCGGGCGAGGTCAGGCGCAGCGAATACTATACCGCGGACCGGATGGGCCCGGTGGAGCTGGCGAGCTGCTCGTTCGGGCAGAGCAGCAAGGTCAGCTACCTGCAGATGCTCACGGCGGTCTGTGCGGTGGTAAACGGCGGCGAGCTGATGCAGCCCTACGTTGTGGCGAAAATCACGGCGCCTGACGGCACTGTTGTGAAGGAAGTGCAGCCGACGGTGAAGCGCCGCGTCATCAGCGAGGAGACCTCCGCCACGATGTGCCGCCTAATGGAGGGTGTCGTTACAGGCGGCACGGGTAAGCAGGCCGCGCTGGCGGGCTACCGCATCGGCGGCAAGAGCGGCACGAGCCAAAAGCTGGACAGCGCCAACGAGGGCGCGCGCATTGCGAGCTTTGTCTCCGTTGCGCCCATCGACGACCCCAAGGTCGCTGTGCTGGTCTGCCTGGATGAGCCCCACAGCTGGACGACGAGCGGCGGCGCGCTCTCCGGGCCGGTGTGCGCCGAGGTACTGGGAAAGGTGCTGCCGTATCTGGGCGTCGAGCCGGAAAGTGCGGAGTGATGGGAAACGGGCACGGGCGGATATGGAATCCGCCCCTACGTTGAATCGGGAAAGCGCAGGGTGACGGGGCTCTGCCCGTTTGCCGCTGCACTATACAAAAAACTCTGTGCCGTCCCTCTTGACATTCCCCGATCCGGTGTTATACTGGTAAAGTACGCAAACGAACAGTTAGACAACGAACAATTCGAAATCTAACTTCTTGGACCCAAAAATCGTAAAGGAGGGAAGAAATGCACGAATCATCGTATGATGACTGCGGCTGCTGCGCGGATGCCCACTTCGGCGCACTGCTGAACCAGACCTCGCGGCTCATCCGCCGTGCGCTGGATGCCCGCATCAACGCCGAAGTCAGCTCGGAGCTGTCGGGCGTGCGCGGCATGGTGCTGGGCGACATCGTCCGTGCCGAGCGCCAGGGCCGCGACGTCTACCAGCGCGACATTGAGCAGTGGTTCAACATTCGCCGCTCCAGCGTTACCGCCATGCTGCAGGGCATGGAGCAGGATGGCTTCATCACCCGCAGCGCCGTGGCGAAAGACGCCCGCTTAAAGCGCCTTATCGCCACAGAGAAGGGCCGCGCCTGTCACAAGCAGATCGAGGCAAGCATTGCGCGGTTTGAGGATGACCTGCAAAGCGGCATTGACCCGCAGCAGGCCGCCGCGGCCCGCGCTGTGCTGGAGCAGACCCTGCGCAACGCACAGCACATCCTGCAAGAGGAAAATACCAACCAAGAGAGGGGAAATACCAATTGTTAAAAACACTCGGACGTGAAACCAAGGGCTTCCGCCTGGTCTCCGTGCTGACGCCGATCCTTATGATCGCGGAGGTCATCATGGAAATGATCATCCCGAAGCTGATGGCCTCCATCATTGACAACGGCGTCACGCCGGGCAATATGCAGGTCATCTACACCGTCGGCGCACAGATGGTCGTCGCGGCGCTGTTCGGCCTGCTGTTCGGCATTCTGGGCGCGGTGGCCGGCTCCCACGCAGCCACGGGCTTTGCCCGCAACCTGCGCCGCGGCATGTTCCGCAACATCCAGACCTTCAGCTTTGCCAACATTGACAAGTACTCCACCGCGGGCCTGGTCACCCGCATGACCACCGACGTCACCAACATCCAGAACGCCTACCAGATGCTGCTGCGCATGTCGGTGCGTGCGCCCGCCAGCATGATCGTGGCGCTGATCATGTCCTACACGATCAACCGTCGGCTGGCAAACATCTATTTGATCGCCGTCATCCTGCTGGGCTGTGCGCTCGCCTTTATTATGAGCCGCGCCACCAAGTACTTCGGCGAGGCATTCCGCAAGTACGACGACCTGAACGAGAGCGTGCAGGAGAATGTCTCCGCCATCCGCGTTGTCAAGGCCTATGTGCGCGAGAAGTTTGAGGGCGAGAAGTTCCGCAAGGCCAGCGAGAATGTGCGCAATCTGCTGATGCGTGCCGAGCTGATCCTGGCCTGGAACGCCCCGCTCATGCAGCTGACCGTCTACAGCTGCATCCTGCTCATCTCCTGGATCGGTGCCCAGCTCATCGTCAGCTCCGGCGCAACGACCTTCACCACCGGCGACCTGATGAGCATGCTGAGCTACTGCATGAACATCCTTATGAGCCTGATGATGCTGTCCATGGTGTTCGTCATGATCACGATGTCTGCAGCCTCCGCCAAGCGCGTGGCCGAGGTGCTGGACGAGCAGTCCGACCTGACGAACGGTGAGGACCCTGTTATGGAGGTCAGGGACGGCTCCGTCAAGTTCGACCACGTCAGCTTTGCCTATAAAAAGGATGGCGAAAAGGCCCTCGAGGACATTGATCTCGACATCAAGTCCGGCGAGACCATCGGCATCATTGGCGGCACCGGTTCGGCTAAGTCCAGCCTTGTGCAGCTGCTGCCGCGTCTGTACGACGTGACCGAGGGTAGCGTGACCATCGGCGGCGTTGATGTGCGCAGATATGACCTCGACACCCTGCGCAACAACGTCGCCATGGTGCTGCAGAAGAACGAGCTGTTCAGCGGCACGATTGCCGAGAACCTGCGCTGGGGCAACCCCGACGCCACCGACGCCGAGATCGAGGACGCCTGCAAGCAGGCCTGCGCCGATGAATTTATCGAGCGCTTCCCCGACAAGTACCAGACCCACATCGAGCAGGGCGGCAACAACGTCTCCGGCGGCCAGAAGCAGCGCCTCTGCATTGCCCGCGCACTGCTGAAAAAGCCCCGCATCCTGATCCTGGACGACTCCACCTCCGCCGTCGATACCGCGACGGACGCAAAGATCCGCCATTCGTTTGCGGAAAAAATCCCCGGCACGACGGTGTTCATCATCGCCCAGCGCATTTCCTCCGTGGAAAATGCGGACAAGGTCCTCGTGCTCGACAACGGCAGGGTCAGCGGCTTTGACACCCCGGCCAACCTGCTGAAAACAAATGCCATCTACCAGGATGTCTACAACAGCCAGACCAAAGGCTCCGGCGACTTTGATGAGAAGGGAGGGGAGGCATAATGGCACAGCAGCCTAAAGTCGTAAAGGTCGGCCCCGGCGGGCGCAGCAATGGCCCCCGCCCCAAGGTCGAAAACCCCGGCAAGGTGTTCAAGCGCATCCTCGCCTATGTCATGAGCCGCTATAAGGCACAGGTCATTGTGGTGCTCTGCTGCATTCTGCTGGCCGTGTTTGCCCAGCTGCAGGGCGTCATGTTCTCCCAGACGCTGATCGACAGCTACATTCTGCCGCTGCTCAAGGCGGGCAGCACGGACTTCAGCGGCCTGGCCGCGGCTATCCTGCGCGTGGCAGTCATCTACTGCGTCGGCATCGCTGCTGTCTTTGTGCAGAACCGCCTGATGGCAAGGATCACCCAGGGCACGCTGAAGGACCTGCGTGACGAGATGTTCACCCACATGCAGACGCTGCCCATCAAGTACTTTGACACCCACGCCCACGGCGACATTATGTCGGTCTACACGAACGACATTGACACGCTGCGCCAGATGATCAGCCAGAGCCTGCCGCAGCTCGTCAACACGGTTGTGACCCTCGTCGGCGTGCTGGCCTCGATGCTCTATCTGAGCGTCCCCCTGACGGTGCTGGCCCTCGCGATGGTCGGCGTCATGCTGCTGGCGACGAAGTACCTGACCGGCAACTCCGGCAAATACTTCATCAAGCAGCAGCAGGAGCTGGGCAAGGTCAACGGCTACATTGAGGAAATGATGAACGGCCAGAAGGTCATCAAGGTCTTTTGCCATGAGAAAATTGCCATTGAGGAGTTCGACAGGCTCAACGATGAGCTGTTCCACAGCGCCGACAAGGCAAACTCCTATTCGCTGGTAGCAATGCCCGTCAACGGCCAGCTGGGCAACCTGTCCTACGTGTTCTGCGCCATCCTCGGCGGTGCGCTGGCTATCAACGGCTTCGGCGGCTTCACGCTGGGCGGCCTCGCCAGCTTCCTTGTGCTGACCCGCCAGTTCAACCAGCCCATCAGCCAGATCTCCATGCAGCTGAACTCCGTCGTTATGGCGCTGGCCGGCGGTGCGCGTATCTTTGCGCTGCTGGATGAAAAGCCCGAGGTCAACGAGGGCGACATCACCCTGGTCCACGCCAAGTACGAAGCGGACGATACTGTCACCGAGACGAACGAGTCCACCGGCATGTGGGCGTGGAAACGCATGGATGCCGACGGCAAGCCCCGGTACACCAAGCTGGAGGGCGACATCGTCTTTAAGGATGTGGACTTCGGCTACGACGAGAAGAAGATCGTCCTGCATGACATCAACCTGTATGGCCGTCCGGGGCAGAAGATCGCCTTTGTCGGCTCCACCGGCGCGGGTAAGACGACGATCACGAACCTTATCAACCGCTTCTACGACATCCAGAAGGGCCGGATCCTGTACGACGGCCACGACATCAAGTCCATTGAGAAGGACGCGCTGCGCTCCTCTCTGGGCATCGTCCTGCAGGATACCCACCTGTTCACCGGCACGGTTATGGAGAACATCCGTTATGGCCGCCTGACCGCCACCGATGAGGAGTGCATGGCCGCCGCGAAGCTCGCGAATGCGGATACCTTCATCAAGCATCTGCCCGACGGCTACAACACGATGCTGACCGGCGACGGCACGAATCTGAGCCAGGGCCAGCGCCAGCTGCTGGCGATTGCCCGCGCGGCTGTCGCAGACCCGCCGGTGCTGATCCTGGACGAGGCAACGTCCTCTATCGACACCCGCACCGAGAAGCTTGTGCAGGACGGCATGGACGGCCTGATGTATGGCCGCACGACCTTCGTCATTGCCCACCGTCTGTCCACCGTGCGCAACTCGGACTGCATCATGGTGCTGGAGCAGGGCCGTATCATTGAGCGCGGCACCCACGACGAGCTGATCGCCCAGAAGGGCCGCTATTACCGCCTGTACACCGGCAACTTTGCCGAGAACTCTTAAGCGCAGAGAGGTCGAAAAAAGCCGCAAAACGGCATAAAATCAATCAAAACTGCCGGGATAGCATCTGCCGTCCCGGCGGTTTTTGTGCAAAATGCCGCAACAGCGCCAAAAAGTTGACGGGAAGGTAAAAAGTGGTTATAATAGGATACGTAGACACGCAAAAAGCGGTGTTTGACCACGCGGCATGAGGGAAACTACAAACAAGATTTGCCGCATAATATACATGATATACCTATAGGAGGAACAAATATGGCACCGAAGAAGATTGCACAGACCGTACTTACCGAGGGTAAGTTCTATACCATCAGCGCCGCCAACGGCAAGGTCGTTGAGGTCGCTGACTATAACATTGACAATGGCGCGAAGATCCAGCTGATGGACAACGCCAACTTTGAGTGGCAGCAGTGGAACTTCGTCGCAGCAGGCGACGGCGTTTACCGCATCCAGAACCGCTTCACCGGCAAGATGATGGATCTGGACATGGGCGGCGTCAGCGACGGCACCCGCGTCCACCAGTGGGAGGGTGCCCAGGCATCCAGCCAGCTGTGGGTCGTGGAGCCTACCAACGATGGCCGCGTCAAGATCAAGTCCAACCTGGCCGGCAAGCTGCTGGACCCCGGCATGGCTACCGAGAACGGCACCGTGCTGCAGATCTGGGCTGACGTCAACGGTGACAACCAGTTCTGGACCATCAGCGAGGTCACCCGCAAGCCCAAGACCAGCGTGAAGGCCACCACCGTTAAGGCCAAGGCCGCTGCCGAGAAGGCCGCCACCGAGGTCGTCAAGGCTGCTGAGCCTGTCGTCGAGAAGGCCGTCAAGGTTGCCAAGCCTGCCGCTGAGAAGGCCGTCAAGGCTGCCAAGCCTGCCGCTGAGAAGGCTGTCAAGGCTGCGAAGCCCGTCGTTGAGAAGGCCGTCAAGGCTGCCGAGCCCGTCGTTGAGAAAACCGTCGAGGCTGCGAAGCCCGTCGTCGAGAAGGCCGTCAAGGCTGCCGAGCCTGTCGTTGAGAAGGCTGTTGAGGCTGCCAAGCCCGCAGCCGAGAAGGCCGTCGAGGCCGTCAAGACCGCCGCTGCCAAGACCAACACCCGCAAGGGCGGCAAGGGCAAGCGCCGCAAGTAATTTGCTTTGAACTTTTTCCCTGCAATTTTTGTGCTGTAACGAGAAAACCCCGCCCCGTCAGGATGCAGTTCCTGACGGGGCGGGGTTATTTTTTGTTTGTGGCTGAAAAGCCTTCCCCTACGGGGGAAGGTGGCCCGAAGGGCCGGATGAGGGGCGGGTGTGCCAGTATTGCCCGTGAACGAGCTGCGGCGGAAACGCTGCCCTCATCAGTCACCTGCGGTGACAGCTTCCCTCACGGGGGAAGCCTTCAGACTTACCCCAGCGCCGCAATGCTCTCTTTGATTTTGGCGGCCTTGTCCTGGGCGGCAGCCAGCTTGGCGCGGGTCTCCTCGACGAGCTTCGCCGGGGCCTTCTCGACGAACTTCGGATTGTTCAGCTGGTTCGTGAACATGCCCAGCTCCTTCTCGGCCTTGGTCAGCTCCTTGTTCAGGCGGGCCAGCTCCTTGTCACGGTCGATCAGCTCCATCATCGGGATAAAGCCCTTCGCGTCGGGGGTCGCCACGTTGACCATGCCGTCGGTGCTGCCCTCGTACTTTGCCGTGACCGTTACGTCGGTGGCAAAGGCAAAGCGGGCCAGATACGCGCCGCCCTTCTCAAACGCGGCGGGGGAGGCAGTCTCAATGACCATGCTCGTCTTTTTGGCGGGGTGGACGTTCATCTCGGCACGCATGGCGCGGACAGCCTTGATGTAGTCCATCAGCTTCTCAAAGTCGGCGCAGTCCTCGGCCCAGACCTTCATGTTCTCGTCGCCGGGCCACTTCTCGTTCATGATGGTCTCGGCGCTGCCGGGCAGAGCCTGATAGATCTCCTCGGTGATGAACGGCATGAAGGGGTGCAGCAGCTTGAGCGCCTTGTCCAGCACGTAGACCAGCACCTTGCGGGCCGCGTCGGCGGCTGCCGCGTCCTCGCCGTTCAGGCGGGTCTTGCAGATCTCGATATACCAGTCGCAGTAGACCTCCCAGATGAAGTTCTCGACCTTCTCGGCGGCCAGACCCAGCTCGTACTTGTCGAGGTTGGCGGTAGCCTCGGCGGCGACCTTGGCAAGCTCGGACAAAATCCACTTGTCGCTCATGTCGAGCAGGCTTTCCTCGGGCAGACCCGGCTCAAAGTCCTCGGGCAGGTTCATCTGCACAAAGCGGGAGGCGTTCCACAGCTTGTTGGCAAAGTTGCGGCAGGCAAGGACTTTTTCATCGCTGTAGCGCATATCGTTGCCTGCGGTGGAGCCGATGATCAGCATCATGCGCAGCGCGTCCGCGCCGTACTGCTCAATGACCTCCAGCGGGTCAATGCCGTTGCCCAGGGATTTGGACATTTTGCGGCCCTGGCTGTCGCGGACAATGCCGTGGATCAGTACCGTGTCAAACGGTGCCTTGCCGGTGTAGGCCAGACCCGAGAAGATCATGCGGGACACCCAGAAGCCGATGATGTCATAGCCGGTGACCAGCGTGTTCGTGGGGTAGAAGTAGTTGTAATCCTCGGCGTTCTCGTTGGGCCAGCCCAGCGTGGAGAACGGCCACAGGGCAGAGCTGAACCAGGTGTCCAGCGTGTCGGGGTCCTGGGTCATGTTGGAGCTGCCGCACTTGGGGCAGTTGCAGGGGGCTTGCTTGGCCACGACGGTCTCGCCGCAGTCGTCGCAGTACCAGGCGGGGATCTGGTGGCCCCACCACAGTTGGCGGCTGATGCACCAGTCACGGCCACCCTTCATCCAGTTGATATAGTTCTTGGTGAAGCGCTCGGGCACGAACTTGATCTCGCCCTTCTCGACGCTCTCGATGGCGGGCTTGGCCAGCGGCTCCATCTTGACGAACCACTGCTTGGAGACCATCGGCTCAATGACCGAGTGGCAGCGGTAGCAGGTGCCCACGTCGTGGGTCAGCGGCTCGGTCTCCTTCAGCGCACCGCAGGCCTCCAAATCGGCCAGAATGGCCTTGCGGGCCTCCAGCGCGGTCATGCCGGCATACTTGCCGCAGTCCAGCACGTCCGGCTCGTCGGCAGCAGCGCGGCCCGCGGCCTTCTCGGCATCGACGGCGGCCTTGTCGGCAGCGCCGGTCATGTGGCCGTCATAAGTCAGCACACGGATCATCGGCAGGTCGTGGCGCTTGCCGACCTCAAAGTCGTTGGGGTCGTGGGCGGGGGTGATCTTCACAACGCCGGTGCCCTTCTCCATGTCGGCGTGCTCGTCGCAGACGATGGGGATTTCGCGGCCCAGCAGCGGCAGCACGACATGGCAGCCGTGCAGGTGCTTGTAGCGCGGGTCCTCGGCGTTGATGGCAACAGCGGTATCACCCAGCATCGTCTCGGGGCGGGTCGTGGCCAGCTCCAGCATTTCGCCGGTCTCCTTGACGGGGTAGAGCAGATGCCAGAAGCTGCCCTCCTTGGCCTCATACTCGACCTCGGCGTCGGAAATCGAGGTGTTGCAGTGGGGGCACCAGTTGACCATGCGGTTGCCGCGGTAGATCAGCCCCTCGTTGTACAGACGGACAAAGACCTCCTTGACGGCGTCGGAGCAGCCCTCATCCATCGTGAAGCGCTCGCGCTGCCAGTCGCAGGAGCAGCCCAGCTTCTTCAGCTGGCTGACGATGCGGTTGCCATAGGTGTTCTTCCAGTCCCAGGCACGCTCCAGAAAGCCGTCGCGGCCCACCATCTCCTTGGTCAGGCCCTCCTCGCGCATTTTGGCGACGACCTTGGCCTCGGTGGCAATGGACGCATGGTCGGTGCCGGGCACCCACAGCGCGGCATAGCCCTGCATCCGCTTGTAGCGGGTCAGGATGTCCTGCCAGGTCTCATCCATGGCGTGGCCCATGTGCAGCTGGCCGGTGACGTTCGGCGGCGGCATGACGATGGTAAACGGCTTTTTGCTGCGGTCGATCTGGGTATGGAAATACCCCTTGTCGCACCAGTTCTGATAGATGCGATCCTCGGTGCCCTGCGGGGCATACTGTTTGGCGAGTTCCTTCGGCATAGTGTAAACCTCCTCGTGAATGTGCGGGGCGTGATTTTTACATTTGGACAAAATAAAAAAGGCCGCCCCATGAGTTTATCATGGGACGGCCTGAAAAGCTCAAGTCGCGGTACCACCCAAGTTGCCCGATCGGGCCGCTTTGCGGCAGGCCGACAAGCCCGCCTGCCCTGATAACGGCGGCAACCCCGTGCGCGGCTGGCAGGGGAGAAGCCCCTCTCACCGCGCCTGCTTGAAAGTGACAGCACCCGCCGCACCGTACCGGGCTTGCATCCTCCCCGGCTTGCTGCAAAGGTACGACGCGGGCACACTCTTTCGCACTGCATTTGTACCTTATAATGTACCGCAATGCGGCGGATTTGTCAAGGGCGGGTGCGCAAATCTGTCGGGCCCCTAGGTTCCTGCAGAGAGAGGTGAGCTGTCTGTCTTACTCCCACTTCTCCCACACCTCGGGGCAGTAGCCTACGGTGGCCTGTCTGCCGTTGCGCACAATGGGCTGGCGGAAGAGCTGCTGGTTCTCGAACAGCTTGTCGGCCTTCTGGCTCTCGTCGAGCCATTTCAAAAGCGCCAGCGTGTCCTTGTCCTTTGCGCTTTCGTCGACGAGCTTTGCCCAGCCGCCCACGGCGCGGCAGACGTTGTCAAACTCGCCGCGGCTCATGCCTTTTTCCTTCATGTCGATCATCTGGAATCTGATGCCGCGCTCCTTGAACCACCGCTGTGCCTTTTTGGTGTCAAAGCTCTTGTTCGTGCCGAAAATCTGGATGTTCATGGCCATTCCCCCCACAAAATATATTCTTTTCATTAGAATACCACAAAAACCATACCTTGACAACTTACAAGGCCGGGCCTATAGTATGAGGAAAACTGCGGCAGGGCGCTTGCTCTTATGCGGGCTGCGTGCTATAATACAGGTTTATAGAGGAGTATCTATAAAGGAGTATTATGGAAAAAGAAAGAACCAGTCCGTGGCTGATCTTGTTCCGCGTGGTATTTACGGCGGCGCTGATCGCCTGCATTATGTTTATCTTTCGCAACTCACTGGAAAACGGTGCCCAGTCGTCCGCACGCAGCCAGGCCGTCATGCAGTTGGTCAACAGTGCGCTGGCCAAGGTGCATCTCGGCCCGTTGTCGGAGCATCTGATCCGTAAGCTCGCGCACTTTTCGGAGTTTGCGCTGGAGGGCTTTCTGCTGATGCTCTGCATCCGCGTGTACACAAAGCACTTTGTGCGCCACATGAGCTGGCCGCTGCTGGGCGGCATGACAACGGCGCTGATGGATGAGACCATCCAGCTGCACAGCCCCAACCGCACCTCGTCGGTGGTGGATGTCTGGATCGATATGTCCGGCGTCGTGGCGGGACTGCTGTTTGCACTCATCATCCTGCTGATCGTGCGCGGCGTTACCGCATTCATCCGCGTCAAGCAGGAGAACCGCGCTCTGCGCGCCGAGAGCGAGGAACTGCGCCGCCGCGAGCATGAGCGGCTGGCCCGCCGCGCCGCCCACCGTGCCCACGAGGCACAGCTGAACCGCCCCGAACCCGACGAGGATAACTATGAGGAGGACGAAGAATGACGACCCAACAGGCAATTGAAACCCTGCACGCCCTGCCGCGCATGGGGCAGGGCGCACCCGGTCTGGCCCGGATGCAGAACCTGTGCGACCATCTGGGGAACCCCGAAAAGGAGCTGCAGTGCATCCACATTGCGGGCACGAACGGCAAGGGCAGCCTTGCGGCCATGACGTCCTCCATCCTGACGGCAGCGGGCTACAAGACCGGTCTGACCATCAGCCCGTATGTGGTGGACTTCCGTGAGCGGTTTCAGATCGACGGCGAGATGATCCCGCCCCGCACGCTGGCAAACCTGACGGAGAAGGTGCTCGACGCGATTGACGCCATCGAGGCCGAGGGCGGCGAGAAGCCTGTGGAGTTTGAGGCCGTCACTGCGCTGGCGTTCCTCTGGTTTGCCCGCGAAAAGTGTGACCTGGTCGTGTTGGAGACCGGCCTTGGCGGGCGCTGCGACGCAACGAACGTCGTGCCCCATAAGCTCGTGGCAGCCATCACAAAGATCGGCTATGACCACATGGAAGTTCTGGGAGATACCCTTGATAAAATTGCCGCCGAGAAGGCCGGTATTATAAAAGAAGGAACCGTCGTCGTCAACTATCCCGACCAGCCTGCGGAGGCTATGGGGCCGATCCTGACCGCCGCTGCCGAGGCGCACACGAGCATCATCACGCCCGATAAGGACGATTTGACGCTGCTGCGCGGCAAGCGGCTGGAAAACCGCATCGACTACGGCGGCTATCGCGCCGCACTGGGCCTGCCCGGCACGCACCAGGCTAACCACGCCGCCATGGCTGTCGAGATCGCGCTGGCTCTCTGGCGCGAGTTCGGCTATGATATTTCGGACGACGCCATTCTGCAGGGCCTTGACGATGCCCGGATGCCCGCCCGCATCGAGGTGCTGCGCCGCCATCCGCTGCTGCTGCTCGACGGCTGCCACAACCCGGACGGCGCTAAAATGCTGGCCGCGACCCTGACCCGCGCCGACTTTGAGGAAAACCTCGTCGGTGTGCTGGGCGTGCTGGCCGACAAGGACTATAAGGATATGCTGTCCGATCTGGCCCCCTGCTTTGCCAAGATCTACACCGTCACGCCCAACTGCCCCCGCGCATTGAGCGCCGAGGAATTGCAGAAGGAGGCACGCTTCCACACCGACGCCGAGGCCGCCGACAGTGTGGCTGATGCCATCCGTAAGGCTGTGGACTACGCGGACGAGAACAACCTCGCGGGCGTTGTTGTCTGCGGTTCGCTCTACCTTGCCGCCGAGGCCCGCCCGCTGCTTCTCAAAGAAGCAGAAAAATAACCGACCATCGCCATTTCAACAAAATACGCACCCGTAAGCCTGTATCATAACGATACGGGCTTTTTATTTTGTCTCAACACCCCCTCCGCAACCTCCCGAAAATTACCCATTGATTTTTAACTCTCCCCGTAGGGGCCAGGCATGCCCGGCCCGCAACCTTCCCAACACTACCCTGTATACCCTTATAAATGAAAAAAGAGGACAACCCTATGGCCAAAGTAACCTTCGTGCCCGGCAGCGGCACACTGGCCGCCTATTTGAGCGGCGAGATCGACCACCACGCCGCCCAGACACTGCGGCGGGAGATCGATGCTCAGGTCGATGACCGCCTGCCCGAGCTGCTGACGCTCGACTTCTCGGGCGTCACCTTCATGGATTCCTCGGGCGTCGGCCTGATTTTGGGCCGCGGACGCCACGTAAGCGCACTGGGCGGGAGGCTGACCGTCCAGAACCCGCCGCGCGCCGTGCGGCGGATGCTCGACCTGGCCCACATAACCTACGCCTGAACGGAGGTGAACACCGATGAAGATGCTCAATCAGGTAAAAATTACGTTTGCGGGCCGCTCCGTCAACGAGGGCTTCGCCCGCGCGGCGCTGGCCGCGTTTCTTGTGCAGCTTGATCCCACCGTGCCCCAGCTCGCCGATATGAAAACCGCTGTCTCCGAGGCCGTGACCAACTGCATCGTCCACGCCTACCCGGACAAGATCGGCCCCATCACAATGACGGCGGCCATCTATGAGGGCGGCATTGTGCGTATTACCATCACGGACCGCGGCGTCGGCATCCCGGATATTGCGAAGGCGATGGAGCCGATGTTCACCACCGGCGACGCCGAGGAGCGCGCGGGTCTGGGCTTTGCCGTCATGCAGAGCTTCATGGACAAGGTCAAGGTCTCCTCCACGCCGGGCCGCGGCACCCGCGTGACCCTGACCAAGCGGCTGGATGCCCGCGCGTGAACCCCTACATATATAAGAGGAGGGGACAGTCATGCCCACGGATATGCACCAGCTGCCGCGCGAAGAATTTATTGAGAGAAACCTCGGCCTTGTCCACGCCTGCGCCGGGCGGTTCAAGGGGCGGGGCATCGAGTATGAGGAACTCTACGCCGCGGGCTGTCTGGGCCTTGTGAAGGCCTGCGACGGGTTTGATACCGGGCGCGGCGTCTGCTTTTCCACCTATGCCGTGCCGGTCATCCTGGGCGAGATCAAAAAGCTGTTCCGGGATGGCGGCACGGTCAAGGTCAGCCGTTCGTTAAAGGAGCTGAGCCTTAAAATCAATGCCGAGCGTGAGCGCTGCCTCAAGCGCACCGGCCAGGAGCCCGGCGTGACCGAGCTGGCCGAGACGCTGGGCACGACCCCGGAGCAGATTGCGCTGGCCATCCGCGCGGCCCTGCCGACCCTGAGCCTGACGCCTGTGGACGACGAGGATGGCCTGCGGGAGTTTGACGTGCCGGTGGAGTCCCCGGAGGAAGCACTCTCGGACCGCATCGGTCTGGCCGAGGTGATGGACAGGCTGGACAGCAGTGACCGCCAGCTCATCCGTCTGCGCTTTTTCGCGGGCCGCACTCAGAGCGAGACCGCCCGCGTCCTCGGCACGACCCAGGTCCAGATCTCCCGCCGCGAGCGCCGCATCCTGAAATGGATGCGCGAACAGCTGTTAGAGGCCCAATGATACCCCTCCACCAGCACCCGCTCACCCTTCCGCCACTCCGTAGGGGCCGGGCATGCCCGGCCCACGCGCTTTCCGCCGCCGCCCGTTACTGCTTTACACACCCCGTCTCACCCCACACCGTAGGGAGGGGTCTTGACCCCTCCGCGGCACGTCGAGGACGCCGCCCCCCTACAAAGATGGCCCGAAACCACCCCACACCCGCGCACCCTTCCGCCCCCCGTAGGGGCCGGGCATGCCCGGCCCGCAACCTCCCCGCCGCCTGCCGTCAATCTTCCACCGCTCACCCATTCCCCCAAACCACCTGATCCCGCAACCCGCTTGCCGCCCACCCCCATAATTTGTGCCAGCCAAGCGCCATCACCCCAATATACACCTTGCCCAAACTTCTCCCTCAAACTTTGTCGAAAAAATCAAAAAAACTTGCAAAAACCTGTTGACAAAGGTCATACTACTTGCTATAATAATCAAGCTGTCTCGCGAGCCCAGCCCGCGGCGGCAGCCGCTGGAACCTTTACCTACAGCTTGTACGCCGTTTTTTGAAGAAAACTTCTTCAAAAAACTTTCAGAAAACCTCTTGACAAACGAGAGAATCTGATATATAATATACAAGCTGTCACGGAAATGCGACAGCGCAGCAGGACCTTGAAAATTGAACAAAACTGAAACTTGTGGAACCTTGATCGTGGGTTTGGAAACCCACGTTAATCAATTCCAAATTTACAAGTAATTCATACAGGACGCAAGCGATTGTGTCTGAGTGATTACAGCGATTTAACACTTTGTAAGTGATTAAATACCATTTATAAAGAGTTTGATCCTGGCTCAGGACGAACGCTGGCGGCGCGCCTAACACATGCAAGTCGAACGGAGCTGAGAGGAGCTTGCTTTTCTTAGCTTAGTGGCGAACGGGTGAGTAACGCGTGAGTAACCTGCCCTGGAGTGGGGGACAACAGTTGGAAACGACTGCTAATACCGCATAAGCCCACGATCCGGCATCGGATTGAGGGAAAAGGATTTATTCGCTTCAGGATGGACTCGCGTCCAATTAGCTAGTTGGTGAGGTAACGGCCCACCAAGGCGACGATTGGTAGCCGGACTGAGAGGTTGAACGGCCACATTGGGACTGAGACACGGCCCAGACTCCTACGGGAGGCAGCAGTGGGGGATATTGCACAATGGGGGAAACCCTGATGCAGCGACGCCGCGTGGAGGAAGAAGGTCTTCGGATTGTAAACTCCTGTTGTTGAGGAAGATAATGACGGTACTCAACAAGGAAGTGACGGCTAACTACGTGCCAGCAGCCGCGGTAAAACGTAGGTCACAAGCGTTGTCCGGAATTACTGGGTGTAAAGGGAGCGCAGGCGGGAAGACAAGTTGGAAGTGAAATCCATGGGCTCAACCCATGAACTGCTTTCAAAACTGTTTTTCTTGAGTAGTGCAGAGGTAGGCGGAATTCCCGGTGTAGCGGTGGAATGCGTAGATATCGGGAGGAACACCAGTGGCGAAGGCGGCCTACTGGGCACCAACTGACGCTGAGGCTCGAAAGTGTGGGTAGCAAACAGGATTAGATACCCTGGTAGTCCACACCGTAAACGATGATTACTAGGTGTTGGAGGATTGACCCCTTCAGTGCCGCAGTTAACACAATAAGTAATCCACCTGGGGAGTACGACCGCAAGGTTGAAACTCAAAGGAATTGACGGGGGCCCGCACAAGCAGTGGAGTATGTGGTTTAATTCGA
>ERZ773193.1316-NODE-1316-length-31936-cov-18.094445_pt1 | contig 31936 bp, 21 predicted proteins | sample MGYA00511110_ERZ773193 | MGnify/ENA primary metagenome ERZ773193 (study PRJEB29015, sample SAMEA2737784) | human gut metagenome | biome: human gut; feature: human-associated habitat; material: faeces | place: China | collected 2012 ...
TTAGCTTGCAGCTGACAGCTCACAGCTGATAGCTTTTATCTTCTTACCGTCTTCCCCCAACATAAAAACCGACCCATTATTTGTATGGATCGGTTCTTTTGTTTGGATCAAAGGGTTCCTGTCGTTTTGAGCCGTGTCAGTGCACGCTGGAGAGCGAGTTTGGCACGGTCGACATCGATTTCTTTGCTCTTGGACGCAAGCCTGTCTTCTGCACGTTTCTTCGCGGCTTGGGCACGGGCAATATCGATGGTATCCGCCAGCTCCGCCAGGGGGGCTACGATATTTACCTGATTGTCCTTTATTTCCAGGAAACCGCCAAATACGGCCACCTTTTGTTCCTTTCCGCCTTTAATGATGCGCACGGGGCACATTTCAAGAGCGGCTGCCAGAGGCAGATGGTTTTTCATGACGGCAAATTCGCCGTCTGCTGCACGGGCCACCACCATTTCCACGCCGGCTTCTCGATAAATCGGTCCGTCGGGGCTGATGACTTCCACGTGCATGGGATTCGTAAGGGTATCAGCCATGGCTTATTCCCCTTTCTTCATCTTTTCAGCCTTTTCGATCGCTTCATCAATTGTGCCGACCATGTAGAACGCGCCTTCAGGCATATCATCGTGCTGGCCTGCAAGGATTTCCTTGAAGCCGCGGATGGTTTCCTTCAGGGATACGTATCTGCCGGGGGAGCCTGTAAACTGTTCGGCTACGAAGAAGGGCTGAGACAGGAATCTCTGTACCTTTCTTGCGCGGGCTACGATGACTTTATCATCATCGGAAAGTTCTTCCATGCCCAGGATGGCGATGATATCCTGCAGTTCTTTGTAGCGCTGCAGAATAGCCTGTACGCCGCGGGCCACTTCGTAATGCTCTTCACCCAAAACGTTCGGGTCAAGGATACGGCTGGTGGAGTCCAGCGGGTCTACTGCCGGATAGATGCCCAGTTCCGCGATGGAACGGCTCAGTACGGTGGTAGCGTCCAAGTGTGTAAATACGCCTGCCGGAGCCGGGTCCGTCAAGTCATCGGCCGGTACGTATACGGCCTGGATGGATGTGATGGAACCGTCTTTGGTGGAAGTGATGCGTTCCTGCAGTTCGCCGATATCAGTAGCCAGTGTCGGCTGGTAGCCTACGGCGGACGGCATACGCCCGAGCAGCGCGGATACTTCGGAACCTGCCTGTACGAAACGGAAAATATTGTCTACGAAGAGCAGGACGTCCTGTCCCTGTTTGTCGCGGAAATATTCAGCCATGGTCAAACCGGTGAGAGCTACACGCATACGCGCTCCCGGAGGTTCGTTCATCTGGCCGTATACCAGCGCAACTTTGGAAAGAACGCCGGAGTCTTTCATTTCTCCCCAGAGATCGTTCCCTTCACGGGTACGTTCGCCGACGCCGCAGAATACGGAGCAGCCGGAGTGTTCTGTCGCCACGTTATGGATCAATTCCTGGATAAGAACGGTCTTACCTACACCCGCACCGCCGAAGAGCCCGATCTTACCGCCTTTTGCATACGGAGCGATGAGGTCGACGACTTTGATGCCGGTTTCAAAAATTTCGGTTGCCGGAGACTGGTCTTTAAAGGCCGGTGCCGGACGATGAATAGGCCAGTAGTCGGATGCCGGTACTTTTGTATCGTCATTGTCGACGGTCTGTCCGAGTACGTTGAAAATACGTCCCAGGCATCCGTCGCCGACCGGTGCTGCAATAGCACGGCCGGTATCTACTGCTTTCATTCCGCGTACCATGCCATCGGTGGAACTCATCGCAACGGTGCGGACTACGCCGTCACCTAAGTGCTGCATGGTTTCACAGATAACATCTACCGGAACAGTGCCTTCTTCATCTTTGACATGAATTGCGTTATAGATGGCAGGAAGTTCCTGATCGTCGGAAAAAGCGATATCGACGACAGCGCCCATGACCTGTACGACCTTGCCTACCTGTCCCTGCTGTTCATTTGCCATGAAGAAGCATTCCTCCTTAATCAAATTAAGCCGGTTTATTCGAGAGCTGCCGCACCGCCGACAATTTCGGAAATTTCATTGGTGACCTGTGCCTGACGCGCTTTGTTGTACGTAAGGTTGAGGTCGGCAATTCTTTCCGTCGCGTTGTCAGTGGCAGCAGACATGGCCGCCATACGGCTGCCCAGCTCGGACGCCGCGGATTGCAGCATCGCATTATAAACCTGTACTTGTATATATTCAGGAAGCAGTTTGGAAAGCACTGCCGCCGCATCGGGAAGGAAAATATAGGGATCTTCCTCGATACGGAGGAAATCCTGTCTTTCTTTTTCCCATTCGCTGGCAGCCGCTTTTGCTGCTTCTTCCGTTTTTCCCTCAGCCGGCGCTTCAATGGGGAGCAGCCGGTCTACCCGGACCTGCTGGCGGAGGGCGGTGATGAATTTGGTATAAATAATATAAACTTCATCGACTTCTTCTTTTGTGAAGTATTCCACCATCTCTTTGGAGAGATCGATGGAATCCTGAGCCGACGGCTTATCAGAAAAGCCGAAATGATAGGTATCGGGATCATACCCGCGGAATTTCAGATAATTCTTCGCCTGTTTCCCGCAGACATATAAAGCGTATGCAGAACGATCCTTTCCGGAGATTTCCTGCAGGGTACGCTTCATCACGTTAGAGTTATAAGCGCCGGCAAGGCCTTTGTCGCCGCAAATGACGAGATATCCGACCTTCTTTACTTCGCCTGTCCTGAAGAGCGGGCTTGTAAATCCGGGTGTCACCGAAGAAGCACGGCGCAGGAGCTCTCCGATCTTTTCCGCATAAGGACGGGAGCCGTTTGCCTTTTCCTCCGCTTTGCGCAGACGGGCGGCGGCTACCATCTTCATGGCTTTCGTGATCTGCTGGATATTGGTGACGGATTTTATGCGCCCTTTTATATCACGCGTACTTTCCAATCAGATCACCCCTCTACCGTTTCAGACTTTTCTTCTGTTTCGCTTTGTGCCTTGTAACGTTTCTTGAATTCATCAAGAGCTTCTCTGAGTTTCGCTTCATTTTCATCTGTCAGCTTCTTTTTATCCACGATATCAGCGCCGATTTCTGGATGGCTGCTGTGGAGGAAATTCAGAACCTGCTGTTCAAACCCGACAACCTGGTCTACGTCCACGTCATCAAGATACCCCTTGACGGCCGTGTAGATCGCCATAACCTGGTCTTCGACCGGATAAGGGGAATACTGCGGCTGCTTCAGAATTTCCGTCGTCCTCTGACCGCGGTCGATCTGCGCTTTGGTGGCAGCATCAAGATCGGAACCGAACTGGGCAAATGCTGCCAATTCACGGAACTGTGCCAGATCCAGACGCAGCGTGCCTGCGACCTGTTTCATGGCCTTAATCTGTGCAGAACCGCCTACACGGGATACGGACAGGCCGACATTGATGGCCGGACGGATCCCGGAATAAAAGAGTGCCGTTTCCAGATAAATCTGTCCGTCCGTGATGGAAATGACATTTGTCGGAATGTACGCACCGACATCGCCTGCCAGTGTTTCAATGATCGGCAGCGCGGTGATGGAGCCGCCGCCCAGCGCATCGGACAGACGTGCCGCACGTTCCAGCAGACGGGAATGCAGATAGAATACGTCACCGGGGTAAGCTTCGCGTCCCGGCGGACGGCGGAGCAGAAGGGACATGGCGCGGTAAGCGACGGCATGCTTGGAGAGGTCGTCATAGATAATGAGGACGTCTTTGCCCTGGTGCATGAAGTGTTCCGCAATGGATACACCGGAGTACGGTGCAAGGTACTGCATCGGAGACCCTTCGGAAGCACCGGCGTGTACGATGATGGAGTAATCCATAGCGCCGGCAGCTTTCAGACGTTCGTATACACGGACGACATTGGAGTTCTTCTGTCCGATGGAAACATAAATACAAATGACATCCTGTCCCTTCTGGTTCAGAATGGTATCAATAGCGATGGCGGTCTTGCCTGTACCGCGGTCGCCGATGATCAGCTCACGCTGTCCGCGGCCGATCGGGACCATAGAGTCGATACATTTCAGACCGGTCTGCAGCGGGACGTTTACCGGCTGTCTGTCGGCAATGCCCGGAGCTTTGATTTCAATGTCGCGATAAGCGTCAGTCTTGATTTCGCCTCTGCCGTCAATCGGCTGTCCCAGCGCATTGACCACGCGGCCGATGACCGCATTGCCTACGGGAACCTGCATCAGACGGCCCGTTCTCTTTACTACGTCGCCTTCCTTGATGGTTTCCGCATTTCCCAGAAGAACGGCACCTACATTGCTTTCTTCCAGGTTCATGGCCATGCCGTAAACGCCGTTCGGCAGTTCCAGCAGTTCACCGGCCATGCAGTTTTCAAGGCCATATACATGGGCGATACCGTCGCCGACTTCAAGAACCGTACCTACTTCATCGACATTGAGGTCTACTTTGTAATTTTCAATCTGTTTTTTAATGACAGATGTGATTTCATCTGAACTGATTTTCATATCCTGTAAGTCACCTCAATCTCTTTGCATCATTTGCGAGCGGAGCGCCGCAAGCTGGCGGGCTACGGATCCGTCAATCAGACGGTCTCCCATCCGGACCGTAAATCCGCCTATCAAAGATGCGTCTACTTTCTGTTTCATGATAATTTTGCTTCCCGTGATTTCCGCAAGTTTGGCTTTCAAAGCGTCCACCTGGGATTTGGTCAATGGAAACGCAGAGGTTACCACGGCTTCCTCCATGCCCATCCCATGATGCGCAAGATTGGCATAGACATCCGCCATGGCAGCAAAATCAGCGATGCGGCCTTTGTCGATAACAATATAGCAGAACTGTAAAACTATCGGCTGCACCTTATCTGCAAATAACTTATTTATAGTATCTTTCTTGACATCCTTAGCAAGCAGAGGATGGTTCAGAATCTCCCCGAGCTCTTTGCTTTTCCCTATGGTATCGGCAATGAGGCGGAGATCTTCTTCCGTTTGTTCCAGGCAGTGCTGCTCTGCGGCAATTTCATAGATGGCTCGTCCGTACTTCTTTGCAAGGATTACGTTCTTATCCATGATTACTTACCTGCCTGCCCGGCATCCAGTCTTGCGATGCTTTCCGCTATGAGCCGGTCATTCGTATCCGGCGTCATATTTTTGCTGATGATCTTCGATGCAATATCACAGGAAAGAGCGGCCACCTGCGTCTTCAGATCCTCCAGGGCATCCTTGCGTTCCCTTTCGATCTGTTTAGCAGCCTGGACTTTTTCCCTCTCAATAGCCGCATGGGCCTCATCGATCTGCGCCTGGGCCTGTACCTTGGCCTCTTTTACGGCTTTGTCCACGATCCCCTGTGCGGCGACCTGGGCATTGGCAAGTTCCGCTTCCAGATCGGATTTGAGCTTGGCCGCCTCCGTGCTGGACCGGGCCGCGCTGTCCAGATCATTCCGGATCTTGTTCCTGCGGTCATCCATGACCTTCAGCATCGGCTTATAGCAGAAATGTGCCAAAACGGCAACGAGAATGATAAAGTTGAGGATTGAAATCAGCAGCGTACCATTTAATTCTACCAATGAAATCCCCTCCTTAGGCTAACAATGAATTGGAATTAGCCGAGGAAAGGATTGGCAAATACGAGGACGAGAGAAATAACGATAGCGATAATCGGAATAGATTCTACCAAGCCGATGCCGACAAGCATGGAAGTGAAGAGCTGCCCCTGAATTTCCGGCTGGCGGGTCATGCCGTCGATAGCGTGGGATGCTACTTTAGAATCGCTGAATGCAGCTGCAAATGCGGCAACTGCGGCAATCAGCGCAGATGCGATAAGGGAATACTGAACAACAATAGTCTGATCCATGGTAATGATTCCTCCTAAAAATGTAATGCCCCGGTTTTTCCGGATATAATGAGTACCGTTTCGCGGGCGGCGCCGGGCATTTTACGGAGTGCCGCTCCCATTCACCTGCACACCTTCACTTACTCCACGCTTTCCTTGAGATAAATGGAAGTCAGCGTAGTGAAAATGTACGCCTGGATCAATCCGACCACAAGGCTGAACACGACCCAGAGCAAAGGTACAAGCACAGGTGCCAACGCGTAGAGGATTTCCATCAGGATTTCCCCTGCCAGAATATTGCCGAATAGACGCATTGCCAGTGTCACCGGCCGGGAAAGTTCTTCTACAATATTGATGATCACGAACGGCGGCATGGGTTCAAAGAAATGTTTCAGCCATTTGCCGAATCCCCTGTTCCTGATATAAACGAAATGAATGCATAATGTGCCGGTCAGTGCCAGCCCCAGGGTCGTATTCACATCATTTGTCGGAGACGCCGTCAGATGGGCTGTCGGCAGAAGCCCGATTTCATTGGCCACAAAGATGAACATGAAAAGCGTCAGCAGGAAATAAACAACCTTTTTATAATGCGATCCCATATTCTTCTCAAACTGGGAGCATAGCGGCTCAATGATCATTTCCACCGCATTCTGGATACCGCTTGGAACGAGCGAACGCCCCCGGCTCGCAGCAAAGACGATAATAAATACTATGAGAGCAGTAAGCCATTGTGTAAAAATCGTATCCAGATTGACCGACATTCCGAAAAGCTGTGCAACCATATGTGTACCTGTATGAAGATGCATAGTCTCACCCCCTCTCTGTTTTGGACGTCAGGAAAATATTATTATTCTTATTCCACACTATTGCCTTGCCCAGATAGTAGCAGGGAACAGTGACAATAAGCCCGCCAGGAAGCCGAGAATGGAAAGCGGTGTCCACAAAACCACCGCCGCCGCCAGCCCCGCTTCCACAAAAAGCCGGGAGCCTGCAAGCGCAGCGCCCATCTGGCCTATGTAGGCCGCGTCCCGCTCTTCTTTCTCCCAGTGGATGTAACGCTGTTTCATGTACAAGAAAAAAAGAATATGAAATACGACGCCGGCGGCAAATCCTGCCGCCACAGTCCATTCCCACTTCAAAAACGCGGCGGCCGCGCCGACAGCGCCTATGGCTGCCAGACGGATGACCACTCTATCCGCAAAAGCAGGGAATACCGTATCATACTTCATTTCTTACTTTCCTATCATTTTTCTAATTATGGCCCACAATCCGGATATGGCGCCCAAAAGGGATAACCCGATAAGGCCGAAAGGATACGTCCCCAAGTATTCATCACACTTAAGTCCGCCCCAGATACCGAGGCCGATACAGGAAAGAAGGGTCATGCCCGCTCCGCCCGCTACAGCGATACTGCGCATCGGATTGAACTCTTTTCCTTTATCTCCCTGTCCCCCGGCATTCTTCATGGCCATCTCCGGCATGTGCATATCATGAAAAACTGTACGCAAAATACGTACAGCTCTACCCATACAAAGTTATTGTAACATATGCGGATTTACTTAGCTATAAATTTAGACGGTTTTTTATGAGAAATCCCCTCCGCATACAAAAGCGTCTCCACGATGCGCCCGGCGGATCTGCCGTCACCGTAAGGATTCACTGCTTCCGCCATCGCATGATATGCCGCCTCATCGGTCAGCAGCCGGTATGCCGTCTGATAAATCTTCTCTTCCCCAGTGCCTACCAGTTTTACCGTCCCCGCCGCTACCGCTTCGGGGCGCTCTGTCATATCGCGAAGGACAAGAACGGGTTTCCCCAGACTCGGCGCTTCCTCCTGTATGCCGCCTGAATCGGTCAGCACAAGGGCGGACCGCGCCATCAGATTCGTGAAAGGCTCATACTCCATCGGTTCTACAAGATGGATGCCCGCCGCGCCGTCCAGCTCTTCCTCCACCGCTTCACGAACAAGAGGATTCCGATGGACAGGAAATACCACTTCCGTATCCGGTACGGTTTCCACCAGCCGGCGGAGCGCACGGTACACATGATGCATGGGCGCGCCCAAATTTTCACGGCGGTGGGTAGTCACAAGGATGACGCGCTTGTGTTCTTCAATCGCCTGTATTTCTTCATCTTCAAAAGTATAATCTTTCTTTACCGTTGAAAGGAGCGCATCAATGACGGTATTCCCCACGACAAAAATATTTTCATCCTTTTTATTTTCACGGAGCAGATTTTCCCGCGCTGTTTCCGTCGGGGCAAAATGAAGACTGGCCAGGACGCCCGTAAGCTGGCGGTTCGCCTCTTCAGGAAAAGGGGACGCCAGATCTCCCGTGCGCAGCCCCGCTTCCACATGTCCGACTTTGATCTGCTTGTAAAAAGCGGCAAGCGATGCGGTAAACGTCGTCGTCGTATCCCCATGGACAAGGATATAATCCGGTTTTTCCTTTTCCAGTACTTCTTCCAGTCCGCGAAGGACGCGGGAAGTGATGTCATACAGGGACTGTCCGCTCCTCATGATATCCAGATCGTAATCGACGGGCAGCTTGAAAAGATCCACCACCTGATCAAGCATTTCCCGATGCTGCGCCGTGAGGCAGACCTTTGTTTCTATTTCGGGATGCGCCAGAAGCGACTGCACGACAGGAGCCATCTTTATCGCTTCAGGCCGCGTGCCGAAAACCGTCATGACTTTCACAGGACTACTCCTTTTCATAAAACAAGCTGATAAAATGAAATATTTCTGTCAATTCCTTTTTTATTTTTCATCCTTTTCCGTCGGCGGAAGAACGACCTCTCTCATGACGCCGAGTTTCTTCGCCCAGAAAATAAACACCCCGAGTGCGAGAAGGATCACCGCCACACCGAGAAATGGATTCAGCCTCACCACAAGGAGCGCCGCTGCCGAGAAAAAAGCGGTCAGCGCGTACATCACCAGCACCACCTGTTTCTGCGACAGGCCTGCCGCCAGAAGACGGTGGTGGAGATGATTCTTGTCCGGTGAAAAAATCGGCACCCCTGATTGCCTGCGCCGCACGATAGCAAGTACCGTATCGGTAATGGGCACGGCCAGCGCCACCAAAGGCACGATAAGGACTGCGGCAGCCGCCGTCTTCATAGATCCCATGACCGACACCGCGGCAATCACATACCCGAGGAACATGGATCCCGTATCGCCCATGAAAATTTTAGCCGGATTGAAATTATACTGCAGAAAGCCGAGACACGCCCCTGTCATGGCCACCATAGCGGCAGCCGATACCCACTGCCCCATCTGGAATGCGAGAAGGGCGATGGCAATAGACGCTATCGTGGCGATCCCTGCAGCAAGCCCGTCAAGGCCGTCAATAAGATTGACCGTATTGATAAATCCGATGATCCAGAAAATAGTAAGCGGTATGGAAATAAAGAGAGGAAATTCAATAATCCCCACATAGGGAAGATCGATCCAATCAATATTCACATCAAAGAATATAACAAGCACGGCGGCGGATAAGATCTGCCCGAGAAGTTTCACCTTGGCGGGAAGAGACACGATATCATCTGCAATCCCCACAAAAACAAGACAGGTCGCGCCGATCATAATCCCTGTCATTTCATAAGTAAAGCCCACCGTAAGGATGACGGATACCATAAACCCCGCGTATATGGCAAGACCGCCCAAACGGGGTACCAGTCCGTGATGCACCTTCCGTGCGTCCGGCTTATCCACGGCGCCGATCTGCACCGCGAAATTTTTTACGGCCGGCGTGAGAATAAACGTCACGGCAAGCGCGGCAAGGAACGTGAACGCGTAAGCGAACAACGAACCACCTCCCCTTTCTATGTATATGGTTATTTTAGCACAACTGATGAAATATTGTTGCCTGTCCTGCCGCAAATGAAATAAAGCGGAGCCCAAAAGAAGCGGGAACCACAAAAGAAAGGCACACGAAACGGATCACAGCATTTCCGGATCCCGCGCAGCAAAAAACCTCACGGCTGTTTGATCGAAATCATTCCGCCATGAGGCTTTTCATTTTTACTGTTTCGCGCGAATAACGACGCAGCGGTACGGCGCTTCTCCGTCGCTTTCTGTAGACACCGCGCCGTCACTCTGGAGCGCCAGGTGGATCATGCGGCGGTCACCCGCCGACATCGGTTCGAGGCGGATTTCTTCCCCTGTACGCTTCACCTTATCCGCCAGGCGGTGCGCCAGCGATTCCAGCGTCTGTCTGCGGCGCTGCCGATAGTCCTCCACATCAAGAAGCACGAAGTAATGGTGGCGGAAATTTTTATTTGCCGCCAGATTTGTCAGGTACTGGAGTGCGTCCAGCGTCTGGCCGTGCTTTCCGATAAGGATGCCCAGACCCTCGCCGTGAAGGTTGAAAAGAATGCGTTCTTCATTCACCATCTTTTCAAGCTGCACTTCCATCTTCATTCCTTTGAAAACGCCCGTCAGGAAACGTTTCGCTTCTTCAGCGGCTTCTTCCTGCTCTTCCGCGGAAAACGGAGTTTCCTCACGGCCGCGTTTTTCCTTCTTCGCCGTAAGAACTTCTTCCGTATCGCCGCCCATGACGTTTTCCCCCGGCTCCTCCGCAGCAGAAACGGTTTCTTCCTCTCCGTCTGCAGCCCCGGCAGCAGCCGAAGTCATGTCCCCGGCAGTCTCCGCAGCATCTTCCGTTTCTGATCCTGCCGCGCCGACCTCGACAACGGCGTCTTTCTTGTTGAACAAACCGAAAAGTCCGTTTGAGGGCTGTTCAATGACACGGATCACTGCTTCTGCACGGGAAAGCCCCAGCTTCTTCAATCCTTCTTCCACTGCTTCGTCAACGGTTTTTGCGGTAATTCTGACAGTTTTCATAGTTATCCCTCCGCTTTCCCGGAACTATCCCCGGCCTCTGCCGTCTTTTCAGCAGAAGCCGTTTTTTCTTTTTCATCACCGGCCTTCGGTGCTTCATCGGCTGCCGGTTTCTTTGCTACCTTTTTAATAATTTTTCTGCGGATAATCTTTTTCCTCTTTGTCTTAGCCACAGCCTCTTCATCGGTATGGACAGTGACTACGCCTTTTTTCGAAGGCCCGTTTATCATTTCCTTTCCCTTTTCCCCGCGGAACATGATAAGCTGCTGGAAAAACTGGTAAACATTGCTCACCACCCAGTAAATCACCAAACCGCTCGGAAAATGAAGAGACATCCAGCCGATCATAAGAGGCATCATGAAAAGCATCGTCTTTTGGTTGCCCGGCGCGTCTTTCGGCGTCGTCTGCCAGGAAACAAGGAACGTGGATGCGGCGGATAGAATCGGCAGGATGTATGTGCCGTCTTCCGACGCTAAACTTTCAATCCAGAGGAAACCCGCATGGAGAGGGTCATAGTTGAATCCCTGTATCGCATAGTACATCGCGATAAGGAAAGGCATCTGTATGAGCAGGGGCAGGCATCCCGCCATGGGGGACGCATTATGCTCTTTGTACAGACGCCCCATTTCCTGCCGCATCATGGCAGGGTCATTTCTGTACTTCTTCTGGATTTTCTGGATCTCCGGCTGTATTGCCTGCATCGCTTTCATGGAACGGATCTGTTTCACCGCGAGGGGAAGCAGCAGCGTCTTAATGAGTATCGTCAAAACGACGATAGCGATGACGTAATTGGGAAATCCAAGACCGGAAGTAAATTCATAACAAATCTGCAGGCCGATGCGCATCAGATCAGCAATCATGCCTACAATAGCCGAGAGTACGGGAATCTGGAACTCAGATCCGCCTCCGCCAAAGCCAAAATTCATAATTTCTCCTTATACGGCCTCTATTTCAGCCGCCTAAATGTTCCCGCTTTCTAAATTTCAAAAGCAGGATGAGACAGGAATGCAGAAACTCTGCTAAATTCATGGCGTGACAAGATAACAAAACGCGAAAGATAAACGAAAGATAAAAAAGCGGCGCCTCATCAAAAGCGCCGTACATTGCCTGTCGGAAAAGCCTTATGGAACAGGGTCATAACCACCCTTATGGAAAGGATGGCACTTCAAGATCCGCTTTAACGCGAGCCATCCGCCTTTCAGCGCGCCGTATTTCTCCACCGCTTCCAGCGCGTAAGTGCTGCAGGTGGGAGTGAAACGGCAGCATGGCGGTTTCAGGGGAGAAACATATTTCCTGTAAAATCGAATAAGAACGATCAGCACCGTCTTCATCATGCCCCCTCCAGCATGCCCGCTTTACGCCACAGCGCAAGCAAAGCCTTTTCCGCCTCGCTATACGTCGCTGTCGTCAGAAAAGCGGCGGCAAGCAATATGGCTTCATAATGGGAAGAAAGTTCATGACGATGGAGGCGATAAACCTCTTTCATCAGGCGCCTTGCCCGGTTGCGCGCCACGGCATTGCCGATGCGCTTCGTCGTCACAAACCCGATCCGGACAGGTTCCCGTTTCGTCCTGACCACGTACATAAGTCCCGCGCGGTTGCTGAAACGCCGGCCGGACGAGTATATACGCCGGTAATCCCTGTTTTGCCGGATACGGAAATCACGGTGAAGCGGATACTTCTTCTCCTGCTTCGATTCTGACTCAGGCACTTAATACCTTTCTGCCCTTGGCTCTTCTTCTTTTCAGAACAATACGGCCGGCTTTCGTCTTCATACGGGCGCGGAATCCGTGGGTATGTTTTCTCCAGTGGTTATTAGGCTGGAATGTCATTTTTGCCATCAGTGAACACCTCCTTACTGCGTCCTGTGTATTCACACACCATAACATGCTAATTATAGCTAAACGGCCATCAGATGTCAAACGAAAACACTTCACACACTCCGCTTTTCACGAAGAAATTAGTACCTCACTTTCCCCTCTTGATTCCTGATAAAGAAAAAAGGAAACGGTCTCCCGTCTCCCTTATTTTCCTTTCCGCATCACCTATTACAGTGCGGACCCCTGCAAGCTTCCCGGTCATCACCGCTTCTCTCCGGAATACCGCAGACTCCCCGCTCACCGTTTTCTCCGATGGGACAGAGCTGTACGTTTTCATCCTGCGGCGGATTATCTCCGCCATCATACGCGGCAAAACCGCCAACTACGCCACCTGCAAGCAGTGCCGCGGCAAGTATTGTTTTCTTCCACATAAGAACACCTTCTTTCAAAGCTAAAGCTTATTCATATATTTATATGTATCTATTATAACATACCCTGTATAGTGCCTTATTGACAGAGAACGGCAAAACACCATCCGAAGCGAATGTGAAGGATCTGCACCCGCGATGAGGAAGACCATAAGAAGATAAAAGCTATCAGCTGTGAGCTGTCAGCTGCAAGCTGTTAGCTGTGAGTTAAAAGCCGAAGCAGATGATTTCCATTAGGTGTCATACGAAATATCAGCAAAGGATTTGCTGTTGTAGTAAGGGGAGCGTTAATCGTCATCTGAAGCAAATGTGAAGAATCTATTACCGTGGTGAGGAAAACCGTAAGACGTCATCAGAGTCATAGATTCTTCACTCCATGTCACTGCTCCGTTTCCCGTTTTTCCCTCAAGGCTTTCTCGACTCCGTTCAGAATGACGCTTGAAGGAAAGAGTGTCATAATAACGGGAACATTAAGCGTCATTCAGAGCGCCAGCGAAGAATCTATGCCTGTGGTGAGGAAGACGGTAAGGCGTCATCAGCGCAATAGATTCTTCACTCTGTGCCACTATCCCGTTTCCCATCTTTCCCTCAAGGCTTTCTTGATTCCTTTCAGAATGACAGCGGACGGCAAGGCGTCATCCTGAATGGCAGCGAAGGATCTATACCTGTGGTGAGGAAGTCGGTAAGGCGTCATCCGAAGCGAATGTGAAGGATCTATTACCGTCCGCTTATCCCCCGCTTACATAAAAATACGGTACCCATCACATCTGACGAGTACCGCATTTTATTTCTTATACTATTTCCTTATCCTTGTCTTTGTTTTCCAGTTTACGCTTCCGGGGAAATATGAGAACCGTACACATCACGGTAGTCATTGTTCGCCTTATCGTCTTCGCTGTTGACGCGGACACGTTCTACCTTATTTCTGTCATTGTCCTTGCCGGAAATACGGTCGACACGGATGCGATCCAGATCCTTTATCCGATTGATTTCAGGATCGAATTCACCAATGGCCTTTGCCATGTCGCTGTCAATGGGTGCGCCGTTCTGCAGGGCACGGTAAATAATGGCCGCAAATTCATAGCGGGTCATGGAACGGTCACCCTTGAACTCTCCATCCGGATACCCTTCCAAAAGACCTCTGTCTGCCAATGATTTCACATAAGAATATGCCCAGTGGTCTTTAGGCACATCGGGGAAATTAACATCCTTCATTACCGATGCTCCCGACTGCATGGCTCCGCGCATGGCTTTAATCTCAGCACTCTGCGCCTTGACAATCGCTTTCAAGTCCTCCACTTCCTTGGCCAAAGCCACCCGTGATGTGGATACATGGTTGCCCTGTCCCAGCTTCACGCTGACTCCGGCATTTACCATGTTTTCTCCTCCCCCGAAGGAGCCTCCCACGCTGAACATGGTGTCTTCATTAGGTCGGTAGAATGCGCCTACCGATACTGCATGGGCGTCTTTGTAGTTGCCGTAGCCGGCTGCTACATCCCACTTGTCATCCGGGTCGAAGTCCAGCGGATGGAGGGCTGCCAATGCTGCCGCTCCTGCTCCTACTCTGTCCATCCGATCTCCCAGTTCATTGACGGCTCCTCCTATGTTGTTGATTGTCTGGTTTGTTTTCCACAGCTGCCCCCCGTTGACGGCGTCAGTGCTGTTTGCGCTGATGTCTCCGGCTGCTACGTTGGTGATTTTCTTGTTCCCTGCGTTGATGCCGCTGTTGTCGATTTTCACGTCTCCCACGGTCAGGGTGTTGGTGGTTACGCTGTTGAGGCCTTTCAGGTCTTTGGCCATGCGGACTTTCAGGTTGTTATTGCCGTCGGATACGACGCCGAGGTTGTCTTCTGTGGTCAGTTTGTTTTCGTCTGTAATGCCTCCGACGACGTTCACCTGTTCGTTCAATTTCTTCTTGATGACGTTTCCTGTATCGCCGCCGTATTTCATGCCGTCATTTAGGGTAGCCACTTCTTCTTTGGTGCCGTCCGGTTTCTGGTATACGATACGGGTCGTGGTCGTCCCCGGCGCGCCGTCTACTCCGGGTTTGCCGTCACGGGTAACCGAGATGTTTGTTGTTACGCCGTCTTTTCCGTTGATGCCGATTTTTCCGTCTTTGCCGTTTTTACCTGTAGCAACGATGGTTTCGGTTTTCAGGTTCTTGTCCATTTTGACGGTGAGGTTTCCGTTCGCATCGGCAAAGGTTTTGATGTTTTCACCGGAGTATTCGGAGGCGGCTTTTGTCCCTTCTCCTTTGATGGTGACTTTGTCTCCCAGGTTCCGGTGGAATTCTCCGTCGTTGCCGGCAAAGTCCATGCCTTTTTTCGTCAGTTCTTCAGATGTATTGGTAATCTTTTGGTCTACGGCTTTGAGCTGGTCTTCTGTGGCGGCCTGTCCGCTGGTGATGTTGTTCGGATCCCAGGTTTTGTTGGTCAGTCCGTTGACGGTTCCGTCTTTCCCATTGATTTTCACTTTTCCGGCATCGATGTTTCCTGTCGTGCCGTCAATGGTGACTTTGTCTCCGGCTTTGATGATGCCGGTTGTTCCGTCGATGGATACCTGTTTGGACGGATCGGTTCCCAGTGTGACTTTGTCGCCGAGTCCGACAGTATATTCTTTGCCGCCTGTTCCATTGGTTCCTTCGGTGACGGTTATATTGCTGTCTTTGGCTTTGACGGTCGTATGCTGGCCTGCCAGTGTCTTTACGTCATGCAGCTGGCTGCCGTTGACGGCATCGGTGCTGTTTGCGCTGACGTCTCCGGCTGCTACGTTGGTGATTTTGTTGCCGCCGTTGTCAAGGCCGTCTTTGGTCAGGGATACGGTGTTTCCGGCTGCACCGTTGCTGATGGTTATTCCGTTATTGTTGATGAATGTATCGCCGGCGGTTATGCTTTCGAGGCCTTTCAAGGCTTTGGCAAGGCGGACTTTCAGGTTGTTATTGCCGTCGGATACGACGCCGAGGTTGTCTTCTGTGGTCAGTTTGTTTTCGTCTGTAATGCCTCCGACGACGTTCACCTGTTCGTTCAATTTCTTCTTGATGACGTTTCCTGTATCGCCGCCGTATTTCATGCCGTCATTTAGGGTAGCCACTTCTTCTTTGGTGCCGTCCGGTTTCTGGTATACGATACGGGTCGTGGTCGTCCCCGGCGCGCCGTCTACTCCGGGTTTGCCGTCACGGGTAACCGAGATGTTTGTTGTTACGCCGTCTTTTCCGTTGATGCCGATTTTTCCGTCTTTGCCGTTTTCACCTGTAGCGACGATGGTTTCGACTTTCAGGTTTTTATTCATCTTCACGTCGATTGTCGTATTTCCGGCAGGGTCCTGCGTGATAAAGGTTTTAAGGTTTTCTCCGCTGTAATCGTTGTCGGATCCCGTACCTTCTCCTTTCACGGTTATCTTGGAGCCCAGTTTATTGGTTTTTGTGCCGCCTGCATTGGCATCGAACTGCAGGCCTTTGGCGATTACATCATCCAATTTGGATTTGGACGCGATGTCCTTTAATTTTACGGTTTCTTTCTGCCCTGCATGGTTTTTATCTTCTACGGTCAGATCAATATTTCCGTTGGTATCGACTGTATAAGACCCGTCCGCACTGGATGCGTTTTGTACCAGCCGATAATCGGTGGCCGCTGCACTTTGATTATTGATGGCTTCGGTAACCGTCTTCAACTGGTCTTCTGTGGCGGCACGCCCGCTGACGGCCGTCGGGTTCGTTACATTCCAGGTCTTATTATCAAGACCTGTTACATAATTACCGGTAGTACCGCCGGATGTCTGGCTGCCCATGGTCACACCGCCGGCTTTCACCGTATCCGTAGCGGTTACTGTCTTCACATGAATGTCTTTGTTGAGTTTTACGCCAATTTTCGTATCGTCACCGGTTTGGGTGATTTCTGTCGTAATGTTATTATCGCCGTTAACGGTGACTTTAGAGCCTAATTTGTTCGTTTTTTCGCTGTTATTATCCGCGTCGAAACGAAGGCCTTTATTAATCACTTCATTTTTAGCGTCATGCAATTGTCCGCCGTTCACCGCGTCTTTGGATCCGGCTGCCACCTGACCGTCAGCCACATTGGTTACCTTTTGGTTATTCGCATTGATGCCGTTATTGGTCACATAGGTCTTTCCGCCTACGGTCAGCCCGTTATTATTGATCACCGTATTGCCCGTTGTGACGCTGTCCACTTTCAAATCTTTAGCCAGTTTGATATTCAGCGCACCGTTTCCGGATACTACACCGATGTTCCCATCTGACAGTTTTGACGCGTCAGCGCCGCCTTTGATGTCCAGCTGCTCGCCCAGTTTTTTATTGATAACTGTTGCGTCATCACCCTTAAAGTTCAGCCCTTTGCCAATCGTCGTGTTGATATTTGTGATATCGGTCTTATTTGTCTTTACTCCGTCACTGACTGTTTTCAGCTGGTCTTCCGTGGCTGCCTGCCCGGATACGGGCTGCGGGTTGTCAATATCCCAAGTCGTATTTGTAAGGCCGTTTACGGTTCCGGCATCCCCATTCACCGTGACGGGATGGGTCTGCCCTACGGTAACTACATTCCCCAGCCCGACGGTATATTCTCTACCGCCTGTCTCAGCACTGGTTCCTTTCGTAACGGTTACATTGGCGTCTTTCGCTTTGACTGTCGTCGCCTTTGCCGTACCGCCGATGGCCGCATTCAACTGATCCACATTGACGGCATCGGTTCCGGCTGTGCCGGTTGCCACGTTGGTAATCTTCTGATTGTTCGCGTTGAGACCGCTGTTATTGATATATGTCTTTCCGCCTACATGGACGCCGTTATCGTTGATGACGACTTTATTCGTTCCCGTGCCTGCTGTCACTTCTTTAAATTCCGGCTTTTCACTCATCACTAAATCAAGGCCGTCTCCTGCCGCGTTTTTCTTCACGCCCAGGTTCTTGCCCGATACGCCGGTGGTCACATCAGCAAGGCCGCCTTTCACGGTCAGCTTGGTGCCGAGGTCACGATGCACTTTGTTCGCCGCGCCGTCATTGCCTTCGAAATCAAGGCCTTTTGCCGTCAATGTATTCGTAACATTGGTCACCGCATTGTTTACGGCTGTCTGCACATCTCCGATATTGGCCGCATTGGTCGTCGTATTTCCGCCGCTGGCTACGTTCGTGATGGTCTGGTTATTCGCGTTGAGGCCGTTATTTGTCACATAGGTCTTTCCGCCTACGGTTAGCCCGTTATTATTGATGACCGTATTGCCCGTTGTGACGCTGTCCACTTTCACGTTTTTCGCCAGTTTGATATTCAGCGTATCTGTCCCGTTGGATACCACGCCGATATTTCCGTCTGTCAGCTTAGACGCATCTGCCACGCCGCCGACGATATTCGTCTGTTCGCCTAATTTTCGGATAAACTTATTAGCCGCGGCTGCCGCAGCTTTCACATCGCCCGCATAGGCCACGCCTTTATCCATTTCCGTAGTCACCGCATACAGCTGGCTGCCGTTGATAGCATCGGTAGAAACATCGGAAATACGGCCGGCCGCCACATTGGTGATCGTCCGTTCACTGCCTGCCTTGCCTACACTGACTGTAGAAGCCGGATTAATCCCTGCAAAATTATGTGCTGTTCCATTGATCGTTGCGGAGAGTGTCGCCACAGCTGCCGCTGTTTCCGAACCGGCGCCGAGGGCTATGGCATTTTCATTGGCCACTTTTGTATTGCTCCCGAGAGCCATGCCGTTCTTCGCCGTTACAGAAGCGTTGTTCCCCAGCACCATAGCCCCGTCGGCGGAAACCGTGGAGTTGCTGCCCACTGCATAGGCATTATCCGCATTAATAGTATTCTTATAACCGAAAGCGCCTGCCATATTTCCTTTCACCGTACCGGCAGTGACTGTCGTGATTTTATCCTGATCAGCACCGGCGGCGCTGCCGTTTGCTTCCGTCGCAGTGTTAACCGTGGCGGAGCCGATGGTATTTCCGGCGCCGACAGCATAGGCCTGATTTCCGTAAATAGTATTTTGGGAACCAACCGCCGCGGATTCTTTACCGGACTTATTTCCATCTTTCATATCCAGCCCTACCTGGTTTGTATCGCCAATGGAGGATGACCGGGTTCCGTAGGCACCTACCTGCGTACCGAGAGCAAGAGAATTATCTCCCCAGCTCCGTGCCATGATTCCGATACCGGTGCTGGCTACACCTTTAGTTAAAGAATTGATACCGATCGCTGTGGAACCTGTACCAAACGCTTCACTCAGCGTTCCGATGGCCGTGGTAGCATCACCGATCGCCGCCGTATTTGCGTATTTCCCTTTCACATTGATGGAAGCCGAGCCCAATCCGCTCGGAAACTTAGTTTCTATTTCCTTGTTAAAGCTCTTTTTGATCCCGTTTCCTGCTTTCAGCTGAGGCACAGCTGTTTCCAGTTCCGTACGGGCCATATCGATATCATCCCCGCCGATAGCAATAGATGAGTTACCGATGGCTCTCGTATCCGAACCGAGAGCGAGGGACTGGGTGCCATAGGTTTTTGCTGTACTGCCGATAGCGACACCCTGCGCATATTTAGGATCGACAGTACCGCCGGACTGTTTGATCTTGACATTAGTCTCCGCCGACGCGCCGATAACCACATCGCCTCTGGCGCCGTATGCCGCCGCTTCCGCGCCTGCCACTACCGCACCGGATCCCGGATTGCCGTGCTCTGTAGAAGCGATGCTCTTCGCCTGGCGTCCGATGACGATATCCCCATTTTCCAGTGCCTGTGCCCCCTGGCCGATGGCTACCGTACTTGCCGGAAGGCTTGGAGTGCCGGTGCTGCTTTTCCCTGCTGCTTTCGCTCCTGTACCGATGGCAATACCATTGTCTGCTCCATCCTCAACGGAAGCAGACTCACCTACGGCAATACCGCTCGCTGCTTCACTCTTACTGTCCCAGCCGATAGCCGTAGAATTGACTCCTTTTGCCGTGGAGTTTGCCCCCAATGCGCGGGCGCCCGCAGCCAGGGCTTTTGCACCGTTACCGATGGCTACGCCCCAATCCCCTCTGGATTGAGAACCGTTCCCCATGGCAATGGCACCGCCATTAGCAGCTTTCGCATTATTCCCAAAAGCCATGGAGGAACCGCCCCAGGCCCTGGCATTGGAACCGAAGGCCTGGTCATTGTCTCTGCCTACAAGCACATTATTTTCATCAAAACCGGCGCGGGCATTATTCCCCAACGCAAAGCCGTTCGTAGATTGTGTCCGAGCTTCGTTACCGATGGCCACACCGTTATTAGCAATTGTACGTGCATTACGGCCGATAGCCACTGCCTGCGCACCTTGGCCGACAGTACCGGTACCGAGAGCAATCGTATTGATATCTTTGGTTGTCGCATCATGCCCGATTGCGATCCCGCCGCTCTTATCGGTAATCCCCGGTGTCGCTGTGGCGGGGTTCACGGTAACATTCGCACCATTCCCGATGGCAATCCCGTTCTGGCTTGATACTGAATCCGGATCTCCCTTGCCGACAGACGCCTCATTACCGATGGCCACGCTGTGTGATGACAATGCCTTTGACAGAATACCGTAAGCGGAACTGTTCACCGCCGCCGCCTCTGCCTGGTCGCCGACGGCAAGAGAATGTTCGGCTGTCGATTTAGACAGGGATCCTATGGCAGTCGCCCCCTGCCCGGTAGCTTGTGCCTGATCGCCCATGGCTATGGCATAGATATTTATTGCCCTGGATCGGCTGCCGAGAGCGATCGTATATTCCTCTGTCGTCTTGGCATCATCCCCGACAGCGATACTGTTCGCTGTAGCCGTTGTAGCACCGATCCCGCCATGAAACGAGGCGCCCGCCATGCCCGGCAGCAGGCATCCCGTGACGGCAAGGGCGCACAGAAACGCGCGGACGGGCATGCTCTTCTTTTCAGAAGCTGTTCCCCCATTTTTCCCGCAGCGGCCGGCGATTTCCGAAACTACCACATAGCAGTGTTTCACCCGGCTCCAGATGACTTTGTAAATCTGATTCATAACTTCCTCCTTTTGAATAAAAAGATATCCGCTCTCTAAAGAACTAAATAATTTATATCTCTTTCATTATATTATACATTTATAAAGTTATTTAATAAAGTTATTTATTATAATTATATTAGTATACCAAACGCACTTTTATTAAAGTATTTCACCGGAGATTTTCTGCACTCCGGTTCCCTTTCAATGCCCGTCGGCTCCATGCACCTTCCTTCATGTATATTTGACTAAGATATCCGTCATAATGGAACCCTTTTGGAGAAAATATGCAAAAAGCGGATCATCCATATGCTCACGGCTCTCACATTGCTATGGAGAATGAGAAACAAAATACCCTTTTTCAGAAAGACAACTTCATTCCTTATACCGGCAGTATTGCCGTCCAAAAGTAGGACAAAGCCGATTTCGGGTTAAAATATGAGACTCCCGCTTTCCATAATGGGTAAAAGACTCTCGCCTGAAAGCATATGCTTATAGAAGAAAGTCTTTTATCTTCTTCCTGATTTAGAAAGATGGTCTTATCCAATCAGGATCCTACGCTGTTTACGAACTGGATTGTCAGCACTGACGGAGTGGAAATAATCCCCAAAACGGTTACCCGCTGTCCCATAGGAACAACTGCACCATTGAGATTGATAAGAATTTTATTCCCCCGAGCGGTACGGAAATTCATAAGCCCGCTGCCGGCGCTGGACAGAATACTGCCCACAGTGCAGATCCTTGTCCCTACAGGAAGCCCGGACAAATTCCATGCTACCTGATAAGCACCCAGATCCTCTAATTTCAAATCTCCCGGATTGACCTGATACCAGTTGTCAAGATCGCTTTTCACCGGTCCCATGAAATACCCTGCATCCCGAGATGTCCGTGATCCTATTGGCATCTGTGACGGCTGCGGATTCCCAATATCTTTTCTGTAGCTGACCGCACGCTGATTAGGAGCCCGTTCCTGATAAGACACGTTCCGGATAATAAGTACAGGCTGCCCGGCCTGATTATAAGCCACATACCCTGTCGCCTGAAAAGGCGTATAACTCATTATCTTTCCCGCATGCTCCATCATGGCAGGGATTTCCTGTCCATCGGCAGTAACAAAACGATATACATTTTCCGCATAAGCTCCTTCAAACTGGCCGGCTACGGTGATATTATCCGCTGCCGTTGCCGTCGTGCCCGGCAGCAGCAATATCAATATCATTCCTATCACAGCAAACCACGATTTCTTCATCTGAAAGCCTCTTGCTCCGATTAACCGCGGCCTTTGATGACGCGTACACGCTGGATATCAGGTGTACCATCCTTATGCTTGCTGATAGTATCTACTCTGATGCGTTCCAGTTCCGGTTCAAATTCTTTCAGTGCTCTGGCCATCCGGTCATCGGCAGCCGCACCATTCTGCATGGCCCTGTAGATCAACGCGGCCATTTCATACCTGGTCATCATGCGGTCTCCGCCGAACTGTCCGTCCGGATAGCCCACGATGACACCGTTTCCTGCCAGAGTCGCCACATAGTCATAGGCCCAATGATTTTCAGGCACATCGGGGAAGAGCTGCATCTTGTCCATATCCATGGAGTCCAGCGGTCTTCCGTCTGCAACCTTCAGCAGCGCCCCCTTCACATTTTCCAGTTCAGCGCGGAGATCCTTGATTTCCTTAGCCATCGCCACTTTGGATGTGGACACATGGTTGCCCTGTCCCAGCTTCATGGAAAGACCTGCATTCACCATATTTTCTCCGCCGCCGATGGAACCGCCTACACTGATCATCGTATCTTCATTCGGCCGATAGAAAGCACCGAGTGCCAGAGAATGGGCATCTTTATAGTTGCCGTAGCCCAAAGTGAAGTCCCACTTGTCATCGGGATCGAAGTCCAGCGGATGGAGTGCTGCCAATGCCGCCGCTCCTGCGCCGACTCTGTTGATACGGTTATCAACTTTGTTGATGGCTCCGCCGATCTGTTTCAGCTGCCCTACATTAACAGCATCTGTATCTGCCTTGCCTGCTGCCACATTGGTAATCCGTTTGCCGCCTGCGTCAACGCCGGTCTGCGTGATGCTCGGGCCATTCTTGATCGTCAGGCCGCTATTACTCATCACCGTATTTCCCGTGGTTACCGTCTTGAAGGTCGGTGTATCGACTACAGCCACTTTGTACTCCGTGCCGCCGTTTGCATTCGTCCCCGTTGTCACGGAAATATTGCTGCCCGCCGTTACGGAAGAATGCTTGCCTGCCTGGCTGGATACAACCTTCAGCTGGTCTTCCGTCGCCGCCTGTCCGCTGGTGATATTGTTCGGATCCCAGGTCTTATTGGTCAGTCCGTTCACTGTGCCGGCCGTACCGTTGACAGTCACCTGTCCGGCCTTGATCGTACCTTCGGACCCTTTAATGCTGATCTGCTTGGAAGGATCGGTTCCCAGCGTAATGTCATCATTCAGGTTGACATGGTACGTTTTGGATCCGTCGGCATTCGTTTCAGAAGTCACCGTCGTATTTTTGCCGTCCGCTACTTTCGTGGTGGCACCGGCTGCCGCTTTTTTCAGCTGGCTGACATTGACGGCATCGGTATCCGCCTCGCCTGCTGCCACGTTAGTGATCTTCTTGCCGCCTGCGTCGATTCCCGACTTGGTAACGCTGGGGCCGTCCTTGATCTTCAGCCCGTCCTTGTCGACTGTCACTGCCGTGTTTCCGGAACCGTCCTGAACGGTAAGCCCGTTGGTATCCATTCTTGTGCGGCCTGTGGTGACACTATTCAGTAAAATATCATCCTTAAGCCCCACTCTGACCCTGCCGCCTTCGACTCTGGTGGAAATATTCTTACCATCGCCTACAACGTCCACCGTTTCGCCAAGCTTCTTCTTTACTTCATTTCCGTCTTCCGCTTTTATGCCGAAGCCCTTGTTGACGATCTCCGAGCCCTGATTTTTCAGCTGGCTGACATTGACGGCATCGGTATCCGCCTCGCCTGCCGCTATATTGGCAATCTTATTTCCGCCGTTATTCAGCCCATCTGCAGTAAGAGAAACCGTTCCGGCCGGAGTACGCGTCATTTTCTTGACATAGAATCCGGTCGTATCCATCACCACATTGCCGGCCGTTACACTGTTCAGCTTCACATCTTTGGCCAGACGAACTTTCAGGTTGTTGCTGCCGTCAGATACGACGCCGATGTTGTCATCTGTCGTCAGTTTGCTTTCATCTGTAATGCCGCCGACTACATTCACCTGTTCGTTCAGTTTCTTCTTGATGACCGCCCCTGTATCACCGCCGTACTTCATGCCGTCGTCTAAGGTAGCAATATCATGCTTCTTGCCATCCTTTTCTTCGATGATGAGACGGGTGATATTGGTACCGTCAACGCCCGGCTTTCCGTCGCCGCCTTTAATGGTCGCTCCGTCTCTGCCGTCTTTGCCGTTGATTCCGACACTGTCCGCTTTCAGGTTCTTGTCCAGGCCGACAATCATATTTCCGTCAGCATCCACCATTGTTTTGATGTTTGACGGATCATATTCCGTATCCGCCTTCGTTCCGGTTCCCCTGATGGTCATGGTACTGTTCAGTTTCTTTATTGCCAGTCCGGTATTTCCGGCAAATTTCATGCCGTCATCCATCGTTGCCACCTGATGGTCGCCTTTTTCATCTACATAGTAGAGACGGGTCATTTCGGTAGCCGACAGGTTCTTGGCCGGATCCAGGCTCGCAGGTCCTGCGTTGACGCCTATATCCGCATGGGTGGATTTCCCGTCTTTCCCGGCAGGTCCGGTCAGGCCAATCTGCCCTTCTGTCCCGTTGGCTCCGTCTTTCGCCTTGAGAGTAACTCCGTCTTTGCCATCTTTACCCTTGATGCTGATTCCGTCTTTGCCATGGATCACTACGGAAGAACCGTCTTTACCGTTGACTCCGATGGAACCGTCTTTGCCGTCAGCACCTTTCTTCCCGAGCACCAGATCGTCATTTACATTGACTTTGTACGGATTGGCAACAGTGCCTTCGCCTTCGACGGTGGTATTCTTACCATCTTTCAGAATCGTCTTTCCTGCCGCCACAGCATCTTTCAGCTGGCCGAAGTTGACTGCGTCACTGTTCACCGTGCCGTTAGCCACGTTGGTGATCTTCTGGCCGTTTGCGTTGAGACCGTCTTTGTTGACATAGGTCTTTCCGTTAATGGTCAGGCTGCCGTCCGGTCCCAGGTTGATATTTTTCGCCAGACGGACTTTCAGGTTGTTGCTGCCGTCAGATACGACGCCGATGTTGTCATCTGTCGTCAGTTTGCTTTCATCTGTAATGCCGCCGACTACATTCACCTGTTCGTTCAGTTTCTTCTTGATGACCGCCCCTGTATCACCGCCGTACTTCATGCCGTCGTCTAAGGTAGCAATATCATGCTTCTTGCCATCCTTTTCTTCGATGATGAGACGGGTGATATTGGTACCGTCAACGCCCGGCTTTCCATCGCCGCCCTTAATGGTGAGTCCGTTAGCGCCGTCCTTACCGTTCAGACCAATGGAGCCGTCTTTGCCGTTGATCACTACAGCAGAGCCGTCTTTGCCGTTGACTCCGATGGAACCGTCTTTGCCGTCAGCACCTTTCTTGCCGAGCACCAGATCGTCATTTACATTGACTTTATACGGATTGGCAACGGTGCCTTCGCCTTCGACGGTGGTATTCTTACCGTCTTTCAGGATCGTCTTTCCCGCCGCCACAGCATCTTTCAGCTGGCCGAAGTTGACTGCGTCACTGTTCGCTGTGCCGTTAGCCACGTTGGTAATCTTCTGGCCGTTCGCATTGAGACCGTCTTTGTTGACATAGGTCTTTCCGTTAACGGTCAGGCTGCCGTCCGGTCCCAGGTTAACATCTTTCTTCAGCTTCACGTTGAGCTTCGTTCCATCAGATACAACGCCGATATTGTCATCTGTCAGATCTGCCGAGGCGCCGCCCTTGATTTCCAGTTTTTCTCCCAGCTTTTTATTAATATCTGCGCCGGAGTCTCCGCCGAAATTCAGGCCTTTGCCAATGGTGTTATTGATGTTTGTAATATTTGTCTTATTGGTCTTCACGCCGTCGCTGACTGTTTTCAGCTGGTCTTCTGTTGCCGCCTGTCCATGTACGACTGTCGGGTTGTCAATATCCCATGTGCGGTTGGTCAGTTCATTCACTGTGCCGGCGCCTGTCACTTTGACTGTGCCCGCCTGAATGTCCCCTGTCGTTCCATCGATGGTGACCTTGCTGCCCGCCGTAATCTTTCCGCTGGTTCCGTCTACAATGATTTTCTTGTCGGCTGCTGAACCGAGGGTTACTTTGTCGCCCAGTCCGACGGTATATTCTTTTCCGCCTGTCTCTGTACTGAGCCCTTCCGTAACGGTTACATTGGCATCTTTCGCTTTGACGGTCGTCGCTTTTGCCGTACCGCCGATGGCCGCATTCAGCTGACCCAGGTTGACTGCATCACTGTTTGCCGTGCCGTCAGCCACGTTGGTAATCTTCTGGCTGTTCGCGTTGAGACCATCTTTGTTGACATAGGTCTTTCCGTTAATGGTCAGGCTGCCATTCGGCCCAAGATCCACATCTTTCTTCAGCTTCACATTGAGCTTTGCTCCGTCAGATACAACGCCGATATTTCCATCTGTCAGGTCTGCCGAGGCACCGCCCTTGATTTCCAGCTTTTCCCCCAGCTTTTTGTTAATATCTGCGCCCGAGTCTCCGCCGAAGTTCAGGCCTTTGGCAATGGTATTGTTAATGTTTGTAATATTTGTTGTATTCGTATTCTGCTGTGCTTTGGATGCGATGTCTGTCAGCGTAACCTGTTTCTTTTCGCCTTTTTCGTTCGCTACGGTCAGCACCATATTTCCGCTGCTGTCCGCTTTGTACTTACCCTGGCTTCCTGCTTCCGGATTTGCTACCAGATGGTAATCTTCCTTTGCCACCTCGGTGAATATTTTGCTCAGGTCTACATTGACTTTGCCCGTATCATTCCGTTCCAATGTCAGGGTTTTACCGTCATTGGAAACGCTGCCGCTTGTGACATAGTTGTTTTTGAGTCCCGTCACATTGGCGGAAAGGCCATTCGTACCGGTCAAGGCAGCCGTGCCGTCGCCGTTTGTCTGGTAAGTTGCGGTACCGCCTGTCACATACTTGTCTTTTGCTTTGACAATACGGTTGATATCGCCGATATTGGCCGCATTCGTCGTTACATTTCCTCCGCTGGCTACATTGGTGATCTGCTTGTTCCCTGCGTTGATGCCGGTGTTGTTGATCTTTACGTCACCTACAGTCACGCTGTTGAAGGTCGGATCTTTGCTTACGGATACAGTCAGCTTCCTTGCGGCCGGATCGTATTCCACACCTGCATTGTCTTTTGCCGCGAATTCAAGGGTGTCTCCCGCCTTGATCGCGCCCTCATTGGTTCCTGCCTTTACCTTGAAGCCTGCTTTCAGTTTTTCCACGTCCGACGCGCTGGCAATATTATTGATTGTGACCGTGCTTGCCGGTGTCGTCGGATGCGCCTTGTCTTCCACTTTCAGATCCACTTTGCCGTTGGCTACGGAATAATTCCCGTCTGCCGCGTCAGGATTTTTAACCAAGCGATAGTCTGTCTTTGACGCATTGGAAATGGAAATGGCATCAGATACTTTCTTCAACTGATCTTCTGTCGCCGCTCTGCCGTTCACGACCACCGGATTCTGCACGTCCCAGTCCCTGTTGTCCAGACCGGTTACATAGCTCTTGTGATCTGCCGAATCGACACCCATTCTGGCGGTTCCTGCCGTCACACTGTTCAGGCCGGTCACATCTTTCGCCAGTTTTACATTCAGCGCACCGTTTCCGGATACGACACCGATATTCCCGTCTGACAGTTTTGATGCATCAGCGCCGCCTTTGATATCCAGCTGCTCGCCCAGTTTCTTATTGATAACTGTTGCGTCATCACCCTTAAAGTTCAGGCCTTTGGCAATGGTATTGTTAATGTTCGTAATATTTGTTGTATTCGTATTCTGCTGCGCTTTGGATGCGATGTCTGTCAAGGTAACCTGTTTCTTTTCGCCTTTTTCGTTCGCTACGGTCAGCACCATATTTCCGCTGCTGTCCGCTTTGTACTTACCCTGGCTTCCTGCTTCCGGATTTGCTACCAGATGGTAATCTTCCTTTGCCACCTCGGTAAATATTTTGCTCAGGTCTACATTGACTTTGCCTGTGTCGTTACGTTCCAGTGTCAGGGTTTTGCCGTCATTGGAAACGCTGCCGCTTGTGACATAGTTGTTTTTGAGTCCTGTCACATTGGCGGTGAGACCATTCGTACCAGTCAAGGTTGCCGTACCGTCGCCGTTTGTCTGGTAGTCTGCGGTGCCGCCTGTCACATACTTGTCTTTCGCCGTCACAATACGGTTGATATCGCCGATATTGGCTGCATTCGTCGTTACATTGCCGCCGCTGGCCACGTTCGTGATCTGCTTATTTCCCGCGTTGATGCCGTCTTTATTGATATAGGTATTTCCGTTGATGATCAGGCTGCCGTTCGGACCGAGATCCACATCTTTTTTCAAGTTGTATTTTACGGTCGTTACCTTTCCGGACGCATCTTTTGTCACAGAAGCGGTTGTATTTATTCCATCGGCAAAGTTGACTTTACTGCCATTCTTCACCGCATTCACATCACTGCCGTTCCCCTGTACTGTCCAGGAAGCATTGGATGTTACCGCTTTCAGCTGAGCCACATTGACAGCATCGGAATCATTCGTGCCGGCCGCCACATTGATGATCTGGCGTTTTACCGTATCCGAGCCGACACTGACGGCGCCTGTCGTTCCTTTTGTCGCCTTAATGGCATTTACCTGTGCCGTGTCGGCACCGGAAGGAATGTAAGCATTGGATGTCTGCTGACGGTTGGAAACACTGTCAGCGCCGAGTGCTACGCCGCCATCTACTTGGGAATTGGCATTAACACCCATGGCAATGGATTTTTTCCCCTTGCTGCGTGCCAAAGGCCCGATTGCCGTGCTGGCATCGCCTTCCGCCAAAGCATTGAGCCCCATGGCCATAGAAGCGTCACCGGCGGCCTGGCTCATCGCGCCGAGTGCCACGGATGCCGTTCCGATGGAAGCAGTCTTGACATAATAGGGCTTATCATGCAAAGCAGCCGAACCAAGCGTCGCATCACTGGGCGCCTTATTATTCAGATTTTCATTATTCGCCAGTCCCGGCAGAAGGGATTGCAGTTTTGCACGATCCAGCTCGATATCATCCGTACCGATCGCCACGGAAGAGTTTCCGATCGCCCTTGTGTCTGCGCCAACAGCCACCGCCTGCGATCCGTAAGCCTTTGCCACGCTGCCGATAGCCACGCTCTGTGCATCACGCTTTTCCGTCGGACCATTGGTATGATCCACGTTTTTGACCCTTATATTCGTCTCTGCGCCGGAACCGATTGCCACATCGCCCCTGCTTCCGTAAGTATTGCTGTTGCTGCCGATTGCCACCTGTCCGGAACCGGGCAGCTGGTGGTATTTGGAAGCTACGGTTGTTGCCCTGTAGCCGACAGCAATGTCTTCATCAGACTGCACGCTGGATTCCGTACCGATGGCAACCGCGTTATTGACTGCCCGTGTCGATGTCAGCTTGGTAATCCGTTTCGCGCTGCCGGTCAGGGTAACAGAATCTGAATTCCGCGTTTGCTTCAAATCACCGGCTTTGGCGGAAGTACCGAGTGCGATGGAATTATTACCGCTTGCCTTAGCATCATCACCAATAGCCATGACGCCTTTTTTATCCAGCTGCTCATCAGTCCCGGTCACAAGCGGATTTGTGCTTGTAGCATTTTCCAATGTCAACGCGCTGGCTTCACGCCCAATGGACAGAGAACCGGCGCCTTCCGCATGGGCATTGTTGCCGATGGCTGTAGTTCTCACATCATTGGCCGTTGCCGCATTCCCGATAGCGACAGAAGACGGGCCGTTGCCGATACTGTCATTCCCTACAGAAACAGAAGAACCCCCGCTGGCTTTGGCCGAATTGCCCACTGCTACACCGTTATTGGATTCAATAGACGGTATACGGGGATCCTTATTGTCTGCCGTTCCCGATTCCGCATTATTGCCGATAGCAATGCCGTCTTTGGCATATCCTTTGGCACCTGCGCCTTCCGCGATACTGTTGTTCCCTATCGCATTTGCCTCTCTGCCGATAGCAAGACTCTGTTTTCCTCTAGCTATGGCTTTATACCCCATAGCCAATGCATATTCTTCCTCTGCCTTTGCTTTTATTCCTATAGCAGCACTGTCCTGTCCCGGAGCAGACGCGCCCGTCCCCCAGACTATCCCGCCTGCTGCATCCGCATCAGCAGGAAACATACAGCCGGCAATCACCATGGCGCACAAAAGCGCGCGAAGCGGACGGATTCCCGTCACAGAGGCTTTATTATCTCTGCCGACCCTCTTCGTGATTTCCGAAACGACTATGTAGCAATTCTTCACCCTGCTCCATATGACCTTGTGTACTTGATTCATAACTTTAATCCCATCCTTTCTCTTCTCTAATTGCAAAAATGTTTTCTCCGATGTATAAAATGCTGACCGTTTTTATCCCTATTTTCTTTACGATACTTTTTGCCGGAGAAACTGCCTGCGCATGTTTTCCCTGAAACCGCCGCATTGGGCTGTCTCTTTATCCTCTGCCCTGTTTTGTGCATCAGGAAATCATGCTCCCGCAGCAAACACGAAAATCATTTTACCCCATGCCTTAAATTTTTTCAACCATAAATTTTGCAAATACAAAATATCCAGTATTCATGTTGTTTTACTGCTATTTATAAATTGACCCAAAGACGGTTTATCTTTATTTTTCTCCAAGATCCAGCCATCTGCGGAGTCCTCCATCTTACAGACACCGCTTTATGCCTACCTCTGAAAAACAACTTCGTCAAATCCTGCATTCCTGTAAAAATACGGGAAACTCCACTCGGTCAGGATATTTTTCTAAAAGTCCGTAATCTTCTTCATGCCGCCTCCATTTTCCATCATGCCTCTTCACGCCGGTACCGCTCCGGTTCGAAATTTCTCTCCCCGAATCTCTCTTCACGCCGGCTTTTCAGGCATACAAAAAACGCCCTCGAAAACAGCCGCCTAAGCAACCGCACAGAGCGCTCTTAAATTCCTGTGTATGTTCCGGACACAGATGTCACATCTACTTCGTGACTTGCTCCGGATATCCCAATAAAACATATCCATTATTAAAACTCCCCCATCATCCCTGCCCCAGTCACTTCAGGGATATCTGCCGTTTTCTGCCATTACTCCGATTACAAAAAGCGGTTCTGCCGGCAAAAATAATCTCACCATCATACTCCCGTGGATGATAAGTATTCTTTCCATGCCGCAGCAGGATTGTATATCAGACTCAACTCTCCCCCATCCGGATCAAAAACGAATAGTATGATTCCGATATATAATCGTTTCGATTATACGACACCCCACCACAAAATGCACATATCAATTCCGCATAGCTGTATTACTTTTTATAATCATTATATTCCCGTTTTCTAATTTTATTGCAATGCGCACATTCCATCAGGTCTTGGTAAGTCATGCTGCCTACACAATCAAAACCCCCTTCATTATTTGACTGCATTTTCTCATTAATTTTCATACTAAGATTTACAGCATCACCAGCTACGGCATCAGTGATGAGCACGATTTCATACGCCACAAGCTTCTCTAAAATCGGTTCACTTCCCTCCTTATAGATAAGAGGGCTTGCTCATTTTCCATTCTATTCTTTTGAGTCATTCCTACAAGCAAGTATCTTCTGTCCGGCTTCGCCGGCCACCTCCTTATAATTAAGGAGGCTCGCTCAATCCCTATTCTTACCGGCAGACCCCTTTTTCTAAATGTCAATTCATTTTAAATGCACTATAAAGAAAATGGAATACAACAAAGAGTCTTTCTTGCCAATTCAGCGCCACCTTATAACTATGAGTCCGGCGGACCACGTCAGTGCGATTGAGGATACTCGCTTGCCGTAATGATTTAAATCGTAAAAGAATAGTTAGCTTGCAGCTGACAGCTCACAGCT
>ERZ773193.1324-NODE-1324-length-31680-cov-4.654609_pt1 | contig 31680 bp, 28 predicted proteins | sample MGYA00511110_ERZ773193 | MGnify/ENA primary metagenome ERZ773193 (study PRJEB29015, sample SAMEA2737784) | human gut metagenome | biome: human gut; feature: human-associated habitat; material: faeces | place: China | collected 2012 ...
CGCTTTGCTTTGCAAGAATTGCTAAAGCAATTCTTGGTGGCATAACACCACACTATGAGCAGTTTCCTATAAAGTGACATAGGGCTGCCACAAGTATCTTATCGCTTGTGGCAGCCCCTCATCTGCCGTACAAATAGCTTAACACGGCTCCTGTATTATTTTACGATCGGAGCAAAACGAATGCGAACCTCCGGCAATGCCTTTAATTCCGCATAATAATTTGTCATCCAATCCTCGCCCTGTGATGGATCATTCTCACCGGATGCCGGTGGCGCAAATATTTTCAAACTCATATCTGCTTCACTCTCCAAAGGCTTCTTAAAGAATGCACTCATCATATCGATGCACTTCACACCCGGAGCCTTGTAGAACCAGTGTCCATTCAATTCCATCATCAAGTTCATGTCAATTGTCTGTTCATCAAAATATACTTCACAGAATACCGGATTTTTCTCGAAGTGCAAAGGAACTGCAATACCCTCTGCATCCTCAGAACCACCCCAGCGAAGTGTAGCCGGAAGTGTGATCTCACTTCCTTCGTCCATGGACGGACTAAAGAAATCCTCATGGATAATCTCACGATACGTATTCAAAATTGGCTGTTCGATACCAACATTCGCATTGTTAGGATCCTCGATCTCCAAGCCCAGACGTCCTCTATCGCGCATCTGATATAACGTGAATCCTGACAGCCATTTCTCCTTGTCCGCTTTCAGCATCTCACAAAACTCTTTCAGCATGTCTGCCTGATCATAGGCACCGGTTACGTCTCCATCGGCGTTAAACTCAGACAATACCATCGGCTTCTTAACACCATTATTTACATATGTGTAACGCTCATAGCTCTTCTTTGCTAAGTTGTAGATCTTGTCTACCGTATGACGCGCAAACGTATCTCCTCCCTCTTCTGCAACATCATATGGCCATCCCCAATGAAGTGCCATATAACGGTCAACGGACACAATATCTGCTGCACGGGAAGCCTCTGCGAAGATGTCTTCCATTTCCATCTTCTCATCCTCTAACTCCTTACAGCCATCCAGACAAATGATCGTCTTAACATTTGGAGCTTCACGATGAATGATCTCGCAGCAATGTGTAAAGAATGCTGCAACCTCCTCATAAGAAGCACGTTTATTAAAGGAGAACCAGTTACCGGTCGCCTCATGGTTGATACGAAGCAATACACGTCCAAACGTACGAAGATCCTTTGCGATTGCAATAATATGATCATCGGTAAGCTTTGGATCAATTGTCATCGTAAGCAGCACATCCTGTCCATGTTTACGGACATCTCTCATATAAGTAAACGGCTCATCATCTAATGTTCCATTCAAACCACCCTTATAGGTGAAATAATCATCGTATGGAAAATCCCATGCGAACTGTACAGACGGATCTGCATGCACAACACTGGCACGTCCCGGCCACTTATCGTCATTTGGATAATAGCAGTACATCAGATTGACAGCTCTATGTGGGCGTCCCAGTTTCTGCAGGATGTAATCCTGATCCACATATTCTCCACGCTCACTGCCATCGCCCAGATCAACGGCACACTCTGCCGGTCCCATATGCAATGCCTTAACTTTCAACTCTTCACTCATTATATTCCTCCGTTCCGCAGAAATATCCTCTGCTATGTTTTACATATTTAGGAGCACAAAACGCTCAGCTTAAAATAGTATAACAGAAATCCCCCTCAAAAATCTACCGGCAATTTCGGCATCTTATACCCTAAAAATCTCTGATATGCTCTTCGCTGCGTATTTTACCTTCCTCAAGCTCGGCCAAAAGCTCGGCACGTTTGCTCCCTACCATAAACTTCTGGTTGTATTTTTGATAGATCTCGCAAGGATTGTCCTGCAAAAATGCCATTGAATCGCCACCCATCGTTAATTCTGTGACGAAAACAACCATTTCCTGCCCTTCCGGAAATGCATTTTCCATAAAAGAAAAGGCATTCTCCAATTCCTCTAATGCTGCATCTTCCTCTCGGATCAGTTGTTCCTGCTTTTGATCAAACTCCGGTTTTTGCGCGGCAAACGTTTTTGCTGCTTCCTCACTGCCAGCCTCTGCCTCCTGCTGCATTTGCTTCAGTGATGCATACCACGCATCCATTGTCTTTTTGTAATCTGCCACCTTCGCAAAATGCCTGTTAAGCCCCGACAGCAACAGATTGACAACGCTCAACCGCTCGTCAAACGATGCATTTTGCAGCCGTTGATATACTGCGACATCTTCTTTTCCCTGTAAAATATCTTCAATGCCATAATCATCTTCATACTTGCGATACAGATCCAAGTAGACCGCCACATCCTTTGCCACTTCCGGATGTTGTATAAATTCGCTGATCAAATCTTCATCCACCGGCTGCCCCAGCGTTTCGTACACCTGGATCAGCGTGCTCAGATCCTCCCAGCCACGCGCTGTCACAAAAAGCATTCCATCCACATCCGTTTGTACACGATAAAAATTCTGCGGGCGCAGTTCCAAATAACTTAGTATTCCGCTGTGAATCCTTTGCCTGCGGGCATATTCTTTCCACGCCGGATAATCCGGCTCGACCATGATGCGTCGTACACGATCAAGTGTCACCATATCAAAATCCCGGACGGATTTATTGTACTCCGGCGGATTTCCGGCTGCCACAATGATCCAGCCCTCCGGGATCGCCTGATTACCGAACGTCTTACACTGCAAAAATTGCAGCATCGTCGGTGCAAGCGTTTCGGACACGCAATTGATCTCATCGATAAAAAGTATGCCCTCCTTCTTTCCCTTTTCTATCTTCTCATATACACTGGCAATGATCTCACTCATCGTATATTCTGTCACAGAATATGTCTGCTCTCCGTAAGTCTTCTCACGAATAAATGGGAGCCCGACTGCACTTTGTCTGGTGTGATGAGTGATCGTGTACGATACCAGCCCAATTCCACACTCATTTGCCACCTGTTCCATGATCTGCGTCTTGCCGATACCCGGTGCTCCCAGAAGCAATAGCGGGCGCTGTCGGATCACCGGGATCATATACTCACCGTTGTCCCTTTTCTCTAAATACGCACGAACTGTGCGGATCACTTCGTTTTTTGCCTGTTTAATATTCATAATAAATTACTTTCCTTCCATGATTTCTTCGTGATCAATGCGGATCCGCATCGCCCACGGTGGCACTGCCTCTTCCTCATAATCCTGCGCAAAGATAAACGCCGTCTTATATTCCGGTCGTTTTGCCGGATATATTCCCTTGCCGTCCGTAAAGTACAAAAGCCCTTGCAAATGGCGGATCTGTCCGGATTGCATCAACTGATCCACGTAGCGAAAAGCAGGCCGAAAATCCGTACTCCCACCTTCTGTCAAGGTAAACCGCTGCAGCGTCTGTGCCAGCTCCTCTTTACTGGTAACGACATCATCCTGCCTAACCTTATCATCACATTGCAAAATATGAATCCTGCATTTGCCGGAAAGCTCAACACTTTCCAGCAGCAGATCTGCGGTAAGCTGTAAAAACTTTTTTACCAATTCGCCATTTGTAGAATAACTGGTATCAATAACAACGACAAACGTCTCTACCTGTAATGTCTCCTTAGTTTCCATCGGCTCGATCAACGGCAGATTGCCATATATGCGTAACCCATAGGTATAATAACTAAGATCAAATTCTTCGGGGTCTATCTGCAGCGTCTCCCGAAGCGATGCAAATTTACGCAAAAAATCCCGATAACTGCGCCGTTGCTGCAACACACGGATCTGTTTCAGCATCAATCTTTCTTCATCGCCATCGTTTCTGCCCTGCCGTTCCATCTGCATCTGTGTCTGTCGTGCCAATTTGTCCCATTTCGGCGGAATCTGCACAGGAATGGCCTGCTCCGGCTGTGGTCGTGGCCAAAACGCATGCGTATCCGTATAAAATTCTTTGCTAAGTTCCGCCAGATCGAATTCATACCACAAACGGATCTGTTCATAAATAATTGCCGCTGATAATGCCTGTCCCACGGACTCCAGCCGTTTATATACTTTTCTGCGGAGCAGACCGGTAATGCGCTGTACACTCATCTGCTCCATATGATCGATTAAATACTCGATCATAATATCACACGCCAGATCCCAATCCGCTGCATTTCTGCTGCCCTGCAGCCACGGATGACAAAAGATCAAATGCAGGATCATATGAAGATAACAGCGGTTTAAATACACCGGATTTTTAGGATACACGCGCAGCAAATGATCCGCAGAATAAAACAGATGATCGCCTTCCGTTCCCAACGTATCAATGCCCTCTTTGGGCTGATAGCTCAATGCCGACAATGCAACATCCATATAGCGGAAGTCCATATACAATTCGTGACGGATCAGACGTAATATCTTTTCTGCCATATACTGCTCCCACTCTGTCTGCGTTACCGCCTGCGAACGCTGCCTTTTCTCATTCGACTGTTCTATATTGGTCATAACTTCCCAATTCCTTTCAAAATGCGTAGCGTTCCCTACGCCTGTTACGCCCGTACTGATAATTCCATTCCATAAGCCGGGAAGCTCCCTCTGACCACTGATCTTCTAACGCTTTCTGCGTGGCATGTTCCAAGGCGTTTCCCGTCAGATAACGATGCTCGCACAAATAATGCAATGGTTCCAATTGTTTCCGATCAATGTAATGCAGCGCCAGCACCTCTGCCTCTTGATGAAGCTGCTCCTCATAACGTTTCCTCGCATCTTCCTGTACACCGATCGGCGTCTGTAACCGTAAATATGCCATCTTCGCGATCGTAAGCGGCGATTCTTCTGCAATCACCTTCGGATAGATCGCATCATATCCGGCAAACTGTACAATACCATCCTGAAATTGCTGTCTTGCCCGAAATCCTTCTCCGGTAATATTACGCCCAAAAATATGCGCCGGCGCAATTTCATCATAACTCTCCGTATATTCCGGATACAATAACGACGCTGTCTCCTCCCCCGCAAAATCAACCTGTATCTCCCATGGAATGCGTGACAAAACTGCTTTCACACCGGTTTTGCCACGTATATCTGCCCGAACTCTAAGCTGCTTCAGGCTGCGACAATTCATAAATACATCACTGCCAATAGTTTCCAGCGCACTGCCAAATTCTATCACAGATAATTTTCTACAGTTGTAGAATGCAAGTTCTTCTATTTCTACAACTGTGTCCGGCAAGACAACCTGTAGTACTTCATTACCCGCTATCTCCCCCAAATAAGCAGCGGCAGGCTGTGCCACTCCCTTTGTATCAAGCAGCACTCCATCCCCTGTACCAGGCCGCGCTTCAACCATACGCTCATACTGTTTCTCGGGATAGGGTTCTAATGGTTCCTGCCATTTCGTTTCGCGAATCTCCTCCAAGCCGTCTAGTTTATTGGATGCCGAGAAACAGTATGCTCCAATCGCATATACAGGCATGCCCTCTATTTTCTGTGGCACGGTCAGACAGCCATTGGTGCCATAAACCCGGTATATCTTTGCCCCATCAGAGGTCTTTTTCCACAATAGTCGAATCATCGCTCTGTCATCCTCCTCTATTACGTCAAAACCCCCCTGCACATCCCTCTAACGAGGTCTATACAGAGAGGTCTTTCTTGATTGATAGGAAATTGCTGTTGTATAGCGAGACAAAGGCAAAGCGCTAGCTTTGCTTTTGTGTGTATCCTGCATACAGTGGCAATCAGTCAATCGCTTCTAATGCCTGTTTCAGATCTGCGATCAGATCTGCTTTATCTTCCAAACCACATGAAATACGAACCAAGCCGGCAGGTACACCTGCTGCCTCTAATTGTTCATCTGTCATCTGACGATGTGTCGAAGTCGCCGGGTTCAAGCAGCAGGTTCTTGCATCTGCTACATGTGTCTCGATCGCCGCCAACTTCAGATTCTTCATAAACTTCTCAGCCGCAGCACGTCCACCCTTTAATTCGAACGAAACGACACCACATCCACCATTCGGCAGATATTTCTGTGCTAATGTATAGTAACGATCTGTTGGCAGACCGGAATAATTAACATAAGATACCTGTGGCTGTTCCTGTAAAAATTCTGCTACAGCCTGTCCATTCTCAACGTGTCGAGGCATACGAACATGAAGAGATTCTAATCCTAAATTCAAGAGGAATGCATGCTGTGGAGACTGAATGCATCCAAAATCGCGCATCAACTGTGCTGTACATTTTGTAATAAATGCCCCCTCTTTGCCAAACTTTTCAGCATAAGTAATACCATGATAAGATTCATCCGGTGTGCAAAGCCCCGGGAACTTATCCGCATGTGCCATCCAGTCAAACTTACCGGAATCAACGATCGCACCACCGACTGCTGCTCCGTGTCCATCCATATATTTTGTCGTAGAGTGCGTCACAATATCTGCCCCCCACTCGATCGGCCGGCAATTCACCGGCGTTGGGAATGTATTATCCACGATCAACGGCACACCATGCGCGTGCGCAGCCTTCGCAAACTTTTCAATATCCAATACCGTCAATGCAGGATTAGCAATCGTCTCACCAAAAACCGCACGCGTATTATCCTGAAATGCTGCATTTAACTCTTCTTCTGTACAATCCGGGGATACAAATGTAACAGTAATACCCATCTTTGCCATGGTGACCTGTATCAAATTAAATGTGCCACCATAGATTGATGAAGATGCCACAATATGACTGCCGCACTCACAAATATTAAACAAAGCAAAAAAATTGGCTGCCTGACCGGAAGAAGTCAGCATTGCTGCCGTACCACCCTCCATTGCTGCAATCTTAGCTGCTACATGATCGTTGGTTGGATTCTGCAAGCGTGTGTAAAAATATCCGCTTGCTTCCAGATCAAATAATTTCCCCATATCCTCACTGGTGTCATACTTAAATGTAGTAGACTGCACGATCGGGATCTGACGCGGTTCGCCATTACCCGGAGTATATCCTGCCTGTACACACTTTGTTCCCATTGTATATTTGTTCATCATATCTCTCCTTAATTAATCAATTGTAAAATAATCCTTAAACTGATCTTGCGTCATCGGTTTTGCTGACACAACCGGAAGTGCCATCAATCGCTGAAACAACTTTGTTTTCTCCCCACGGTTACCGCTACATTCAAAATGAACATGTCCAAGCTCTTCTTTCGTTGCCAGTAACTTGATCTCGCGTAACCGCCGCTGCATTTCCTTTGCCGTGCCAATTGCGCCATCATACAGATCCACATGTTCTCCAACCATCTCCAAGATCGTATCCTGTACGAATGGATAGTGAGTGCATCCAAGAACAATTCCATCCAACGGTCTTTCTTTGATCCCCTCAAAAAGTTCATGCAGGTAAATATAAACTTCTTCGCCGTCAAAATCTCCGCTCTCGATGAATTCCATCAAGCCGGGACATGGCACCGGGATGATATTTGCCTGATCTTCATATTTATGCATCAGTTTATTGAATTTTTGCTGCTTCAACGTCATCGGTGTTGCCATCACAAGTATATTGCCGCCTGGGTGTTCTGTTACTGCCGGCTTGATCGCAGGTTCTATGCCAACAATCGGAATATCTGAATACATTTCCCGAAGCTCTTTGATCGCACAGCTGGTCGCCGTATTGCAGGCAACAACAATCGCCTTGCAGCCCTGATCGAGCAGCCGGCTAACATGCTTGATCGTCAGATCTCTTACCTCTTCGACAGTCCTTGTACCATATGGTGCATTTGCACAATCCCCATAATATAAGAATTGCTCTGCAGGCATCAAATAACGCATCTGTCGCAAAACACTGACACCGCCCAAACCGGAATCAAACACTCCGATCGGCGTGTTAAATATTGCTTCGACCATACTTTCCCTACATTCCTTTCCTACATACTCCTGATCACCCGTTTATTTTGAATCGGATCAATCTTTATCAATAATTTCTTTGTAAAATCCGGAGTAATCCTTGCGTCCCTCTTTCATTGCGGCAATTGCTGCACGTGGATGCTGATTCAAATGACCTGTCAACAGATATGGAATATCAAATCCCCATTCAACTCCCTGCTCTTTTAATGGAACAATATTCTGCTCGATGAATTTAATGATCGGGAAAAGCTTGTACTTTGGATTCTTCAAAAATCCAAGCAATAATTCCATGCAGCAGTTTCCTGCTCCGCGTCCCATTCCGCTCATCGTTGCATCCAAATAAGACACACCTCTTGCACAGGACTCGATCGTATTTGCAAAAGCAAGCTGCTGATTGTTATGTGCGTGCATTCCTATGTATTTGCCGTACTTCTCGCCCACTTCCATATACTGATCTGAAATAGTGCGGATCTGCTCCGGGAACAGTGAACCAAAACTGTCCACGATGTAAATGCCATCAACACAAGATTTACCAAGCATTTCTAACGCTTTATTAATGTCGGACTCTTTCGCATTGGAAATCGCCATGATATTACAAGTCGTTTCGTACCCTTTGCGGTGTGCATCTTCGATCATATCGATCGCCGCCGGCATTGTATTCACATAAGTTGCCACACGGATAAGATCTACCGGACTGTCGCTGCGGTCATGAATATCTTCTTTATAATTGCAGCGTCCTACATCTGCCATAATGGAAATCTTCAGATCGGTGTCATTATCACCAACGACTTCGCGAATCTTGTCATCCTCAGCAAACTTCCATGGACCATAAGCATCCACGTCAAACATCTCTTTATCAGCGCGATAACCAAACTCCATATAGTCTACGCCTGCTTTTACATTTGCTTCGTACAGATTATGGATAAATTCATCTGTAAAATAAAAATCATTTACCAAACCACCATCACGAATTGTTGCGTCCAACACTTTAATGTCCGGACGAAAAGATAATAAATCACCCTTCTGTGCCACTTTTTCTTCCTCCAAATATTTCGTATATTTCTTCCGGTTCCACTTGTCCACACTTTCTGCCGCGCGATCTTCCATGTGTATTCGATCCGAACGGTTCTTAAGATTGGACAAAAAAATATACCCAAAATGCCGGTTCCTGAATTTTGAGTCCTAGCGATCAGCTAGGTGGGCAACCGCATATGAAATGCAATCTTCCTCTGCAATGAAGGCATGACATTCTTTCATATATATAGGAATCCCATTCATAAAGTGTAGGTTCAAAATATCAGAAGTTGTCGTACATTCCAGGTACTATAAGTATATACAATTTTCTTGAAAAATACAACTGTCAAATGAATTTACTCATATTCTTCCAGCGAAGTCAGCTCCATAAACGTAAAGGTAAAGGTCGTACCTTCTCCCGGCACACTCTGCACCTCAACGTCACCTCCATGGCGTAATATGATCTGCTTAGCGATCATTAGTCCAAGCCCGGTTCCTTTTTCATTTTGTGTCAGCTTTGATTTATAAAACTTTTCAAAAATATATGGCAGCTCTTCCGGTGCGATCCCAATGCCCTGATCAGCGATCTGTGCCTTGATCAGACCGTCCCGGCTGACAAGAGTCAAGTGCACCTTGCCCCCTCGTTCAGAAAACTTTACGGCATTATCTAACACGATCAAAAACATTTGCCGTAATCTTCCATAATCGCCCTCGATCATAAATGGCTGCTCTTCCGGTATATCAACCACAAAATGAATCTCTTTGTCCTCGCCGATCACGCGTGCACTACGCATTACGTCCGCAAAGATCTGTGCCAAGCTGACAGGTTCTTTGTCCATCTGAAAATCCGGATTCTGCATTTTAGAGAGTAAAAACAGATCCTGCACCAGACGTTCCATCCCCTGACACTCTAATAAGATCCGGTCATATACGCCGCGGACATCTTCCTCCCCCGAAAGCACATCATCGTGAAGCATTTCCGCATATCCGCGCACTACTGTGATCGGTGTCCGCAATTCATGAGAAACATTTGCAAAAAAGTCTCTTCTTACCTGCTCTAAATTCGCACGTTCCTGCTCCGCTTTTGTCAAGCGCTCTGCAAGAACATCTAATTGCTCCTCCAACTGTGATAACTGCCTGCTGTGACTGTACTTCTCAACCGGAGAATAATCGCCTCCCGCAATTCTTCGGATTGTCTTACCGATCTTGTTGATCGGCAGAGACAGATATTTTGTAAAGATCAAAGCGATCAAATACGAAATAACTACCGCTACCACTGCACTGAGAGAAATCAGATATTTCCCCTCTCTTAGTCCCATCGTCTGGCGGTCGATCATAGAAACCATCATAACCGCTCCGATCACCTGATCGGTTTTGTAATCGTGCACCGGGATCGCCACACGAAGGATCATCATACCATATGCTTTATCATAGCTTGATGACGCTCCTGTCTGTCCCCCAAACGCCTGGCGAAGCACCGCATACATTTCATCGGTCAGATTGTCATCGTTCATTTCTGCATTCGTAAAATCATCTTTCAAGGCATTTTTCGCCTTATGATTACTGAGGATCCATACATCTGTGTTCTCTGCACTCTCAATCTCATCAATATAAACGGAATATTTTTCATACTGTCCGACATTCTTCTTGTACTGAAACTTGGACACCCGGCGTGCTATCTTTTTGCCCTGTTTGGTCAAAAGTTCCGTGTAGGAGCGCGTGTAATTGCGCTGATATAAATAATTAAAGATTGCCCCGGTCAACAGCAGCGAAACAGCAAGCACCACAACAAAAGACAGATAAATGCGTACAGATATATCATTTCTGCCAAGCTTGGAATCATTCCATTTTTGTCTGATCTTATGCAGCCCTTTCATGTCTTACTGTCCTCCGGCAATCTCTAGCTTGTAGCCGACGCCCCAGATCGTCTTGATCGTCCAGTCCGGATGCGGCACAGAATCAAGTTTCGCACGCAGTCTTTTGATATGTGAATCTACCGTGCGGCTGTCTCCGTAATAATCATAGCCCCATAAACTGTCAAGCAGATTATCTCTGGTAAATACTTTGCCCGGTGTACTTGCTAACGTCCACATGGTTTCAATTTCTTTTTTCGTCATTGGAATCTTTTTGCCATCAATGCAAAATGTATATTCATCTAAATTCACTTCCATATTGCTGACACGTAAGATCTGTCCGGACTGCGTCTCCACACTCTGACGGCTTATCCGACGAAGCACCGCGCGCAGTCTCGCCATAACCTCACTCGGGCTAAACGGTTTCACAATATAATCATCTGCACCAATGTCTAATCCCATGATCTTATCATAGTCTTCGCCTCGTGCCGTAATTAAAATGATCGGTACGGCGGATTCCTGTCGGATCGTGCGGCACACCTCATAGCCATCCTTCCCCGGCATCATCACATCCAGCAGTATGGCCGCCGGATGATATTCGTGAAACAGCTCTTCCGTCTGAATGCCATCTGTGGCGATCAACGCTCCATAACCTTCTTTTTTGACATATTTTTCTAAAATATCCGTAATATCTTTATTATCATCTGCAATCAATATGTATTCCATGAGTTCCTCCTTCGTCGAATCTGACCACTTCCTGTAATAAGTATAATAGTATTTGAAAAAGATGGCAAATATTTGACACCTTTCTGCCATTATCTTATTCTATGATAAATGCGAACCTGATATAGGTGGGAAATGATAATACATGCTATTTGTGTTGATACACACCGGACACGAATTGTCTTATGCATGGAACACGTGTGTAGAAATGAGGATAATTATGAACTATAGAAAACAAATAAAACTGGCGCTGATCGCACTGGTCTTGATCTTGTGCACACAAGGTAAACCGGCCGCCGCTAAGGCACCGAAGATCCCCGTCGTTGCAACCGAGATCAACGGCAAACAGGCTTTAGATGCCTCTGGCGCTTTACAGCGTTCCAAAAAACCGGGAACAAAGAAAAATTTTCAAAAAAAAATATTTATCGGTGACTCCTCCAGTCTCACGTTACTAGACGATCTGGATGGATATGAAACGACTTTTAAAAGTTCCAATCCTTCCATTCTCAAGGTAACAAAAGTATCCGAAAATACTTGCGATTACTATGGTATGGCGGCCGGTACAGCAACCATTCAGATCCGCATCCGATCAACGTCAGGACTTTTCTTTATGAATCGTCCAACCACACTGAAAGCCAAGGTATCTGTATCACCACATGCTGTCAGCATCAAATTTAAGCATTCCAAATATAAGATAACAAAATCCAAGACGAGGAAAGTGCGGATTACGCTTCGTCCAAGCATTACGAAAGAAAAGCCGGTATATACCGTACTCAATACACGTATCGCTACTATTAATAAAAAGGGTGTCCTTCGAGGCAAAAGACCCGGAACGACTTACGTAACCGCAACACTTGCGAATGGGGTTCGCGCTAAATGCAAAATCGTTGTCAAAAGTGCAGACAAATAACCCGTCGAAAATAATTCATGGATCAGAATGGCAGATGCAGCCATCCTACACTGCGTTTTGCCTCCCGCTCTTTCTTGCGGGATCTGATCGTTGTAACCTGCGGCAGCTCTTCGGTGGCTGCCGCTTCTTTTGCCGCCGGACGCATTTCGATTAATATTTTTTCTAATATTTCTATTTGTTTTTGTTGTAACTCTTCCTTTTCCCGCATCAAATAATCCATTTGCTTACTCACCTTTTCTGTTACAGCCTCTGCGATCCGCTCTTCAGATTGTTGCGTCTGCTGTTCCACAACACTTGTGATCATATCACGCATCATCTGCTCAAACTGCTGCAATTTTTGTTCTTTGCTGATGCCGCTCACCGGTTCCGCCACTTCCATTGCTGACGGCAGCGGAGTCACCTGCCCCATTCTTGCATGCTTTGGCGATCGATCTTCTTCCATCTGCACCTTTTGATTTAACTCTTCACGCAGATGATACAACTCCTGCGGCGTCATCGCCTCAACTCGTCTTCGATCCGGCAAAAGCAGCTTAATAGCACGAAGTTGAAAGCCTTGCTCTTTCCAATCTCTGATCTTATGCAAAATATGAATGTCCTGCTCTCTATAGTATCGATGTCCCTGCCCATTACGTGGAATCGCTAACCCAAGTTCATCCTCCCAATAACGCAGTACATGTGCCTCCACACCAACCTGTCTCGCCGCATCTGAAATGCCAAATCTCTTTTCCATTGTGTCATCCTCCATTTCTAGAAATACTCTTCCATGATTTCTCCGAGCAGCGTTAGTTTTTCTTCTGCTCTTTGCTCTTTCTGCCCACGTATGCCTTTCTCCAACCAAGCCGGTGCCGAAGTCTGCTTGCACATATCCCCCTCCGGCCAATCCGGTGCCGAAGTCTGCTTGCACATATCCCCCTCCGGCCAAGTCGGTGCTGAAGTCTGCTTGCATGCATATCCATGTTCATTCTGCCATTCCTCATGAACCGCATATTCCATACCGTCCTGCCATCTCCCGGCAATCGACCAGACAGCTTCCTTTTCCTGTTCTGTTTCCTCATTACCGGCAGCTAATGCAAGCGTTTGCTGCTCCGTCTCCTCGAAATAAGCTTGTTGATATTTTGCCTGCTCTTCCGGATACAAATATTGATTTTCCAATCGTGGCTGCAAACTGTTTTCCAAATAATCCAACAAATAAATACGGATCATTTTTTTATGTGCATGCACCTGCATCAATAATTCGCCTCCAAAAATAAGTGCTAATATGATAACGGTGTAGATACAATACATACCGTAAATTTGAAGTGATGTCTGAATATATATCCCATAAATCGTACACACCCCAAAATACATTCCCACAAACCATGCCCCATACAGTCCAACATTTTCCCAAGTAGATAATCGTATTTGATATGCCCGGTATTCTAACAGGTACCTGTCCACAAAACCGCCCACATCTTTTGCCGGAATATGTAGTTCGTAACACACTTGAAATTTTTTGATCAAATTGCGGATCCACGGATTTTTCGTCCCGGCAATTTTAGAACACTCCTCTAACAGATCGTTCATAACATGACCCGCTATACTTTGCAGGAGCAGTGTGATAATCCCTGCACCGAGCATTATCATTAGTAAGCTGTAATTTGCATATAATTGCTGCATCTGCCTCTCCACCTTCCGTTAATTTCATGGCTTTTGTTTCCTGCAGTTTCATCATACTATGTCCTATCCTGTGAAAACAGTGCCCATCGAATATCATTTTACGCCCTTGTTCGACGTTTTCTTTTTTGTTACAATATACATCTGTAACTCATACTTCATATGCACAAAGGTATTGACAAACCACCTTTTGTGCGTTTGGCAAAGTGCGAACACACGGTAACTTAGCAAATTTGGAAAGGAATGTAAGATTACTATGCACGATACAACTTTGGATCACCTTTTTGCAAAATATAATTACGGTGTTGTCGAAACGGATTGCCCATTTCTCGACATCTATCTCCATACAAAGGATCCTGTCTGCACCCCTGTAGTCGTGATCATCGACGCAGAGGCTGCCGCCGCTGTCAAAGCTGCAGATACACGATACGAAGAAAAAGACCGTATCCGGGCGGGAGAGCCATACACACTGAACGCCGAAAATATAGCGATGATCTCTGACCAACTTCAGCAAATGCTAATAGATAACACTTTTGACAACTGTGAATATCTCTATATTTTGATGACGGAAGATGATTCTCTCGGCAGAAAATTATTTCCGGATCGCAAGAACTATTGGCAGATCATTCCATCGCAGGGCATATTACAGGCCTATGAAGACGTAGATACTTTATTTTCCCCTTTGCAGAAAGACTTAGAGCAATTCCTGCAGGAGGGACCGGAACGAACTTCTGACCTTCGATCCGTTCTGCCTGCCATGCGCAGCATTTTTGTAACACTCTTACTGGTTGCTGTCAACATCCTGCTTTTTGTATATGGAGATCTGATCCCAGGCAAAAGAGACGCTCTGTTTTCTATGGGAGCACTAAGCGCAGAACTCGTCTTTGACAAGCAGGAATGGTATCGATTATTTACTTCGATGTTCCTACATATATCCGGAGAACATATTTTTAACAATATGATCACTTTGATCTTTATCGGCGCTTACTTGGAACGACGTTTGGGTCATATCCGTTATCTGATCCTTTATCTGGTCAGCGGTCTTCTTGCAGGCTGCACCTCAATCGTTTATAATGTTGTTATACATTCCGCAAGTACCTCGGTGGGTGCTTCCGGTGCGATCTACGGTCTTATGGGTGCTTTAATCCTTGCATTGATTTTTCATCATGACCGTCAAGAATCCCCGGATCTGCGTCAGATCATTTTTATGATCTTTTGGATTGTTTATGGAAGTTTTGCAATACCAAATGTCGATTTCGCAGCACATATCGGTGGTTTGATCAGCGGATTTGCTATGTACACTTTATTGACTCTGTCCAAAGAGAAAGGAATATAGACTCATGACGAAAGTTAATATTTATTATGGTGGCAGAGGATTGATCGAAGATCCTACCATCTATGTTATGGACAAAATAACAGAAGTATTGAACGAGCTCAACGTTGTCGTTCGACGCTACAATCTATACGAAGATAAAAAAGGCATCTCCGTTTTACCGAAAACGCTCAAAGAAGCGGATGCCGTTATTCTAGCTGCCTCTGTAGAATGGTTTAGCTATGGAGGGTTGTTACAGCAGTTTTTGGATGCCTGCTGGTTGTACGGTGACAAAGAAACCATTCAATCTCTATGCATGATGCCCGTCGTTCTATCGACCACCTATGGGGAGAAAGAGGCCTCCCTACAGCTTACAAAAGCTTGGGAACTGCTTGGTGGCAAACCTTGCGATGGCATTGAGGCATATATAACAGATCCGGAAGATTTCAAAGCTAATGATGGGTATACTACATTTGTAGAGAAAAGAGTGGAGCTATTTTACCGCACCTTTACCGGCAAGCTGGAGACATTGCCTTCCAGTAATTCCCTGTCACCGGACACATTATCGCGTCCGTTAAGCATTGATTTGACACCACAGGAAAGTGAACAGTTGTCGGAATATGTTTCTAATGACCAATACGTGCAGAAGCAAAAAGAAGACATTCAGGAATTGTCTGAAATTTTCCGCACATTACTAGGGGATGATGAAGATCCTATGTCAAGCTCCGACCCCTATATCCGTGCATTTTCATCACATTTCCACGGTATTCCGGACATTTCCGTACGGTTTACCCTTGAGATCACAGATGAAGACCGCTGTCTTTATATCACGGCTGACGGTGATATTTTGCATTGTACCTACAAGCAGCCGAAAAATTTCGAACCACACGTGACTATGAAGCTCAAAGCGGAGTTGCTGACACAGATCATCCACGGCGAAACTACATTACAAAGTGCTTTTCGTACCGGCAATGTGATTGCCAAAGGTGATTTCAAGATCCTGCGCAGCTTCGATGAACTTTTCCGCTTCGAATAGACAAACACAAATAGTATCAGTGCCGCTGTAAGGACGGCAGAATGGAGGAATATTATGGAGAAACATATTGACAAGGATTGTATTTTTTGCAAATTGGCAAATGGAGAGATTCCGACAACATCGATTTACGAAGATGAGGATTTCAATGTAATCATGGATCTTGGGCCTGCTTCCCGCGGTCATTCCATCATCCTTCCTAAAACGCACGCTGCAAATCTCTATGAGCTGCCAGATGATTATTGCAGCAAGATTATGGGAGTTGCCAAGAAATGTGCTGCTGCCATGAAGAAAAGCTTAAACTGCGATGGCCTAAATGTTTTGCAGAATAATGGTGAGGCCGCTGGTCAAACAGTATTTCATCTGCATGTACATTTGATTCCTCGTTATAAAGATGATCAGGTAAATATTACTTGGAAACCCGGTGAACCGGAAGAAGATATGGGTGCGATCGCAGAACAGATCAAAAAAGGATTCGAATAATCCGACAAAACATGAGGTAATCCAATGCCTTACGATAGCATCATATTACATAACCGTATTTAAGGATAACAACAAACACCCCCGGCAGACAAAAACGTCTGCCGGGGGTGTTACATTATAGTCAGTTCAGTCTAGGACATATTAATTTCTATATCGAGTCGATAAATCTTATGTTGTAAAAAACATTCTCACATCCTAGAAATCTTCACCCCGGTTAATTCTGCTCCCAGAAAAGTATTCGGAATTAAATATATCAACGCCCTCGGGTAGAAATAATCTGTAGAATAATCAGAATATTCCACGTAATCCTCATCTTTGTTGGCCCACTCCTCCGTTGACCAGTCTTTTAATACGACATACTTGCCGTTTTTGCGTTCCCACATTTCTCCTTCCGGTCCATACGTCCAATTCATAATCCCTTCATCTGAAGCTGAATACAGCAAAAGATCCATCGCCTTGTTCTTGTTGTTGGATTCCGACAAAACGGATACGCAATCAAGTTTTCTTCCTTTATCATCAAATGATTTTAGGTTGACCGGGAAACCGTAAATTCCTTTTTTCCCTGTTTTTTTATAAGTATATTTCTTGATATATTGAAAAGCATTTTTATAGCGCTTATATATCTTAGGATTTTTCTTTAAGGTCGGTTCCAGATCTAATAATTCTCCTGCCTTAACAGCATCATAATAAGACACCTCTCCCATAAAAAATAAATATATATCCATATCGCTATCTCGCTCCTCAAAATATGATGGCTGAACATAATGCACTTCAACCCCCAGTTTTTCTGCCAGCAAGTCTCCATACCATCCTTTTTGTCTTCCCGGTAATCCATATGGCAACAAGTTTGTCTTTAATGCAACAAGATTATTGTTATCCGGTTCTCGGTCAGGCAAACTCCTTCTGTACTGTTCCGCTTCATCATAAGTAAGCTTCGATTGATCAATCTTTACATTCTTCTTTTTGACAACCGTCCGCTGGTCCACTCCCTTTGCCAACACACAAATAAGAACTCCGATCACTATCATGCCTACTGGGCATATGATTTTTTTCACAAAAAACACCTCCTCAACATATTAGCATACCCTATCATAAACGCCATAATTACTTGGAAAATCTCTGGACAAAGTCATTTCGTATATCGGTTTTCCCATTAACGTTGTTCCAAAACTCAATAATTCAAATGCATCCGATTCCATATGACCGCTCTTTAATCAAGCGAGTATCATATATACAATGTTATCATTTTTCCGCACAAAGTACAACATCAAAAAAATTTTAATCATTTTTTGTATAATTTGCACAACTAAATCAGCACAGTATCGTATATTTTCACTATCCCTTGTATAACGACATCTCACACCATTAACAACCATGACGGAGGCATGATGCAAAGTAGCTCTCACTCTATCATCTTCCCATCTTCGATCTTTATCACTCTGCCGCATTGCTCCGCTACAGCCAAATCATGGGTAACAATAACAATTGTTTTTCCCTGTTTGTTCAGATCAATAAATACTTTCATAATTTCTTTTGTTGTCTCCGTATCCAGCGCTCCTGTTGGCTCATCTGCCAAGATCAACGCAGGTTCATTTGCAATCGCTCTAGCAATTGCAACGCGCTGCTTCTGACCCCCGGAAAGATTACTCACAGGCTTATCGACAAAATCTTGCATCTGCACCATTTCAAGCATTTTGCGCGCGATTTCTTTCCTGTCTTTTTTCCGTTTTTTCTTACCTCTTGCTGCAAAATCCAACGGAATCATGACATTATCCAATGCCGTAAATTCTTCTATTAACGCAAAGTCCTGCATTACCATGCCAATCTTCTCATTACGAATTGCCGCCATCTTTCTTTCAGAAATTTTGCCAATTGTCATGTCATCAATACGATACTCTCCCGAATCGTATCCATCAATACAAGCAAGTATATGTAATAAGGTGGATTTTCCAGCTCCTGAGGTTCCAATAATGGCAACCATTTCTCCATCCTCTATCGTCAGTGATATTCCGTGGAGTGCCTCAAAAGCGTTACTCTTTCCTTTGTTATAGGTCTTTACAATATTATCAAGTTGAACCATTTTATTCTACCTCCCTTAAAATGTCCTCTGCCGATTTCTTCCCAATTAACAGAAAAGACAGCAAAATACTAAATACAACAAAAAGCACCATCATAGCGAAACACCCCAACAACTGCCATTTTCCTAAAGAAAAGACCATTCGATCTAACGCACCAATTTTCTCGCAAATAGCAATACATAACATGGTAAATAAAAATATCCCCATTTGCATCATAATCACGCTTTCCACATGAATCAACACGCATCTTTTCCAAGTGAAACCCATCATATAATAAATGGAATAATTGTGCATGTTTTGTCGTATCATAATAACGGTACTGCTAATGATAGACATCAACGTAAGAATGATCATCGCAATCAAAATAGGAATTAACATATTCATCTGATTCATAATATATTCCATACTGTTTTCCCGCATTTCTGCGGATGTATGACGAAATTCATATCTTCCATTCACTGCAAGATATTTTGAATTATAATCTTTTTCCTTCTGTGTAATTCCTTTCTCATATTGTATAAAACATGGGCCTGAAATGATATATGGCCATATACAGGTTTCACCCTCTATTAAATTTTCTTGTTCCGTTTTCGCATGGATCTTATTATTATGTTCAATGTCTCTCTTGGATACAAAGACAATTGCCCTTTCCTCTTCATCCCTGTTAAACGGATAATAATAATCTCTGAAATCAGAATATTCACCATAATGCATCGTACGCATGATCGGACTGGCTCCATCTGCAAGAATCCCCACTATCTTAGCCTGAACCGGTTGTGATAACTTGTATTCTCTCGAATCTTTTACCACATCAGAAGTTGTCAAAGTTATGACCTCTCCCACTTTATGAGTGTCATCCTTTTGCACCAACACAATCTCGATCATATCCGTATCTGCATCCTCTGTTCTAAGCCAGCGTCCTGATTCTATCTCAGGAGTATATGCTGCGATCAACTCATCATCATAACCAATAACCGGAGACCATGTTCCCAATTCTTCCTTTTTATTGTCAATGTCAAATGTCATCTGTACATCATAGGAGCTTACCATATGTGCTTTTTTTAAGCTTTTTTCTACATCAGAAGATTCTGTAAACGGAAGATACCGCTGCCCGTTTCTGCCTAGCAGATCATTTATATGCATATTCAAACCATCGCCCTGAAAGAAGCATTCCAACGGCTTATATTTTTCATACCTCGATGTAATTGCAGAGATAATGCTGACGAGCATGATGAACACAATTACTATTTGGAAAAAAATCAGCACCGTCATAAGTTTATTTTTTTTCTGTTCAAACATTGCATATTTCAATTTCATCGGGCCCCTCCTTTCACATCTAACTCTTTGTCTGTTTTTAATGCATATATGATCATAAAAAGTAATATTAACAAAGACAGTATAAAATAAATAGAAAATAAAACCATATAAACATAACTGCTATAGCTATTACTCATATAGTCATAATATTTTGATACTTTTTTCAAAATTACATGCTCAAACAACAAAACACCGATAACATAAGCTGGTACCGTCAAAACCACACATTCTCCCAAATACAATAATACTACTCTCGCAAAACTCATTCCGCAAATCCGGTAAACCATAAGTGACTGTTTTCTGCTGGAAAGAATATAACGATACAAAATCGCAAAATTTATTGCCGAGACAATGGTAATAAAAATCGTCACCATAATAATCGTATTATAAAGATACACTGCATCATCATCCGGAAGATTTGCCGGCTCAACTACTGCCCTGTCTCCCAAAATTTTATTTGTTTTTTCTACTACAAGATTGTACTGTTCCTGTCGAATTGGTTTCTTAAAATGGAATACTAATCTCTGGTGAAAAAGGGTTGTATCCTCTAAAGAGGTGACCGGTATAGTAGGTCTATCAACATCAATAATGCCATAGGCAATAATTTTATAATCCTTCCCCTGAATATGCAGCGTATTTTTATCGACTGCCATCCGACTACTGACAGGAGATGACATCGTATTCCAATGAAGATAATCCCAACAAATAGCAACTTTCTCCCCGTTCCGATATTCTTTGTCTGTAAAATACCTCCCACTTTCCAGCATGGCGTTATTCTCTATTTCTTTTTCATATTCATCACTATTAATGATCGTCCCATCCTTCACCGAAAAGTTCATACGAAACGGTAATTGATCTACGATCGCTGTTGCTTCAATATATTTCAATTTATCTGTAAAAGAATTATTAAATTCAGCCACATATTTCTTTAACAAATTCATTGTTATATAATTGTCTACAGAATCAACCGGTTTGAAATAACTTTCATCATCATTTAATTCCTTATCGGATTCTTCATCAAAATCCCCTTGCAAACTCAATGCAATTTCTCTCTCATCTGACAGATCATATTCTTTCTTTAACTGATAGTTCTGATATAATCCATACGAAAAATGAATCATAATACAAGAACAAATGACAGAAAAAATCGTCAAAATAAATATGAGTTTTTTATGTTTAAAAAAGTTCTTTATGTTGCACCAAATATATTTCATGGAGTACCCCCTACAAAAAAGCAACGCCAGCGCTTTGCTTTGCAAGAATTGCTAAAGCAATTCTTGGTGGCATAACACCACGTTGTGAAGTAAAATAGATAGGGAGTATCATTTTTATACAAATGACACTCCCTATCCATCTAAAGTATAATGTGTTTGCTACTGTTCCACCATTATAATCAAAGTCCCCAGACGCAGCTTGACCCCTGTTTACAATGCAATAGATGTCGGTTATCGAGCATACAATTTGCACATTTTGCGAAGCATCTTGATCTTTTTCCCATCAAAGGCTCCTGGCTGCATACGCCAGCGCCAATTGGTTCCTACTGTGGACGGTTCATTCATTCTTGCCGTATCGTCCAATTCCAAAATATCCTGCATCTGGAATATAACAGTATCCGCAATGCTTGCGTACGCTGCACGCAACATCGCCTTTGGAATCTGTGAAACCCGCTTAATATGAAGATAATTCATCATAAATTTTAATTCTTTGTCCGATTTATTTCCATAATAACCAAGCAATGTCTGATTATCATGCGTACCACCATATACGAGACAATTCGTGTTCTTATATTGATGTGGCAGATACTCATTAGAAGCATCTCCATCAAACGCAAACTCTAAAATCTTCATCCCCGGCCAACCGGTTTCATTGATCAAGGCACGAACCTTATCACTGACAATTCCAAGATCTTCTGCAATAATATCCGAACCTTTCGTTGCCTTACGAATCACTTTCGTCAAATGTCTGCCCGGTCCCTTGCGCCACTCACCTTCTACAGCAGTAGGACAAGAAGCAGGTATTGACCAGTAATTAACAATACCAATAAAATGATCAATACGAATCACATCATACAAGGCTGCATTGGCTTTCATTCGCTGATACCACCATGCATAATGATCTCTTTTCATTCGTTTCCAACGATATAATGGGTTACCCCAGCGCTGTCCATCCTCCGAAAAACAATCCGGCGGTACCCCTGCAACGTGAATCGGTTTCTTACGCTCATCCAGCTCAAACAGATCTGAATGTGTCCATACATCTGCACTGTCCATGGCAACGTATAACGGAATATCTCCAATAATACGGATGCCTTTGCTATTAGCATACCGTTTCAACCGACTCCATTGCATGAAAAACTGATACTGACAAAACTTCCAAAAATCAATTTCTTCTGCCAGCAGATCTTCAAATTTGCGGAGGGTTTCTTTGTGACGGAATTTCAGACCATCCTCCCACAACGACCACTCCTGTCCGTGAAAGTGAAATTTAAGTGCCATATAAAAACTATAGTCTTCCAGCCAATAGCTGCTCTTCGCCAAAAATGCCTGATAATCTTCCTGCATTTTATGATCACTTCGCGCATATGCCTTATGTAATACCTCAAAACGAGCCTCGTATAACGCTGCATAATCTACCTCTGACACATCGTCTCCCCAATACTGCTCCTCAATCTCTTCCGAAAGAAGAAGCCCATCCTCTTTCAACGTGTCAAGATCAATAAAATAAGGGTTTCCCGCAAATGCTGAAAATGACTGGTAGGGACTATCACCAAAGCTTGTCGGTCCTACCGGAAGCACTTGCCAATAGCTCTGCTTTGCCTCTGCCAACTGATCAACGAAGGCATACGCCTCTGGTCCTAATGTTCCAATTCCATACGGTGACGGCAGGCTGCTGATTGGCAGTAAAATCCCCGCTCCACGTTTCTTTTTCATATTTTTCCTCCATAGGTACTGCCCTCTCCGAGGGATACTTCATTAAGTGTACCTTTTCCATAGGTTAATCCGGCATAAAGCTGCTGTGAATGCTCCATAACCGGTCCTGAATGATCCTCTTTGGCCACTTGTTCAAAGCTCTCCATCAATCCACGGATCACTTCACACGCCGCATCTAAATGAACCGGTCTGCGTTGTACCAAAGTTGCGATCAACTGTTCGTTGACATAACGATACAACTGTCGTAATTGCAACGCAATTTCATAGCGAAAGTCCAGACTTCCGAGAAGTTCTTGTAAATATCCCTGCGCTTTGCGGATCTGTTTTTCCCCCGCATCCGTATTTCCCGCCTGATATTGTTTGTTACCCTCTTGTATTTCATCCAGCAAAAGTTCATATATAATAACGACTAATTCTGTCCGGTTTGCCTGTGCAACCCGTGCGGTATTCTCCTTAATCTGTTCCTTCGTCATGCTTAACCTCCATGCCCATACTTGATCGACACATTACAATTAATCTCAGCATATCTACCTAATCCTGTCCACGCACCAATCTTGGCATATCTACCTGATCCTGTCCACACACCAATCTTGGCAATTCTGCGATACCTAATTAGCTCTGCAACAAACTCATAATCTGCTGTGGACGGTTATTGGCTTGTGACAGCATTGATGTTGCTGCCTGTGATAATACATTGTTGGATGTATATTCTGTCATTTCAGAAGCCATATCTGTGTCCATAATTCTGGACATTGCATCCGTAAGATTCTCTTCACTTACATCCAAACTCTCTCTTGTTGCATCCAAACGGTTCTGATATGCACCAAGCGTGGATCTTGCTGCAGAAATCTTATCAATAGCATCATCCAACACTTTGAGAAGTTCCGTAGCACCTTCCTGTGTACATGCGTTAATCTGATTAACACCTTCTTTATTGCGTAAGAACAGGCTTTGGCAAGATACTTCCTTAAAGTCCATCTCCAACGTCTGATGCTCGTTGGCACCAATCTGAAGCACCATATAGCCGGCATCTTCTACGCGAACAATACCACTATCACCCGCTTTGGCATCCGTAACATCGATCTGCATTTCAAATCCATCATTTCCAATGATCACAATACCGGCACCATTTGCTTTATAGCTAAAACCATCGGCTGGGGTAAACTGTGTTCCCAAGGTGATCTTTGCATCTTTGCCGTAAATAACCGTCTCATCATTGGCACCGGCAGAGCGTACTGAAATCTTCTGATTTGCACCGGTTGCACGTGTCGTCAGTGTCAGTGATCCATCCGGACCGGAAACATCAATATTCATGGCGTCACACATATCTATAATCTTCTTTCTAACACTGGTATCATCGTACTCATCCGTAATCTCTAAACTATACCCATTAATACTGATCGTAGATGGGATAGTATAGTCAAGCTGTACTTTTGCAGCTTCCGGCATAGCATCGATCGTGATCTCATAATCATTTCTTGGTACATCCATAGACGCCGAAATTGCATGAATGGATAACGTATTCGTCATTACGGTACGTGATGCGGAACCATCAAGCAGTCCCTTACCATTAAACTGGGTTGTGTCTGCAATACGATCAACCTCGTCCATCAGCTCATCAACCTCATCCTGCACGGCCTTACGGTCTTCCAAAGCAAGCGTACCATTGGCTGCCTGTACACCCAATTCACGGATTCTCTGCAAAATATTCTCAATCTCCGACATCGCACCCTCTGCCGTCTGAATGATCGAATCTCCATCAGCAGAATTACGGGACGCCTGATCCAACGCACGGATCTGGGTTCGCATCTTATTCGAAATCGCCATACCTGCAGAATCATCTGCTGCTTTGTTGATCTTATAGCCTGTACTTAATCTTTCCAAACTGGCCGAAACTTTATTGTCAACCTTTTTTAAGCTGACATTTGTAAGCTGTGCTGAAATATTGTGGTTAATTCTCATTGTAATCCTCCATTCTCTGTTGCTACTACCTCTGAAATATACTGTACCAGCACTTTTGCTGTCTGATACAGAGCTTTTGTATCAACTGCATTATCGTTCTCCGATGCAGCAGAATAATCATTCTGCGCACGAAAATCCATTCCATAAGAGATCGTTTTCACCGGACACACATTCTGCTCCAAAGTTTCCTGCAAGGCCCCTGCCTGCTGCTTCAATTTCTCGTATCCGGCTCTGTCATCACAGAGTACCAGTCCCTTAAGACTGCCCCCGGAAATCTGCATCTCCATAGAAATGCGATACGGCTGCCAAATGGTTACCTGTACCTTGCCCGCCTGTTCTTCATCCTCACGGAATGTAAGATTCATCTGCGTAACGCCGTCTGCCGTTTGAATCGGTACTGCATAACTGCGATTATTTCTAAGTCCCTGCTGTAACCGCATCAAACCACGCGTTGCTCTGATCTCTTGAAATTCACTATATGTAATATCGGCACGCTGCTTTGTTTTCTCAAGAATATTTTCCAAAAAATGATCTATTCCAGCACAATATTCTGCAAGTGCTGCCTCATCTTCCTCACCATCTGCAATGGCTTCCATAACATCCTTTAATCCATCCGTTAGTTCCGTCAAATCACGTCTACGCTCTGCAAACGTCTCTTTCTCGGATGACGCCTCACTTGCAGCCACTCCCTGCGGAACCACATGATCCATGGCAGTCTCCAAAACCGCTGCATTGGCTGTCTCCGATGCCAACTGTCCAACCACATCCTGCTCCGACTGTGACTCTCTAGCAAGTTCCAGTACTGTATCTAAAGCGGTCTCTCCATCCAGTAATCTCAGCGCCGCCTGCATATTGCCAACTGTGTCCGGCAGCCCTGCCTCCTCCAAAAATCCATCTGCTTTCTGTGACTGTTTCGCCATATCTCTTAGTTCCCCGGCACGCTCCTCATAATAAGCTGTCATGATCTGATCCGTGATCGTCTGATTGCCGGCTGCCGCCTGAATAATATTTTCAGTGTCATCCACGGTATGATCCATCCCCTGTGCATTTCTGGAACGAACCGCCGTCAGCAAATTAGACAGATCCATCTGCTGACCGGATTGAACCACCGCACCAACCGCCGCATGATCTTCTTTCTGCACTTGATGCAACAAACGATAAATTCCAATATAACTTTGTCTTTCTTCCGCAGTAATGCCGTTCGTCTTATCTAATCGCCACAAAAACTTACTGTAACTTTCCTCTTCCTGCGCCGCAGTCATTCCACGATCGGCAAGCATTTCATTCAATTCCGTTACGGTATGTTCTAATGGATTAATACCACCTCGAATCATTCCAAGTACCGTGGCAGGTTTCATCCGGTCGATCAAAGTATTCACTTCTGCATCCCAATCTTTGATCTGCGCAATACTCTCCTCTGTGATTTCCATGCGGTTATAACCAAGAATGCGTACTGCTCTTTCATTCTCCGGTGTGCTCTCCAGCCCCATCTCCTGCAGCATAGTCGGAATACCCGCAAACGCTTTCTTAATACTATCTCCCAGATCCGTGCGCACCTGTGTACCAACCGCCTCATAATCCTGTTGATACTGCCATGCGCTCTTGGTCGCACTGATCGCAGCTCCATGCAGTTCCCGCACCGTCATTAATTCATGCTGGCGCAGACTACTGCCCAAAAGTTCTGCCGGAGCTTCGGCAATCTCACGCACTGCCGTTACGGCATCCTGCATCGCATGAATCTGTGCGTCTTCTGTAACTGCCGCCTCGCCCGTCTGATCCGTCCGATAATAACTCATCTCTATTTCCCGCAAACGATCCACAAGTTCAGCCAAGCTCTCTGTCTCCACAGATATCCCCTGCGCACGCATAGACATCACCGCCGGGATTGTCATTTTTAATCGTATTTCCTCAAGTTGTCGCCAAGCTGTAACCTGCGGCAAAGGCATGACTTCTGCCGTCTCCTGTCCCGACAGTTCGCCAGCCATTACGGTTGTTTCCTGTCCAACTTTTCGGTCAGATGTATTCGCTGCTTCTTGTCCAACTTTACGGTCAGATACATTCATTGCTCCCTGTCCCGTTTTGCGGTCAGAGGGCACTCCTGCGCTCTGTCCTACTTCACGGCCAGATGATGTTCCTGCGGTCTGTCCCACTTCATGATCAGAAGCGCCTTGCTCTGTCTGATGTGCGTCAAGATAATCCTGCAGCACCGGATCTGCCTTTTCTGTTGTTACCTGTTCCACATCCTGCGCCGTGATCTCTTTAACCTGCTGTATCAAATCCCCGGCAAGCCAAATTCCTTTGTCCCCCGGAACTGTCTGCTCTGCCGGCAATCCCATTGCCATCGTCTGAACGATCTGCTGCAGCGTTATCTCCAAACAGGTACTCTGCTGCATCTGATCTAACATCTCTAATGTCTGCATATTCTCAGCCGTGATCGGCAGTTCATTTGCAAACAGCCACTTTGCCATCGCTTGATCCGAAGCTCCCCCTCGTCCGATCTGCTGCAAGATATGTTCGATCTGTGGTGCATACGCCGCCATATCTTTCTCAGTGATCGATGCGTTGTCAACTGCCGTACTACCGGAATGCATTCCTTGATATACCGCTTCTATCGTCGGCTGGGTTCCATTTTGTATGACGTAAACTTTCGCCGCATCTGTCATTTCATTGATCGACATACTCATCTGCAGCGTTCCCGCTACCTTATCCACAAATTCTTTGGTTGCAGGCAGATTTGCTTCCTGCAGCGCGTCACGGATCTGTGCCTCGCTCTTTTGCGCCAAAAATCCCTGCTGCTGCATTTTTTCCAAATCGTTCGCCAACTGCTCGCGAAGTTCTTTATTTTCTTCCATCCGGTCTGCTTTCCACTCACGCTCCTCACGGATGCGCTTAACGGCGCGCTCCAAACTGGATTTTTGGTATTCTTCCAAAGCACTATCCTCATCCTCAAGTGCGGCACAATCCTCTCCGGTCACAACCTTAAGATTGCGACTGGCAGCATTATCATTTTGCACACGATCCGCTGCGATCTCCGTTGCCTGTCTACCCGTATAATTCTCCGAACCGGACTCACGAAGTCCCTGTAGCTGTGGCATCATAAAATCAGTCTGAACGGCTTTACTACGAATCCCCAAATAACCCGCATCAGCAGTTGCCGCATTATTTTTCCCAACGTTATAGTACTTAGAGGATGCTTCCGTCGTTCCGGATCCCGCATCTCCCTGTAACATGATATCATTTATATTCATTAGCTACCTCTCTTTATCAGTGCCGAAAGATCATGAAATCCTTATTAAAGAAATTCAAACCTTTTTGGCACCTGAATCCTATAAAGTAAAAAAAGAGTGCCAAACATGAACTTTGACACTCACATCCTATAAATATATTCGACCAAAAGGGCTAATTTCTTTACCCTATAAATTCAGTCCGTTTAACGTCATGCCCTCTATGAGCTCCCCCTTGTTGAAGCAGCTCGCTCAGACCTTCTTCGCCGTTTCAAACGCTTTCTGATAACTCAATACTTTCTTTATGTAAGAACGACACTGTGATGGTATACCGCCCACACGCCGTACCGTTCCACTTCCGGCATTATACGCCGCCAGTGCTAACTTTACATCTCCGTTATATTCCTTTAACTTGCTGGCGATGCACTTCGCTCCACCCATAATATTTTGCTCCGGATCAAAGGGATCCTCTACGCCAAGTCCACGCGCCGTATCCGGCATCAACTGCATAACGCCCATTGCTCCCGAACTAGACACATCCCTCTCATTGAAATTAGATTCTGCTTTGGCAATTGCCTTAAGCAAACTTTCGGATACTCTGTATTTTTTGGATGCTTTCTTAAAATAGCTGTCATAAGGCGTTGTCTTCATAGACGATGCTGATGTCGTTTTCTTAGTGCTTGTACTTCCGGTTGACACCGTACGATTCGTTTTCTGACTCTGACCGGTCGATGTCCCAGACGCAGATGAGGTTGTTCTGGAACTTCCCGTGCGGTCTAACTTTGACGTGTCCGCAGAATAGTCCAGATGTTTCACCGCACTCGTCTTCGTAGACTTCGTGCGTCCCTGTGCTTTCAGCATATCGTCAAAACTGGTAATAGAACTCCTGCGGCCAGCTTCACCCGCATGCGTCTTCAACGGTTTGATCGGCAAAGCCTGCACTTTCCCATCCGTAATATTATTCGCCGTCATATACCTCTCCTTTCTGCAAACATCTCCTGCAATGTCATATCCAACTTCCCCTGTCTCGGATTCGCCACAGACACTTCCGAAAGCGTGACAGCCATCTCTGCTGCAACTTGATTTACAGCTTTTTCCTCAGGCTCTATTGGCACAATCTGCTGTAATCTCGGCTCTCTGGCATTCGATACCACCGCCCTCACATTAGCAGGTGACTTCACATTCATCTCACAAAAGTCTATCTTCTTCGGCGACAGTGGCTTCGCATTCGCTCCACAAGTCTCAATCTCTCTCGGTGACAGTGGCTTCGCATTCACTCCACAAGTCTCAATCTCTCTCGGTGACAACGGTTTCGCATTTGCTCCATAGGTTTCAACCTCACGAACGGCTATCGTTTTCCCCTGTATCACGTTCATCGAATGCACCCCCTCGCCATCGTCTCATTTTGCTTTTTATTTTAACAACTTGTCCGGTTTAAATCAATACTTTCCCGTTTCTTCCAATAATGCTGTGGAAAGAGATCGGCAATGACACATATTTCTCACAATTCCATTGGTGATTCGATCAGTTCCTCACATTTTTAGCCGGTTCCATGTTCACCCTGCGTCCCTTGATCTTACTGTGATTCATTGCTTCTAGTACAGCGGCCGCATATTCCTGCGGAACCTCTACAAACGAAAAATTATCGTACATATCGATTGTTCCTACGAGAGCACCTTCCATTCCGCTCTCCCCGGCAACCGCACCCAAAATGTCACCAATGCGTACACGATCTTTTTTGCCGATATTCATAAACATACGCACCATACCCGGCTCTGCACCGGTATCTCCAAACTCTTCTTTTGGAAGCGTCTGTGTGCTTGTCTCTCCTAACTGCATTGCCAGCAAAGCTGCTGCCATTTCCGTTGCCGAATAATCACTGCCATCCAAATATTCCTCTAACAGATCCATCATTCTGCCCAAACCATCTGTAGCGATCAACTCTCCTGCCTGCTCCAACAGTTTCTCCACTTTAATGGCAGCCACATCATTCACCGAAGGGATCGGCTGTCTGCGGATCTTTGTCTTGCAATATCTCTGAATATCTTTTAGTTTGTATATTTCCTTGCCAACGACCAGCGTAAATGCTCTTCCTTCACGTCCGGCACGTCCCGTTCTTCCGATACGATGCACATAGTACTCATCGTCCTGTGGAACATCATAATTAAAAACCGCTTCCACATCATCAACGTCAATACCACGCGCCGCCACGTCTGTGGCAACTAAAATATCGGTACGTCCATTGCGAAAGCCATTCATCACGCGGTCTCTCTGGCTCTGCTTCATATCACCATGCAGTCCCTCTGCAAAATATCCTCTACCCTTTAAATCTGCAACCAACTCATCCACTTTTCGCTTCGTATTGCAAAAAACCAATGACAAACTCGGATCATACATGTCCAATAATCGGGATAGCACTTCATTCTTTTTGCGCGGATTAACTTCATAATAATACTGTTCGATTTTTGGGACAGTAAGTTCTTTCTGAATCACTTTCACAATCTCCGGTTCATGCAGATAACGCTTTGCAATTTCCAAGATTGGCTTTGGCATTGTTGCCGAAAAAAGCATTGTTTGACGCTCCTCTGGCAGTTGTCCCAAAATAGTTTCTATATCCTCTCGAAATCCCATATTTAACATTTCATCCGCTTCATCCAAAACCACAATATCTACCGTTTGTGGTTTTAATGTATGACGGCGCAAATGATCCATCACTCGTCCCGGTGTACCAATCACGATCTGTACACCACCTTTTAAGGAACGGATCTGTTTGCTGATCTCCTGTCCTCCGTATATCGGAAGTACTTTGATCCCATGCAAAAACTTTGCTAATTTGCGAATTTCATTGGCGGACTGAATTGCAAGTTCTCGCGTTGGGCACAAGACGATTGCCTGCAGATTTTTGTCTTTCGGATTAATTCGCTGCAACATCGGTATTCCAAACGAAGCCGTCTTACCCGTTCCGGTACGCGCTTGTCCGATCATGTCCTTTCCCTCTACCGCAATCGGTATCGACTGCGCCTGAATCGGACTTGGCTGTTCAAACCCCATTTCCGCAATTGCACGCATTATTCTTGTATCCAAACACATTTCTTCAAACGTCATTTATATCTCCATTTCTGATCTGCTTTATTTTGCAGCACAAATTCCCTGCAAAATCTTTCGCTGTATTAATGCAACTTTCCTATTATAGCAGATTCTCGGAGCATGAGCAACATCGGCACTGCAGAAAAGATAGCGTAAATTGTTCTTCGGAAAAATATGAGCAGACCAGCTCCAGGATAGTTTTAAGAACTTCAACTTCCTGCATCATACCATATTTCCGTTTTTGTTTCCATCACTTTCTTCCGACTGGCAGA
>ERZ773193.1341-NODE-1341-length-31408-cov-5.899850_pt1 | contig 31408 bp, 25 predicted proteins | sample MGYA00511110_ERZ773193 | MGnify/ENA primary metagenome ERZ773193 (study PRJEB29015, sample SAMEA2737784) | human gut metagenome | biome: human gut; feature: human-associated habitat; material: faeces | place: China | collected 2012 ...
GTGCCTGTGTTGTCTGTACTGGTGCTTTTGTTGTTACCGGTGCCTGTGTTGTCTGTACTGGTGCTTTTGTTGTTACCGGTGCCTGTGTTGTCTGTACTGGTGCTTTTGTTGTTACCGGTGCCTGTGTTGTCTGCACTGGAGCTTTTGTTGTTGCAGGCACTGTTGGCTTTACAGTTGGTTTAGTAGTCTGTTTCTTTGCAACTACTTTAACCTTGCATTTTAATTTTTTCTTGCCGACTTTTGCAGTTACAACTGTTTTACCAGGTTTGATTCCCTTTATTTTTCCTTTTTTTGTAACTTTAACAATTTTCTTGTTTGCTGATTTCCACTTAACTTTTTTCTTAGCCTTATTCTTTTTAACTTTTAATTTTACTGTCTTTCCAACAGTAATTGTTACCTTTTTCTTGTTAAGTTTTGGACTTGCGGCTGATACATTAAACACTAATCCGTTTGCCATACTTAGTGTAAGAACAAGTGTTAATAGTATCGCCATAAATTTTGATTTTTTCATTCTCTCTAAATCCTTTCTTATTATTAAAGTTTATTGCTATGTAGTTTGACTATTTAACTTTGGTTAATTAATCTTAACTACTTTAACTTTACTCCATTTGCCGTAGCTTATAGTTCCCTTTGTCTTGCTAAAAGCTCTTGCCTTAATGTAATATTTCTTAACTACTTTGAGTTTTTTAATGTTAATTGTGTTAGTAAGTTTTTTAATAGTTTTTGTCACTGTTGTTTTTTTCTTAAATTTCTTTGACGTGGAAACTTTAACCTGATAGCCCTTTGCTCCTTTAATCTTTTTAAGCGTTAATTTAATCTTCTTAACATTCTTTTTCTTTGAAGCTTTGGCAATTTTAGTTTTTCCTAACTTAACCTTAGTTGAGTCAACCTTATTAGCTGTAGTTGTCTGCTGCACAGTTTCAGGTGCTTTTGTTGTTCCTAATGTTGTTGAAGTATTTGGTTGTTTTATTGTCGTCGTTACTTCCTGCTTGTTAGTTGTTGTCTGTTGTTTTGTTGTCGTTACTTCCTGTTTGCTAGTTGTTGTCTGCTGTTTTGTTGTCGTTACTTCCTGTTTGCTAGTTGTTGTCTGCTGTGATGTTGTTGCTTCCTGCTGCTTTGTTGTAGTTGTTTGCTGTGATGTTGTTGTTACATCACTACCTTCAGGCATTGACTTATTTGTAATTGTGATTTTTGCAACGCCACCTGCATATGTTATTTCAACGTTATTTGTCCTTTTTGTAAGCTTTGACAAATAAATCCATGTGCCTGCACCCTGAATAGCGGTTGCATCCAATGCTACACCGTTTACCTTAACATCGCTGATACCTGCCGGAACGTTCACATAAATACCAGGTTCTGTAGCATTTCCTGCCTGCTGAATATTTACTACTTCTTTAATATTCTCCATTGAATCTTTATCATAGTAATATGTATTTTCTGCTCCACCTTTAATTTCTGTTAAATTAGAAGGAGTTACAGTACCACCTGTTGTCTGATTTTCTTTGGACGTTGATGTTACCTGAGATGTTTCTTTACTTGTATCCTGTCCATCTGAAACCTCAGTTACTGTTACATTTGAGAAATTCAATGTTGTTCCTGAATCAACGTTTTGTAAGTTAAATACTAATTTCATAGTGTCAGAGTTTGCCGTAAAAGTTCCATGTAAAACATTTTTTCCTGCAATAAGTCCCTGATTAAACAACTCTGTTTGGCTACCATCTTCTTTCATCAGAATAGCCGGAGTTACTCCGTCAGAATCCACATCTACACTAACATTATACTTTTTACCTTTCGTTACTGAAATATCTTTTACAAATGCTTGTATTCCCCAATTTTGCTTCTTGTTATCAATGATTTTTATTTTAAAATTATCTAAACTTTCGCCACCTGAATACTTGGCATAAGTTCCATCCCAAATATTGTAGCCCCAATCTCCAAGAACAACTCTACTGTTTTGACATACTGTCATTCCATCACCTCTAGTTGTTAGCTCAGGATTTGTCACACCTTCAGTTGACTTTGCTCTTCTAAATGAGCTGTCTGTTCCCTGATATACACGAACATAATCCACATACATTGTTGCATCTGTGAAACTATCGCTGATTGTTTGTCCAAGTGTAAATGGTGAATTTTTACTACCAATTGCTAAATTTAAAAGAATAAAATGATCTTTTTGGAATTCTTCCATTTCATCACTTGATATGTTAAGTGTTTCAAAGCAAGTGTCATCTACAAAAAACTTGATAACGTCTTCGTACCATTCAACAGCATATTTATGCCACTGATTCATATCGCCAATATAACCATATTGACCATTGATTTCACTACCAATCCATTGGTGAGCGTAACCTGCTGATGTACCTTTTCCACTATTATAATGTAGTGTTCCAATAACATTCTGCTCTGCATTTCTGTGTTCCATAATATCTATCTCACCACAATATGGCCATGGTGCTCCACTTTCGATATCATTTCCCATCATCCAAAATGCAGGCCACACACCTGACTGCATTCCGTTTTCTGTTCTGATTTTTGCTTCTATTCTTCCATATCTTAAATATTGTTTATTTAATGATTTTAATCTACCTGATGTTATACTATCTCCAGACTTGATTGCCTTAATTGCCAGTGCCCTTCCATCTGAAGAACTTGAATCACCTGACACATCTGCAATATATACATTATTTGTGCTGTTTGTATAATACTGACGTTCTGCATTTCCCCAGCCACCATTTCCTACTCCTATATCGTAAGACCATACTGACTGGTCAGGTGCGCCTCCAACAGTTTGATTGAATTCATCATTCCATACTAACTTCCATGTCTCGCTTCCCTGTGATGAATGTACTGCCGCGTTTACCTTTTTTGCCGGGCTAAATGCTATTCCTGAAAATAACATTGTAACGCTTGTAGCTATAGCTATAATTTTCTTAAACATAATGCTTTTACATAATATTTTCTACTAAGTATTATGCGCTCCTTCCTCTGTTAATCTATTCGGTCAAAAATGAATAAGAACAATTTTATTCGTCTGCGGTCTATACTAACATACCCCCATTTTTTCAACAATAGGACCTAAAATTTAGCCACCATTTTAAAAAAAGAACACCTGAGCAGCATTATTCTTTCATAAAACCATTTTTAGTATTCTTTTAAATTTCATATTTTTTATTCAAAATATCCAATGTATTTTACATGATGTTTCCCCTTTGGAAACAGGTATTTGTATAAGTCTACAAAGTAGTCATCTGTCATGCTTGCAATATAATCAACTACCTTTTCATTTGCCTCGTTTTCATCATAATCTTCATTTGTATAATATTTTGCTCTATCATTAATGTAATTAATGTGATGTTTATACAATACCGAATTCTTATTATGAGCCTTTGCATCCTTCAAAAGCTTCTCGTAGATTTCTTCCATCATCGGATTGATTTCTTCTTCGTAAACCTTTTTAACTTTTGAATTACCATAAATTAAAGAATAGTTTTCTCTCTTTCCCTGTGAAAAAGCTTCAAAGAAATCTTCATCCATTTTCAGGTAGTCTTTGCCATAACTATTTTCCACAATATTTACAATCATGTTGTTAATAATCTCGGAATTGGTAGTTCCGATTTTACCTTCGTAGTATTTTGGCGATGTCTCAAAAAGTCCCAACTCCTGAGCGTCCTGTCTGTCTTTTCCAAGGTATGCAATAATATCTGAAATTCTCATGACACATGCCTCTAGGGTCGCCGGTATTAACTTGGTGTTAGCCTCTTTATTTACATAACACTCTTCAACTTTCTTATCGTAAATATCAAAATCTCTATACGCAATCGGCTTGTATTTTTCCAGCTCCATCTCACCATTGTGGCATAGTATTCCGTCCAACGTTTCCATACTAAGATTCAGATTAAAAATCTGATCAAGAACTCTTACGCTATGAACATTGTGATTAAAATATCTTCCGGTGTTTCCATTGTATAATTCATTTAGTTTGTGCTCTCCTGCATGACCAAATGGTGTGTGACCAATGTCATGTCCTAATGAAATAGCTTCTATTAAATCCGTATTCAGCCCCAGCAACCCACCAATGTTTCTGGCTATTCTTGATACCAACTGCACATGACTGGAACGCCTTGAAATATCATCATTTCTGTATAATGAAAATACCTGTGTTTTGTCAGCATAACGATTATACATTGGTAGATGTAGGATTTTCTCACAGTCACGTACAAACGCCGGTCTTAGAAGTTTGTTTTTATCCCAGTCCATCTTTCTACGAAGAGCATCCTCATTGCGAAAAGCGTATGGATTTACCACGTGATTAGCTCGGTCCTGTTCTATTTTTTCCTGTAATTCTTTTGATAAGTCGTTGTATTTTGGCATAGGTCCTCCATGATTTTTGATTAATCCGATGCCTTAAAATTATAAATTGGTTTGATAACCTCAATTATGTCTACGGCATCTGCAATATCATCTATTATATCATCAATTGCCTTATATGCCATAGGTGCTTCATCTAAAGTATACTCATTTATTGATGTAGTATAAATATCCTTCATTGCGTCTTTGTACTCATCTATGCTCAATGTATTTTTCGCCATTGTTCTTGACATTATCCTGCCTGCTCCATGTGGTGCTGAATAATTCCAGTCAGGATTCCCCTTACCATACGCTAAAACACTTCCGTCTCTCATGTTAATAGGTATAAGAATTTTTTCACCTTTGTGTGCTGCAATTGCTCCTTTTCTTAAAATCATTTCCTCTGTATCAATATAGTTATGAATTGTATGAAAGGGAGTATCCATTGCCGTCAAATTCATTTTCTCCAAAATAATTTCTGCCATTTTTTCACGATTTCTTCTTGCAAATCTCTGACAAATTTCTACATCATGTAAATATCTGTCTAAATATTTTCCTGATAAATAGCATAAATCTTCCGGTATAGTAGTCTCTTTGTTCTCTCTATCCCATTTCAACTTGGCAAGCGCCTGTTGTATCTCTTTTCTTCTTCCCTGCTCTTTGTACGTTCTAATTATTTCTTCCCGTTTATCTAAATATTCTCCAATTCCCCTGTCCAAATCCATGGCTAATTTCTGATAAATTTCCGCAACCTGTTTTCCCAGATTTCTACTTCCTGAATGTATTACCAAGTATTTAGTTCCATCAGCAGATTTATCAACCTCTATAAAATGGTTTCCACCACCAAGGGTTCCTATACTTCTTACAAGTCTTCTTGTATCTTTCAACTCTCTAAAGCAATATAATTCTTCTAAATTAAACTTTTCCTTTTTGCCTTCCCATACTTCTTTACCTGATGGGATATAATGACAAATCTCATCTAATTTCTTTAAGTCAAGTTCTCCCTTTCCTAAATTAACAGTGTACATTCCACAGCCAATGTCTACACCTACTACATTTGGAACTGCCTTATCTTTTATAGTCATGGTTGTTCCAATCGTACATCCTTTTCCTGCATGTACATCAGGCATAATTCTAACTTTTGAACCTTCCGTAAAATCATAATCACACATTCTTCTTATCTGATCAATTGCCATATCCTCTACTACCGATGCATAACATATGGCAGTTGCCACTTTTCCTTTTATTTCAAACATATTCTCACCTTCCCTTTTGCTGTATGTATCTATTTACTATCTGCAAGATGCTCAAAATAAGAAAATCTGTATATTACCAATTGTCTTTGCTGTTAGCATCTTTACACTTGATAATATACAGATTTTGGGAAAAATAATCTTGGAAAAAAAGTTGCGAACTACCAATTAAGCATTTCGATTTGCTTTTTTAACCTATTTTTCATTTCACTTTTTAACTCTGACGGACTTTTAATATTAACCAAACTTCCAAAATTCATAATCTGAATTAAAATATCCGTTTCATCTTCTTCGTTGTAATCCATAGTCATTAAATATTTTTCATCATCTACTCTTTCTACTTGTTTTTTATAGCAGGCAAATTTCATCATCACCCTTTCAAGAGCATTTCTCTCATCAATGATTTCAAGAATCAACTGATTCTTTTCTTTTTTACAAATTTTTTCACTGGAATTAAAATGCTCATCTAATACTTCCAGTTCAACTATTCTATCTATATTCAATGTACTAATATATTCGTTTTGACCACATATAACTCTAAACTTGTCATCTTTATCCGAATATTCTATTTTTATTGGACAATATTTTCGTTTTCGAATAGCATTTTTTCTGGTTTTATATTTAACCTTTACCATTAATTGATTTTCAATTGCATAAACAATATTTCTAAATTCTTCAATATAAACGGGATTCTCGAAATCATCACCATCTGTATATCTGTCAAAATAAACAATGTCATCCGGATTATATAATGGTTCAATATTATCCATTTTCTCTGTATTTTCATTAAATAATTTGAATTTAGAGTCATTTGATATTGTTTTTAACCAGCGCTTTTCAATCATTGTTAGCGGCATCCTTGGTTTATTCAAGATTGGTGTCTTCATGTTCTCGTCTATTAATTGCCATTGTTGATTTTTTATTGAAGGAACTATGGTAAGATTGCTTTCTTCGAAAGCATACTGCTTTGATAAATCATTTAATTTTCTGTCAGTTAACTCTCCATCTATTGCGTTTTCTATTATTTTTGAAACTGCATTATAGTAGCAACCGTATACTTCATTAAAAATCATCACATCACCTCATACCACTTTGCCATTTTCACAATATCAAATTTCAACTGATTTACTACCTCAGGATTATCGCACTTTATCTTTTTTATTCTTCCTATAAAAGTTCTTATCCACGTAATCATTTCATTCGAATCGTATACATCTGCAGTAAATCTATATGTGTTATCATCAATTTTTTCTATTTTTCCACATCTCTTTTCTCTACTGAGACGCTTAACAATATAGTCCTCTCCCTGCTCAACATTTATATCTATTTCTATATGTTCATAGTTTTTGCCCTTGTCACAAACAACACCCCACATATGTTTTACTCTGTTTTGATAATCTCTTAAATACGAATCATAATTTTCAATTATTTCGCCTAATTGCACACTTTTAATATAATCGATTCTAAAAGACATTTGCTTTCCATACATATTTGAACATATCAAGTAATTCCTTCCTCCTTGCGTACTTACATACAACTTTAATGGAACCACTTTCCATTCTGACATAACTTTATTTCTTCTTGATTGATTTGCAATCATTAATTGTCTTCTCTCATAAATCCCCCGAAGTATCTTTTCAATTATTTCCGTATCATAAGCATTCATTATGTAGTGATTTTTAAAAGCCAGATATTCTTTCTCCTGCTCCATTTTGTCTTCTAAATAACTTCCCACAACACCCAGCATGTTTTCTTCTGAAAAAAATCTAATTGCCTCTTTATATTCAGATATATCTAACTCATCTTCTACAATTTTATATAAAACCTGACGGCCTTCTTTTTTTGATTCTATAATTCCTAATTGAATGTATTCCTTTAATTTCTTTCTTAAAGTAGATTCATCAAAACACATTGGCTCCTGAAAATTATATAGGTAATCATTATCTATACTTGTCAGTAACTCTTTTAACGTATAATAATTACCATCAGCTAAAATATCTAAAATTATAAAATGTAATGTTATGTCCTTATCAGTAAAACTTTTTGATTTAAAAGCCTTATACAGTGGATTGTGTGTATTTTCCGTTCCGTCCATGGATATATACACATTTTTTCCTGCTTGAGTTTGTCTGAAACAAACATATTCTCCTAAATAGCTTTCTATACGTCGTCTTTCATTGTCATAGCTTCTTGCACTTTTTTCATCGAATTCTTCTCGCGTCTTAAAACCATATATATAAAATTCCTTCATGTAATCTCTTATTTTAGAAAAATTCTTAATTAACTCCGAATAAGCCATACTGTCCTTTCATTACATTAACCTTAACTGTTTTCGATTATTTCTTCCAAACTTTTATCTAACCCTACCTTCTCTATTTCATTAAAAATAGGATTAATTACTTCTATATCTTCTTCCAAATCGTCTGCTATTTCTTCTACAGTTTTTCCTCTTTTGATTTTCTTATATACCATTTCAATAAGCTTTCTGCGTTCTCCAAATTCAATGCCCTGAGCTTTGCCAATTTCTATCCCCTTTTCTTTACCAACTTCAACGCCATCGTTATACGTGTTTTCCAATGTCTGCTTTTCGTTATACTCTGTCAAGAACATTTTAACCACCTCCGCCTTATTTTCCAGCAGAAATTCTCGCAACACATCTTCATTTATACATTCATCCACAGCCATTTTCACTGCTTCCTCGTCACTGAAATCCTTACCGGAATACTTACTGATATACTCTCTCATCCTACTTGTTAGTATAACATATTCCTTTAGGACTTTACACTTTGAAATCAAACTATTATTATTTCCCGTATTTATATTTATCACTTTAGCAGTCCATTCAAACTCTCCCTTATCCTCAGGATGAGCAAATGCATCTGACAGTTTTAGTTCTATTACCTCATCCTTTTTTTCTGTTCCATTGTATTCAAGTGTTTGTTGTTGCAACCTCTACTGTCTTCTGCCTCTGAAGACTGTACGTTTCCTGCTTCATATACACCTTCACTTGCCCAACATTCCTGCCATGTAAGTCCTGCATACACATATTTGTTTGTTTTGACTTATTTTTATTAGTTTCATCTAATCTTTAGGGTAAAAAAATTTGTTTTACTTTTTTATGGCAACTAATACTCTTTTTGAAATTATACCTATTATTGCACCTGTGATTAAACCGGCAACCAAAAGAGCCGGTACATAATACAAAATACTTGTAGTTTCTACGACTATCATTGCTACCGCAATCTGTCCAAGATTGTGGCATACTGCTCCTATCATGCTAACTCCCATGATGCTGAAACCATTAATTTTTTTCACAAGCATCATTACGATTAAGCTTACAATAGCCCCTGCCAAACTATAAATAATCGACATACCACTTCCAAACATAAAGCCGATTATCAGTATTCTTAGGATTGAAATAATCCACACATCACTTAGTTTGAGTGTGTACAAAGCTATTACAATTACTAAATTTGCCAACCCTAATTTTATTCCGGGAATACCAAGATTAATAGGAATCATAAATTCTACATAGCTAAAAATTATTGCTAACGCTACCAGCATTGCCATATTTGCTATTCTTTTTGCATCCATATTAACTCCTTCCTGAAATATTAAATTACTTTTCCAACCTTACAAATTTTCGCAAAATTTAGTCCTTTTGCTTCTGTATGTGTTTTATCATTTTAGTTATTTAACTATTGTTTATGTTTTAACATCTTAACTATTTAACTATTGTTTATGCTTTATAGCTTAGCTATTTCACTACTGCATCTATTTCATCATTTTTCATATTGTCATTAGAATCTGTGCCTTTACTTGTCTTTTCTATTTCAACCACAACTTTATGTGGCAGACACACTATTGTCTCACCAACATTTTTGATTTTGCCCTGCTTAACACAATACTTATCAGGACAATCTGCCTCTTTCATCTCCACCTTTCCTTCTTTAATGATAAGAATGTTCTTTCCTTCTGAAGATTTAATTTCTATTGTTCTATCTTTATCTAATGAATAAGTCCCCTGCACTTTGCCATCAACTGATACCTGTGCCAAATGACCTTCGCCCGACCTCATAAAATGCATCATGCTATACGAAACTCCGGCTATTAAAAGAACAACAATCACCAGAATAATATCTTTTTTCTTCATTAAAATGCTCCTAGTTTACCAATCTTAAATACCAGCCCACTTCATTATGATTATAAGAATGGCTGCTCTTATTAAAATAAAACCAATGCCATTTCCTTTTATTGTAGATGTTTTAACATTTTGTTTTGGGCATATATTCATACATTTTTGACACATAAAACATTCTCCTGATTGAATGTTCTCACCACTATTTGGTAGTTCTATTCCTGAAGGTAGTCGCCTAAACTGCCAAAAGCATATGCAAAGCCACAAAAGAATCTGCCAAAAACTATCGTGTATAAGCATAACACAATTAATATTGTAACAAAAGATGTTAATTCCACCTGCTGTCCATTTCCAATTTGGGTGAAAATGTACTTAACACCTGAAAAGGCTGTGGTGTAAATTGATAGCATAATTGTGAAGAATATTAGCAGAATTATCATTCTGATATATTTTTGAATTTTCCTTTTGTTTATCTTCTTCATTTGTATGTTTCCACCTTGTTTTCTATTTTGCCTTTTGTAATTTTTCAGTCCTGTTTATATTTACAAATTATTTTTATCTGCTTAGTTTCTGATTATCTTTTTACAAAGTTTTATAACATTCGTCTTTTTTAATTTTATTTACTTTTATTACTTATCCTTAGTAATTTTTATTACTTTATTATCAGATGAGTAATCTTTGTAAATTCCTTCCGTAACGTACTGTTTGTTATCGTCTGTTAAGAAAATCACATCGAACTTATCACTGTTTTCTCTCCAATAATTCTCGGCTTTCTCAAGTCCCATAATAAATAGTGATGTTGACAAACCGTCTGCAAGTGTTCCATCCTCACTAACAATTGTCACTGATTTAAGACCTGCATTTGCCGGATAGCCAGTTGCCGGATCAATTATATGGTGATAAACTTTTCCGTTTTTTTCGAAATAACGTTCATAGCCACCTGATGTAATAACTGCTTTGTTCCTTATATTAAGCACTCCAAGATAGTTTTCCTCGCTGTCAGGATTTTGAATTGCCACTTTCCAACTGCTGCCATCAACCTTGCTACCTAATGCCTGAACATTACCACCAAGACTAACCAGACCACTTGTCACACCGCAGTCCTTAAAAATCTTCATAACTGCTGCCGATGTGTAACCTTTTGCAATTCCTCCAAAGTCAATTTCCATTTTTTTATTTTCAAATGTTGCGACTCTTGAAGACTTATTATATTTGATTTTTGAAGCATCTGTATTTTTTAAAGTTGCCTGCAAATTTTCCTTTGATGGAACTTTATATTTTTTTGTATCAAATCCCCAAGCCTGCATTACAGGATAAATTGCCGGATTAAAAACACCCTTTGTACTTTTGTAGATTTCCAAAGAACGTTCCACAATGTTTCCTACATCCTCTGAAAGTGTTAAAGTTTTTTCACTGTTTAACTTGCTGACTTCACTTTCCTTCTTGCCTGTAGAAAGCATGCTGTCTAGCTGATTTATTCTTTTTTTTGCCTGTTCTACTGCCTTGTTTGCATTTTTTCCGTAAGCTGTCACCTGCATGTATGTGTCCATTGCAAAAAGATCCGCTGTAATTTTTTGTTCCTCTGATTTGGAATCAGCCGATACTCCTCCTGCATGATTTTCTGATATATTATTTTTACTGCATCCACATACAAGTAACATCGATGCTAAAAGAATTGCTAATAATTTTTTCATATAAATGCCTCTTTATTATTCTTCGCTTACTTGTGTTAGTTTGTGCTAACTTGCATGGTCTAGCACAATGATTTTATATTGTCAATAATTGTCGTGTTGGTAATTTGTGGGATGTTATGGTTACCAATACTCCAGTATTTCCACAAGATTATCTTTTATAGCTACACCACCCATAAATAATTCCTTCTGATATGCATTGATGTACCATTCAAAATTTTTCTTTAGTCTTTCAGCCTCATCCATACTCATAACTTTGTTAATTTCAACAGAACTTGAACTTGTTTTCCATGACCAGGTTTCCCCTTTATTAATTGATAATTTTTTACACAACACATTTAAATCAATTGTTTCTTTTAATAATACAAATTTTACCCAAAGTCCCCTTGCACAAATTTCCTTATTTGCTGTTAAGCTTTTTGGAATTTCGCAACAATTGCACCTATATTTCCTTGCATATAACTGTGCCTTTGAGCCAGCAGGGCAACATATTGTCAAATCAATTGTTTTTTCACCATACTGTTTACCAAAAATATTTTCTTCCATAATCTCCACATTTGAATGAATAATAATTTTTTTCAGCGACGGTATATCAAATGCAAATCTACCTATTGAGTATAAATTCTGCGGAAGCTCAATTTCTTTTAACTTAGAATCCTCAAAGGCTCCATACTCAATATGCACAACACTTTCCGGTATTGTTATTTTTTCAAGTTCAGTGTTAGATAACATATCTGCTGTAATGCACTTTAAGTTATCAGGTAAAATAATATTTTCTAAAGGTGTATATGAAAAAGCACAGTCTCCTATTACTTTCACATTTGGTGGAATCGCTATCTCTATAATTTTTGTTTTAGAAAAAGCTCCATCTCCTATTTCTAGCAAACTTTTGGGAAGAGTGACTTTTTGCAAATTACTACAATTAGTAAAAACATCCTTTCCTATATATTTGCAGCCTTCCTGAAACACTACTTCCTCTAAATTAGTACATTTTTCAAAAACATTATTCCAAATACCTATTACCGTTTGACCATTTATTTTTGACGGAATAACTATTTTTTTGTCTGAAAAGCCATTGTATTGTGTTATCAACACACCGTCCTTGTCATTTTCAATCTCAAACATATTATGATTTTTGTTTTCAATTTCTACCTGAATCTTTCTCTCAATTTTCTTACCACATTTAGGACAATATACAAAATTTTTCTGCAATGTTGTATAACAAAATGAGCATTCCAAATTTGTATTAACGTATTTTTTCTCATATTCTTTGTTGGCATTTGTTAAAACTGCAACATCCATTTTTAATTTTTTTATCTCATTAATTTGAGCCTCTTTCTCACCGCTTAAAGCTTCAACTTTTTTGTTAAGCTCCTTTATGTTTCTTTCAAGTTCCTGTTTACTACTAAAAATACCCATACGCCCTCCTATTAAATTTCCGCTAAAACTAAAAACTTTCAAGCCGACTTTATAATGTATCTGCTTGTTGACGGTTTTGTGGTCTGCCATGCCACTTTACTTTTTTGTAAACTAAATTCATATCTACCCAGTTAATTGCTCCATTGTATAATTTTGGCTGTGAACTTGCTGTAAATTCCATGTTTTTATAAGTCTTTTTGCAAATTACATTACCCTGATTATTTACTACAATGTAATGTAATGTTGATTTTGATTTCTTTACAGTAGTGTACATAATTACAATGGCATCATCTGAAAGTTTAACAGTTCTTACTTCTCGTACTGTTATTTTTGACTTCTTAGGATTGTAAGTAGTAAGCCATTTTATTTTAGATTTTAATGTATTTTTGTCTGTAATTGTCATAAATACATTCTTTTTATATTTTCCACTATTTCCTGTTACACCGGCAACTTTATAGTTCTGTGTGACTGATGTTCCAACAGTAATAATGTTGTCCAAAGTAGTTTCCACGCATATCCATTCTTACATTACCTGATGTAAAAGGCGTCACTATTCCGCCAAACACATTCCAGGCATCACCTGTAATGCTACATGTTTTTTGAAGTTTCCATGATGATGAATATTTCAAAACTTTAATTACTGTTTTTGTTTGTCATTAGAATAACCAACTGCTACATAGAAGTTTCCATCCGGTGCACAGTAAACACCACCCCAATAATCATACTTGCAAAGTTTAAACATGAACGTTCCTTTGAATCCACTGAATATTCAGGAAATACATATTTTATTTTATATATGTAAGATTTTCCTGCCTATTGCTTAAATGTATGGGTTCCAACTGTTGCCGCATTTGCTTTTTGCCATGTAACCTTAACAGACTTATAATCCACTGCTTTAACCGAACTCATTTTTGCACCCATGTAAGGTTTTACGATTACCTTGAAGCTATATTCTTTGTCTCCTATCTTACCTGTAATAGTTGATGTTCCCGGTGCAATGGTTCTTCAGTATATATAAGCCCTCCGTTTTCATCTTTTGTAATCTTGAACTTGATTCATGCCAGCCGTCGTACCAATTCTCAGCTTTTGCTGTGCCTGCAAAGCCAATTACCAATACTGCTAATAGCATTGTAAATATTAGATATTGTACTTTTTCTCCTTTTGTATTTTCTGTCAATATATTATTCCTGTCATATTTTTTAGTAACGTACCTTTATAACTAGACTAACACATTTATCTGCCTAATAAAACTTATTTTATTTGTAAATTACTACTTTTTTCCTGTGCACCGTAAATTGATTTATTTCCATTAACAATGTATGCAATACTGCACACCACCACAAACAATGACATGTTACTTCCACCAAACACTTCTATTCCAAGCATTATTGGCGCAATCAATGTATTTGTAGCACTTCCAAATACTGCTGCATAACCTAGCGCTCCACATAATATTGGTGATATGCCTAAAAGTTGTCCGAGAACTGCTCCTAAAGTTGCCCCTATTGAAAACAGTGGTGTTACTTCACCGCCCTGAAAACCAATTGATAAAGTAAGCACTGTTAGTAACAGTTTCAAAATCCAGTCAATGCCATAAACCTCTCCACCTGAAAAAACGCTGGAAATCAAGTTAGTTCCAAGTCCGCTGTATCTTCCCTGCCAAAGGAAAATCAACACTATTGCCAATGGTATTGAAACAACACCAATTCTTATGTACGGATTTATAAATTTTTCTGCCATAATTTTTTTTTGCACTTGAAGTAACTTTGAAAACAATCTTCCTACAATTCCAAATGCTAATCCTAAAATTATAACTGCTACCACAATTTTAATATTTGAAAAATCAACCGTTCCTTTTAGTTCTACAGCAAATTTTTCAAGTCCAAGAAAGTGGGACGTATATGAAGCTACAAAGGCTCCGATTATTGCAGGTAGCAATGCCTGATAATCCATATAACCTGCAACAATTACTTCCATAGCAAAAAAAGTCGCCGCCAAAGGAGTTTGAAACAAGCCACCAAAACCTGCTGCCATACCTGTTATTAGCATAACTTTGCTGTTGTCTGGTGTTTTCATTTTTCGGCCCAAATAATGTGAAAGTGTTGCCCCTATCTGAACAGCTACACCTTCCCTGCCGGCACTACCTCCAAAAAGATGTGTTATCCATGTTCCAACCATAACCAGTGGTACTAGCGCAAGTGGTATTGAATCCCTTTTCTCCTGCCCAACTTCAAATACAAGTGTCATACCTTTTAAACTTAATTTGCTAAAACGTAGGTACAGCCATGTAATTAAAAGTCCTGCTACCGGTAAAAACGGAATAAGATATTTGTAATTGGCTGTTCTGAAATCAGATATTGCAATTAAGCCTCTTCCAAAAACTGTGTCTACTATTCCCACAACAACACCGATTATAATTGAAAGGATAATATATTTGATCGTTAGAATTGCTTTTTCGTATATTTGTTGTTTGTTCATTTGTTGTCTCCTTATGTGGAATTTATATTACATAAAAAAAGCTGATTCACCTGTGCATTGTTACACAGAAGTCATCAGCTTTACTAGCGGTTTTGATAAAATCAAGGGAGAACCTCATTCCCTTTATTTAATTTTTTAACTATGAAAAAGATAGCATATATAAAGGTATGTGTCAATTTAAGTTTATTACAAATACTTTTTCATATTATCTAAAATAATTTTATATGCATTGGCATACATATGTATTCCGTCCATAGTGTATTCTTTCTTTAACATTCCTCTACGGTCCGTTAACCCCTGATTCACATCAATATAATAACATCCCATTCTCTGTGCTAATTTCTTCACCTCTTCATTAGCTACTGGCACCGTTTCATTATTTCTATGGTAAAAAACAGTTTGCTCAAAAGGGCAATCCGGAAGCATATCAACACTATTTACTGGATAAAAAGCCATTGTATACACAGATGTCTTTGGTAATTTATCTTTTATCTGACCTAATATTTCTTCATAATTTTTCAACATTTCTTTTAAAAGAATGTCAAAATCTGTATTAGGATCACTAATATCATTAGTTCCAATATTTATAAAAATCTTGGAAGGTTTGACTCCAAAAATTTGCTCATCCATACATTGAAGCATATCAGCAGTTGTAAATCCGCCAATCCCTCTATTGTAAATAATTTCCTTAATTCCAAAATCCATTTGTAATTCATTAATTGGAAATTGTTCCATTAGAGAAGAACCAGTAAATAAAATCTGTCCTTCTTTTACCATTGTATTAAGTACACGATACTTTTCTACTTTTACCATTTGTTCTCCGTTTATCATAACTATATTCCTTTCAATTTCTCATATCATTATACACAATTTTACATTTTTATGAGGATATTTCTTAACATTTTTACACTTTTATGAGCATATTTTGCCATAGTTTTCACACTTTTATGAGGCTATTGCATTTTTTTCATTATTAAAGTAAAGTTACTTATGAAACTTTGTTTACTAAGTGTTTTGTACGAAGAAATACTATTTCACTAAATCTTACAAGCAAGCTCGAATTGAAGTAAATTTCTAGCAACCCATAAATTTTTTATTAAAAGGACTTTATATATGGAAAAATCAGTTATTAATCAAATATGTGCTTCTATGGATACTTTTTTTGAAACCGAAAAGAAGATTGGCAATTTCATCATTCATCATCCAAAAGAAATCGTGGATATGACCGTTGGCGAACTGGCCAAAGAATGTCAGGTAAGTGAAGCTTCCGTTTCACGTTTTTGTAAAAAAATTGATATGAAGGGCTTTCACCATCTTAAAATTTCTATTGCAAAAGAAATGGTTTCCCAGTCGGAAGACGATGAATTGTCTAATCATATTTCAGTAGATGATTTGGAACAATCATTGAAAAATATATTGGCAAATAAAGTTGCCGAACTTACTCAAACAGTTTCAATGATGAATTCTGAAAATCTGCAGGACATTTTAAAAAGAATAAATAATGCCCAAAATGTTCTTTTTGCTGCTGTTGGCAACACTGTTCCTGTAGCAATGGACGGAGCCTACAAGCTTAACCAGATTGGGATTTCCGCAGTTTCTACTCCTGTTTGGGAAACCCAGCTTGCCTACAGTTACAACCTTTCACCTGATGACGTAGTTATTGCAATTTCAAATTCAGGGGAGTCAACCGGTGTCATTAATATTTTAGAAGCAGCAAAACAAAAGAAGGCAACTACAATTTCAATAACCAATAGCGAGAAATCGACTATTGCTAAAATCAGTGATTATCATATAACAACAGCAACCCGCGAAAAATTATTTCTTGATGAATATCGTTTTTCGAGAGTTTCTGCCACAATGGTAATCGAAGTGCTTTATCTTTTCCTTACATCTATGAGAAAAGAAGCTTATGATTCCATTATTCAGCATGAATCATCTATAGCTTTCACAAAAGAATAATTTTTCTATTGACGAAATTTATATGTCATGGTATCTTTGTACTATGAAATTGATTTTCACAGTGTATTTATTCGTAAAATTAATTTTTATGCGTGTTTATCTATTAAACCGCTTTTTACAATATGCTTTGTGAAATTTTACGTGTTTATCTAACCACAAGGAGGTTTATTATGAAGGAAATTAAATGGGCTGTATTAGGTACCGGAGTTATTGCCAACCAAATGGCACAGGCATTAATCAAAAATGGAAAAAATATTTATTCTGTTGCAAACCGCACACACCAAAAGGCTGTTGATTTTGCCCAAAAATATAATATCGGAAAAGTATATGACAATATGAATGATGTGTTTACTGATCCAGAAGTTGATGTTGTTTACATCACAACTCCACATAACACACATCTTGAATTTATGAAGAAGGCAATTGAGAACGGAAAACATATACTTGTTGAAAAATCCATAACACTTAACAGTGATGAATTAAACGAAGCAATTTCTTTGGCAAAAGAAAAAGGTGTTATTATTGGTGAAGCAATGACAATTTTCCACATGCCAATTTACAAAAAATTAAACGAAATTTTGGAATCCGGAGCACTTGGAAAAGTGAACCTTATTACCATGAACTTTGGAAGTTTTAAAGAATATGATATGACAAACAGATTTTTCAACAGAAACCTTGCCGGAGGTGCAATGCTCGATATCGGTGTATACGCACTTTCATTTATCCGCTGGTTTATGGATTCAAAACCTAACAACCTTGTATCTCAGGTAAAATCTGCTCCAACAGGTGTTGACGAGCAGGCTGGTTTACTTCTAACAAACGAAGAAGGTCAGATGGCAAGCGTTATGCTTTCACTTCATTCTAAGCAGCCAAAACGTGGTATGGTTTCATGCGAAAAAGGTTATATTGAAATAATGGAATATCCTAGAGCTTGGGAAGCTACCATAACATACACTGACTCTGGCAAAACTGAATTAATCAAAACCGGCGAAAATGCAGACGCTCTCGCCTACGAACTTGCTGATATGGAAAAAGCAATTAACGGCGATGTTGACTGCATGCACTTTGACTATACAAAAGACGTTATGGATATGATGACTGAATTTAGAAAATCGTGGGGCTTTAAATATCCTGAAGAAGAAAAATAGAAATTAACAGAGCTGTAAGTTTTAAAATCTACTTACAGCTCTATTTTTATATAATCTTATAATCCTTTGCACATCTAACCACTCCGTCAAGTGCATCACTGAATTCTATACCATATTTTCTGCCACTTCTTTCAGATATGTAATTCCTCTAAATTCCTGTGAACTAAAATAAACCGTCTTTTCTTTATTTAGCAATGTAAAATAATTATCTTTTGTGGTTTCCATATCATACATCCATTCAGCCCTTAACATAACTGCTGATGGTTCAATATCCAACACCCTCTGCTCCATTTCCAGTTTATGAGTTGCATAAACATTTGCCGGCTTTACATTTTCTTCCGCATAAGGTCCATCATCGTCACAACCACTATAAACCTGATCCGAGCTGAAACAAATAAGTTTTCTTCCTTTTGCCGCCTTTGCCAAATACATCGGTACCTGCACATTTGCAAAATAAGATTCCTCTGGATTGTTTTCGCAAATTCCCATGTCTGCAAGAGCGTTAGCCCCAACTCCCTGTCCAATTACTTATAAAACCGCTTACCTCACTTTAAAAGATTTTACACGGCTCCATTTGCCTTTGTCTTTTCCAACTATTGCTCTCACTCTTACATAATATCTTTTTCTAACACGTAATTTTCTTAACAGATATGTATTCTTTCTTGTACGTTTTGTTCTTACGTTTTTCTTAAATTTTCTGTCAGTTGAATACTGTATCCGATATATTTTAGCCTTACTTACCTTTTTAAAAGTAATTCTCACTTTTCTATTTTTAAGTTTTTTTACTTTTAAAATTTTTGTTTGCTTTAAACTCTTTTTATTTACACCGTCAACACGAGTTGTAGTTTTTCCGTTAGTTGTTGGTTCATTTTCCTTTGTTACAACCTGTCCAAAAGTTGTAGTTGATTCTTTTTCTGATGTTGTTTCGTCAGTTGTTTGATTTTCTCCAGTAGTTTCTGATGTTGTATTTTCTGTAGTCAATATTTCAGCTGTGGGTTCTACTGTGACAGTTGTCTCAGTTTGTTTCTCAGTTGTTGGTTCTGATGTAGTTGTCACTTCCGTTGTTGGCTTTGGTGTTGTTGTCACTGATGTAGTTGGTGCTTCTGCTGTTGGTTCTAATGTAGTTGTCACTTCCGTTGTTGCCTTTGGTGTTGTTGTCACTGATGTGGTTGGTGCTTCTGTTGTTGGCTCTGATGTTGTAGGCACTTCAGTTGTGGTTTGTGCTTCCGTTGTAGGCACTTCTATAGTTGGATTCTCCACTTTGTTCTCCAATTTTGTGTATACCTTTATTCTTCCCACATAATTTTTAAGTTGTGTCCATCCACTACCGTTGTTTATATATGACATTTCCCTGCCATTTTTATATGAAGTCATTATTTTGGCGTCGCCCTTTTCATTTGAAACACTTACTATTGCAGAGAACCATTGGTCTTTTTCGATTTTTACCGGCTGATTCAGTTCTATTGTTACATATCCGCTATTTTCAAAATATGCCGTTGTAGTATTTGCCAGATAACCACCTGAAACTGGTACATTTTCCTGTCCACCATAAGGATAATCTACATTTTTATATATCTCCACTTTAGCGGTTACATTTTCACCACCAATAGCCACATTTACTGCTTTTATATATTCGTCTTTTAGATTATCAGATTTTTTTGCTTTAAATACATTTGCCACTGACTTATCTTTTCTTAATGGGAAATCGTCCATGCTTCCATCATAGTAATAATTAAAGTCATACTTATCCTTTGGTGCAAATGAAAATGCATAAGAACAACTGCTTGTATTGTCATATGACAGCCAAAAATACTCCAATGATTTGTAACTGTTTTTTACAAGCCAACCACCATTTTTGGTAGCACCATTTGGTACAAATTTGTCTGATGGAATATTGTCATCCCATCCAATGATTGTGCATGCATGCGGAGAAATTGTACTGCTATGTTCATTCTTTGGATTGTAGTATAACGTTTCTCTTGCATTATTGTACTGAAATGTTACTGCCCCATATTTTGCTATGGCTTTTTTTATTGACCTAATGTATTCTTCCGGATTTGATTTGTTTTCAGGTATATAAATTGCATTTTCAAATCTATATGACGGATTATCATATGGGTTTGTGGTAACCACATTACCCGATACCGGTGCCCACCACATTGAATATAACTTGGCAATTTTTAACGGGTCTCCTGACTGCATCAAATAATTTACTGATTGCCAGTCTCCATCTGTATTTCCCAATGGATCGCTTTCTCTCTTAAAAACTCTATAAGCTGCCGCCATCGGATTTAATGATAATGTATCTTTTGTTACTGTAGGATCAATTCCACTTTTTAAAATGGATGATTCTGCTGCTGCAATGCTTGAATATGCCCAACACAAATTGGTATCTCCCTGATCTTTTACTGGTGTTACTATGCCATCGTCCCTTCCATCGTATTTTTCCCTGTCTGATATCTCTTTAGTTTCAGTCTGTTGTTCTTCAAAATCACCTTCTATTTTAAATGTTAATTGATTATCAGTTATATTTGTGACTTCAACATGCATATCATCAGTTATTTCCAAGCTCTGATTCAGTTTTAATGGTGCATCAGATTTTGTTGCATATGTACCACCTAATGTTTCATAATTCCACTTTCCTGCAACGCATCCCATGTTGTTTGGGAATTTTGTATCTTTGTCCACCAAATAACAAACAAGTCCTGAACCAATTGTCAATCCTTTTAGCTTCGTTCCATCTGTTTTATACAATTCTTTTGACTGACAATCATACTTATTACCACCTGTGCCAAAATTTCTATATTCTAAGTACAGTGTTTTATTGGTTCCTTTTAAATTTAATTTGTATCCGACTATCTGTGAATCTCCTCTAGTCGATGCTTCCTTTAAGGTATACTGTCCATTTTGATAAATTGTTTTAACATTGTCAGATGTAAGCCACCCCTTTGCTTCTCTTTCTTTTACAGATATAAACTGTGGCACAGGTGACATATGCTTTGCCATTGCAGACATATAATATACCGGCGAACTATTTGAACTATTGTACAAGTCCTTAAATCCTAAAATGTGCCCCATTTCATGAGTTGCCACTGCCATAGGCAAAATCACGTTTTTCCGATTATCCTTGTATAAATAATTATAAGAATTTGTCACCTGTACATAGTTTTTACTTGTAATTGTTTTTCCATCTGCATTTATTTTTACGTAATCTGCATAATCCTTATAATTCCATAAAGGGGAGGACCAACCCACAGAAATACTCTGAGTTGTATTTTTGTAAATAATGGTGATTGCATCAATTGCCCCATCGTTGTTTTTATCAAGTTCAGAAAAGTTGTACTTTTTTGTACCATCATAATTTGTAATCACATTGCCCGCTGATATAGCTCTGTTTATAGCTTCAGACCAGTCTGTTTTTAGTTCGTACATACGCTGTGATTTTTCGCCATTGTCCGTATAGCCTTCAGGATTTTCATCGCTGTATTCAGCATAGTAACCTCTTGGATGTGACAATTGTATAGAACCACCCTTGTCGAATAAATACACACTATTCATATGTAACTTTCCATTTGAAGCAGTTTCATAATAATCTGAAACATTAAAATCTGCATTGTTGTAAGAATTGTCTGTGATTTTTCTAACAGAATTTCCACTGTATTCATTGTCTACAAACTCATCTTCGTCTGAAAACCTTGCAAACACAATAAGGTTTGTAAAATTACATTCTTTTGTTTTACTTTCTGTATTTTCATTCGTATCATCAGCAAAAGTTACGCCACTAAAAAGCATTGTCATAACCGTAACAAACGCCATGATTATACTAAACCCTTTTTTCATAAAATCTCCTTTTCATCATTTATTCTTTTAAACCTTAATTATATATTCATTATAGCATTTACCAGATTAACTTTGTATTCTAATTTTTTAAAAACTCCAATCCTCTTGGTGGTAAATCTTTTTTGCAATCAGTAGCAAATATATGACCTGCACTTATATAGGTTGCTCCTAGTTTTTGTGCTTCAATCGCCTCTTCCACAGAATGAACTGAAGTTCCTATTGTTTTAAATTTTGAAAGTTTCCAGACAGTTGTCATCTTTTAAATATGTTTTTTCATACATATTCTTTGGTAAAATCTCTTCGTTCAATTCAACAACTATATGTGCAGGAACATACTCTTTTTCATCTAAATAATCTTTTACTGTTATCTTATAACTCTTACCATTTACTTTCATTGCTCTCCTCCTTTTCTTATTACATAATAGAATGTCCCTTGGGACCTTCTACGCACCGAGTGCGCGTTGCTACGCAACTATTTTCTTCTCGCACGAGTGTGCATCCCTAGTGGAACGTTTTTATGTAATAAGAAATTCTAAAGGAGTTTGTTACTACATAAAAAAAGCCCATGGAATTCTATTTTTGAGGAACCCCTCTATAAATCCAATGGGCTTTTTAATGTTTTATTTTTTTATGTTTTACTTTCAAAAAAGTTATTATAACTTTATGTATTTTGCAGACATATATCCTACTACATCTTTATTCTTATCTTTAATTCGAACTTTGTACCAGCCTTTTGAAGTATTTCCTATAATGGTTACCTTTGTTCCTCTCTTGTAAGATGAAATAATTGGATATTTCTTTCCTGCTCCTGAACGTACTCTAAGTTTGCCTTTTTTAGTTATTACGGTTCCTTTGAAAACTATTGATGTTGACTTAACGTAACCTAATTTTCCGTTGTACTTAATTAAGTACCAACTCTTTTTAATGTCAACAATAGTAACTTTTTTACCTGGAACTAAGTTACTAACAACCTTTGATGATGTACTCTTTTTCTTATACATCTTGTCCTGCACACTTACTTTAGCAGCTTTTTGCATCTTATATGGAAGTTTAGCAATAACCTTCTGGGCTACTAAAATCTTTCCACATACTTTACACTTCTTACCGCTTGTTAAGCCTGTTCTCTCTGTTGTGGCTTTTACTGCTCGAAGTTTAACTACTGTGTGGCCTTTGGCTTTTACTATCTGCTGCTTCTTAATAACGTATCCACATACTGAACATTTAGTTCCTGCTGTTAATCCACTCTTTGTACATGTGGCTTTTACTGCAGGAATGGCAACTGCCTTATGTTTCTCCACAGTTTTTACAATCTTTTCTTTACAGTCCTCATATACACAATTGTGCCAATGAGTATCTGCATCAAAATCCCACTTTGTGTCATTTACATGAATACATTTAACTACTGAAACTGCGCCATCATTTGCTTTCAAAGTTATGTCTTCGCTGTCAACATTAATTGCCTGTGTAACATTGACTCCGATAATATATGGTTTAAATTCTGCTGCCTCATTAACTGTAAAATTCAATGTTACAATAGTACCATTATCTGTATTGTTTTTAAGGCTGTTAAGATAAGCTAGATATACAAACTCTTCTTTATCTAACGTACTTGGTAACACTGTGTCTTCATCATCAAAAACTGTTCCGTTTTTTACTGATGTTAAAGTTAATGCTGTATGGTCATAAGAAACTTTTAATTTAAGTCCCCATATACCCGGGTTATTTTTTATGTCCACTATAATTGAAAACTCATTGCCTCTTTCAACTGTTTTTGATGATGCGGCAATTACGCATTCTTTTGTTTCATTTTCTGTCTGTGCAAATACAGGTACACTTACAGATATACCACTTATGCATATTACTACAATACATAACATTGCAAGTAATTTACGAATGTTTATTTTGTTAAAACTATTCATACGGAGAACCTCCTTTTCTATTACCTTCCTGTAATATTTCTATTACTTTCCACTACACTGTTCCTAATCAGCAATAGGACTAACCGTAAAGCTTCCTACCTGTGAGTATCCTGAACCACCGTATTTAGCAAATACATTAACAACATGATTGTCTTCTGTTAATTTGCTACCATCAATAATAAAGTAATTTCCATCTACTTCTACACACGGATCACTGTTAGTACCACTACTTGATGTTGAATAAGTTAAACCTGACACCTTATCGTTATTTCCGTATGTGGTAAGTCTGACTTTTATCTTTCCGTTCTTAGTTACCTCATAATTTCCAGGTGCATAATTTACAGCCGGATAACTACCAAGTCCCCAAGTGTATTTCAATGTGTTTGCCCAATATTCTTTGTATCTGTCTTTAATAGACTTAACGTTACCTGTAATATCAGTTACTCTTGTTGTAACCCATACATGCTGACCAACCATTCTGCCACTTGATTCCATATGTATCTGTGTTGGATATGTAGCATATTTTGTTGTTGAGCCACTTCTTGTCTTTGTATCCATATTTATTGAGAATGAAGAGCTTGTTCCATTAGCCCATGATACAGTGTTATTTAATTTCTGTGAGCCACCAACTGAATCTCTACAGTCAACGTAAACATTGTAATATGAACAATTCAAGTCATAAGGTTTAATTATTAAAACGCTCTCATATAAATGTTCAAACTTCAAATAGTATTGATCTGCCGGACGTGTTATTACAACATCGTATACTCCAATATCTGATGGTAAGTTATCTTCATATTCGTCCTTACTTTGAGATTTGTACTTAATTGTAAAGCTGTCTTCGCTAAATGTTTCTCCCTCGTTAAGGTCTTCCCCTCCCGGTAAATTAAAGCTGTAATCTGCAATTCTCTGAATAAATGAATCAAAGAAATATGACTGCTTTGTAAATGTAAATGTTTCAGCAGGTATAGCTTTTAATTTTCTCCAATGAGCATATAATGTTACATTTGATGTAATTAAAACTTTATCGTCAGATGTAATCTGTTCTCCGCCTTCTAATTCCATGTACCAACCAAGGAAAGCATAACCGTCTCTAACAAGTTCAGGGATTTCTCCATAAGTTTCTTTGTATGTTACTTTCTTCTTATTATTCTCTAACTCATTTCCACCATTAACATTAAATGTAATTGTGTATACAGCCGGTTTCCATTTTGCATAAAGTGTTATGTCTTCTGTTGGAACTCTGTTAGATGTAAATGGATTTTCACACTGTGCATCTGTGCACCAGCCATCAAATACATAACCTTTTTTAACCGGTGTTTCAATTGTTGGAAGAATTGTTGTTTCCTTTCTTGTTATAGGATCAATTGTATTACCACCTCTTGTATCAAAAGTAATTGTTACAAGCTTCTTAACAACATTCTTGCATTCAATGTAATATATTGTTGGTGATGATATTTTATCTACTTCAGGTGTTATGCCTATAATGTCTGTATTATTTTCTTCAGCTACCTGTAAGTAATCATAATCAGGAATTGTTCCTCTCTTAGCTTTAACAACTGTATTTTCTACATCAATTCCGTTAAATACAAATGTTGCTGTTGTACTGTCGTCTACATAATTTGCTTTTGCTTTAACACCATTTGACAAGGCTTCTGCGATTTTACTGTTAATTGGTTGTGTTAAATCAATAACCTCATCAGTTCCATTTACATTTATGGTTGCTGTTGTTGTAACTCCTGCAAATTTGTTGTAGGCACCCCTTCTGTTAGAACCTGTTGATTCTAAGTCTGAGAAATCAAATCTTTCGCCATATTTTGCGTAGAATGTCTGACTTCTTGTTGTTCCGTTTGCATTTTCAATACCTGTTACTGTAATTGGATATGTTTTGTAATCCACATAGTAATCATAAGTTGTATTGTCTACAAGGGTTACATTCTCGGTTTTCTGACCATTATAGCCTTCTGTTAAAGTATATTTATAGTCATTCCAGTTAAGTATTTCCTTCAATTCTTCCTCTGTTGGTAAATTAAATTCTTCGTTCTTTAAAACTTTTTTGTTCCATACAGTCTTATAACCGTCTTTGTCATTACCTACTCGAACAGATGCTGTATAGTATTCACTTAACTCTTCTGTTGTAAGGTTTGTCCATACTACCGGAACTGTTACTGTCATGTCGTATTGACTGAATGCGACCTTACTATGTAAATAAGTAATTGTCATTTCACCTGACATATAACGTGTATTCTCAGGAACATTAACATTTATTTTTCCTGTTTTATTGTCTACACTAAAGTTTCTGTTTGTAAATCTAATGTTATAATTTGAAGTTGAAAGCGACTCTACCCCCTGAATACCTGTGCTAAGTTCCACATATTTAAGTGCTAATACGTTCTTTGGCACATCCATTGTGATTCCATTAGTTCTGTCTCCGTCTTCGTCTCTTACAACTATTACTTCATCGTCACTAGGTTCATACGCTGTATTGTAATAAAATACATTTCGCCCTGCCTTCAGCAGTGGTATTTCCTCATCTACAAAATCATTACTATAACTAAAAAGATTTCCAATGGCATTTGCTTCAAAACTCATCATAAAATATAGACCAAACTCTATACTAAGTGCACCTGCCATTCGCTCCTTACTTACTGTATTGCTTGTATTTGCAGGACGATACTTAGAATATTCATATATAAAGAAACCATACAGCTTAACATATGGTCCAAGTTCTGCGGCAACACCCACAGAGGCGAATTTACCACTACCAATACCTGCGTAAAGTTTAGCTCTAATACCTGCCTTTAATCCAATCTTACCCATTACATAAAATTGGAAGTCAAAATGCTCATCTAACAAATCCATTGTGGAAGAGCCAGCCTCCGGTTTAAATAAACCTACCTTAAACCAGAAACTATATCTCTTTCCTACTTCGTATTCTAAATTAGAACCAATGGCTATATTCATGTCTGTTCTAACAACGAAATTTACCTGTGTACCAATAACTACACCAAAATAGCAAACTTCTGTGGAACAGATTTCCTTATTAACTAATGTTACCCAGTCTGTTTCCTTCTGGAGTGTTTCTGAGTATTTATCCATCAGTGCCTGCATTCCATCTAAGAATTCTGTGCCAAGTTCTGTTTCAGTGCTTAAATCCATAACATCTAAAATATCACTTGCAACATTTGATTTTTCAAATGCCTTGCACATTTCATTCCATTCCTCTTCATCGGTACCGTTCATTTCCATTACCTGCCAAAGAGCTTCTAAATCTTCTTTATAGCCTTTTATTTGTTCTGCTGTATCATTTGCCTGTTCTATCTTTGCCTGAACTTCTTCAATCTTGTCCATAACATCTTTTACGGAACTAAGACCTGCTTTAAGTCCATCCGGCAAATTAGATAAACCAATTGCTTCTGATGGGTCTTCTGCAATAGCTTTAAACTGTTCCCAAAGAGACTGTTCCTCTTCTGCCACAGTGTAAATATTTGCATTAAATGAAAATGCAGTAAAGTTCTTTACATCCATAGTTGTATTTACACTAATACCAACCGGTATAGGAATAAAAAGAATCTCTTTTGTAACAATGCTACCTTTTACTCTTGGCACTAATTCACATTCCTCTACAAATGTTGCAGAAAGGTCAATATTTACTGTGCCATCATCAACTTCTGCTTCGAATTCTGCTTCAACTCCAACTGCAAGCTGGATACCATTATTAAAATGAAGCTGTTCGCCTTTATTTATAACTTCAACAGTAAGTTTTACATCATCTGTTAGTTCAAAGCTTTTACCTATATTCATTTTCTTAAGTTTTTGCTTTGAAATTTTGTTTCCCTTTGAATCTCTTACAACAACATTTTGAACACTTACATTATCCTTAAAATCATCTGTCTTTGTTACCATATCAAAAAGTGTGTCTGCTGCTGCTTCTCCAAAATCACTTTTTTCTATCTGTTGTGTTAAAACATTTTCTAACTTCTTACTTTCTTCATCGCTTATAATGTCGCTACCTGAAAGTGAAATTTCAGAATAGAGGTCCATACTTTCCTCAATGTCCGATTTAGTTACTTCCTTATATGTAATTAATTTTGTAGTTTTGTTGTAATCCGTAATCTCGCCATAATAAACGTCTTTTCCTGATTGAATCTCATCAGTTGAAACATATAATGTAACAAAATCACCAACTCCAATAGAGTCTACTGCATTTTCGTATGTTCCGTCCTCGCCCATCATGTTTGCGTACATGTCTAAATCCAACTCATCAAAACTGATTGTACCTGTTTCCTCAGTTGGTAGCTCCTGTACTGTTAATGGAAAGTTGTCAGGCATGTTGTATATTTCAAGCTGGTCATTTTCATCAAGTGGCGCAAAGGTTACTTTGTTTCCATCTGTAGCAGCCACCTTAACATATACAGCCGGATCTAAAAGTTCAGCGCCCTTATCTGCATCTCTTTCAGTAGGTTTTATGCCAACATAAACACAAAGAATATCGTCTTTTTTAAGTTTTGATGCATTGTCATATTCAAAACTACCGCCTCTTTCATTTATCTGGTCTGAAGTTAATACATCATAACTTTCTCCGTCAACAGAATATGAAATTTCATCTGTATCCTTTATGTATACTACGTCATCATTCATTTCAAGGTTTTCAACTTCCTGCATGGCTATTGAAAATGATGCCGTTCTTATTGTTTCTTCTTTGCCATCAAATACCCAACCGTCGGAGAGATTTAATTCATAAGAACAACCTTCGTTAAAACCTTGTGGTGCGCTTACTGTGTATACACCGTCGCCGTCAGTATCTTCAACCTTTAATTCAACATTGTCTGAACCATCTTTTACAACAAGAGTTGCTGCATCTTTTGCAGCCACATCGCCTGATGTTTTTTTAATGTTAAATGTTATGTCCTTTGGCTGGTCCATCTGTGCAAAAGAAGTAATGTTTAATTCTTCCTTACCACCCATTTCCTGATACTTGGCATATACATTCATGTTTTCAGTTACTGCATCTTCTGAATAAAATGGAACTGTACATTCCTTATCAGTGTAGTAACCTATTAAAATAGCATTATCTTTTGTGTATTTATCCTTGGAAGGTAGTTCCCCTAACGGATAATCCTTTTCTGCAGGTAATGTTTCTATTAATCGGTCTCCATCGTAAAAAGACACTGTGAGCAATTCAGCTCCTAAATGAACATCCCACTCTGCAAAATATTTTTTCAGAATTAGGAAGTCCTTCAAATCTACCTTCTGATCTGCATTAATATCTGCATTGGCAAATACAACTCCCTCTGTCTCCTGCTCAGAGATATATTCTTTTAACAATAATAAATCGCGTAAATCAATTACCTTATCACCATTAACATCTCCGTACATATTACCGCTGGTTTTTGCGTATGTTTGTGCCGGTACCTGGGAGACAGTGAGCGCAATTGCTAAAAGTAAGGTTAATAATCTTTTTTTCATTGTTTCTCTCTCCTTTTTCTTACTAGTACAAAGGCAATTCCAGCGATAACAACTGCTGCTATGACTACCACAACAATTATACCGTTCTCCTGTCTTGCCCCATTAACAGTTTCTTTTTTGTTTGCTTTGCTGTTTTCTCCCCCTTTGTTCTTATTTACAATCTTCTTCGACGCATCCGTCTTTACAATAAAATTTGTGTTGTACGTTTTCTGTCCTTTTTGTACGGTAACTTTGTACTTGCCGTCTTTTAAAGTGTTTAAATACTTCTCAGAAATTTCTACATTTCCATCTGAATCAACGGTGTAATTGTCCTTATCAACTTTCTTATTATTTACTACAACTTTTTTGACTTTTCCCTTTGATTCTTTTGAGCCTTTTGATTCCTTTGAACTGTTTGTTCCTGTTGGTATTTTGATGTTTTCACTCTTTGACTTGTCGAACACTATGTCATTTTTCTTAACTTCATAATAAACAGTAACATTGCCGTCCTCTGTGTCCATATCAACAACGTTTCCTTTGGCGTCTATAGCCTGCACCAAAGTTACCTTGATTGGATAATCGCCTTCTAACGCATAGTCTGCAATTTTGAAATTAAGTCTTACTACCGTCCCACTGTTTTCTATATTCTTAACACTATTTGAACTTGCTAAAAAAACATATTCATCTTTGTCCAGCTTTTCCGGTTCAGTTATGTCACCCTTTGAGAACACTTCCCCGTTCTGTACTGATTTTAACTTTAAAGCTGAATGGTTGTATCCCACTTTAAACTTCAGTGCCCAAATTCCGGTGTTTCCTTTCAAATCAATATCTACAACTGCCTTGTCCTTCTCCGTTACTGTTAATGATGCTTCAAGCACTGCTCCGCCACTGGCATATATTATATTATTTCCAAAGCCAACGCATAAAAACATAAACAGCGTAAGTAAAATTAATCGTAATTTCTTCAAATTATCACCTACCTAACCCCTTATTCAATTTTTTGCGATTACTTATTTAATATAACTGCTATTAAATAAAAATCTTTTTTTGATACCATGCATCTCTGCTTTTTTATTATTTTCCGACTCTCAAATATAGGTAATATTTTACTATATTTTGTATGCGTTGCCTATAGAAGCGTCCTATATTGTATGATTTTTTTACATAAATTAATTATGTTAAGTTGTTGAAACATTTTTATACAAGTGGCACATATAAAGCAGCCTTCACTCAGATTTACCTATTACAAAAAAGAAGAACTCACTCCACATGAATTCTTCTTTTTTATTAAAAATGTCTGCTATAATGCAACTTAATCTATGACGAATCTCATTGTCATGAAAAAGAGGTTTTCTATATTTTGTAGCACCTACAAATTGGTAATAATTCTCATATGCATTATCCTCGGATAATTGTTTCATTGTTATCTCCCTTCCAATCAATTATTCTACCCATAAATATATCCAACCTAGAGCCATTTAATAAAGTAAATGCCGAAAATCCGCATAAATACAGGCTTTCGGCATTTTAATCCATTATTCAAACTCCTACTCGTAAAAATTTACTCCTTTATAAAGCAGGATATTTATTGTATTTAACAGTTCATTTCTGTACTGCTTTAGTATTTTTGCATATAGTCTAAGACGAAAATATTGTAATTTTATTGTCACGAGTCAATACCGTTGTAGTCGTTCTTGCATGTATGACAAACTTGAATTTCTATTTGTGTTGCCATGTCATTACATAATCTTTTTCTCCGGTAGCCTCA
>ERZ773193.1368-NODE-1368-length-30906-cov-24.138018_pt1 | contig 30906 bp, 39 predicted proteins | sample MGYA00511110_ERZ773193 | MGnify/ENA primary metagenome ERZ773193 (study PRJEB29015, sample SAMEA2737784) | human gut metagenome | biome: human gut; feature: human-associated habitat; material: faeces | place: China | collected 2012 ...
AAAACTGTGTTAAACTACTTTTATTGTAGCTTGACACAGTTTAGTTTACACTCTCGATAGTATATATTTATTGTAATATATATATTTATTTTTATGTTCGCGCGTACCTTAATATATAAGGAATATCTTATTCTTATATCATTACATGATTCCCTTTTTTATTCGCTTACATTTCAAATTCACATTCACATTCACATTTTTATATCAGAAGTTACCTGTTACTTTTGTAACTTTTGTTATCGTCTCACAATCCTTTTACCTTTAAAATTCTTTTTTACCTTTTTACCCTTTTACCCTTAAAATTCTTTTTTACCTTTTTACCTTTTTACCCTTTTACCTTTAAACTGCGTCCCGACGTAGCGCCAACTGCGTGGCGACGTAATCTCTTCTGCGTCCCGACGTTGCCATCCCTGCATCGCCACGCATTTTCATCCTCCTCGCCACGCATTTTCATCCCCCTCGCCTCGCATTTTCATCCTCCTGGCTTCACTTTTCCATCTTACATTTTTGTTACTTTTTCCGCTTCCTTGTGGTGGATTGTTAAAAAAATCCCCGTGTGTGCGACAACAGTTTAAAATGTAATCTCGGGATAGCAAAAAAGATTATAAAAGTTTGGTAGTTTCAAAATAATGTCGTATATTTGCATCATCAACAAAGAATTGATAATAGCTAGAATAATATAATATTTTTGAACCTATAAAAATATGAACGAAAAAAGAGTTTATACATTCGGTAATGGAAAGGCCGAAGGAAATGCGAAGATGCGTGAAGTGCTTGGCGGTAAGGGTGCTAACCTCGCTGAGATGAATCTTATTGGTGTACCTGTTCCTCCAGGTTTCACTATCACAACAGACACATGCAATGAATACTATGAGGTAGGTGAGGAAAAAATCAAGGAACTTCTTCAGGATGAAGTAATGGCTGCTGTGGCTCATACAGAGGCTTTGATGAACAGCAAGTTCGGTTCTGTTGAGAACCCTCTCCTCGTTTCCGTGCGTTCTGGTGCACGCGCTTCTATGCCAGGTATGATGGATACTATCCTCAACCTCGGTTTGAATGACGAAGTTGCTGAGGGATTGGTCAAGAAGACCGGTAATCCTCATTTCGTATACGATTCATATCGCCGTTTCGTACAGATGTACGGTGACGTTGTTATGGGATTGAAGCCTGTTAACAAGGAAGATATCGACCCATTCGAGGCTATCATCGAAAAGGTGAAGGAAGAGCAGGGCGTTACTCTTGACAAGGACCTCTCTGTAGAGTCACTCAAGAAGCTCGTTGAGCTCTTCAAGGCTGCTATCAAGGAGCAGACCGGTCAGGATTTCCCTACCAATCCTATCGATCAGCTCTGGGGCGCTATCTGCGCTGTGTTCCGATCTTGGATGAACGAGCGCGCTATCCTCTACCGTAAGATGGAAGGTATTCCTGATGAGTGGGGTACTGCCGTATCTGTCATGGCGATGGTATTCGGTAACATGGGCGATACATCTGCTACAGGTGTTTGCTTCTCACGTGACGCAGGTAACGGTGAGAACCTCTTCAATGGTGAGTATCTTATCAATGCACAGGGTGAGGACGTGGTAGCCGGTATCCGTACTCCACAGCAGATTACAAAGATTGGTTCTCAGCGCTGGGCTGAGCGTGCCGGTATCTCTGAGGAGGAGCGCGTTGCTAAGTATCCTTCTATGGAAGAGGCTATGCCTGAGCTTTACAAGGAGCTCGACGCTCTCCAGGATAAGCTGGAGCACCACTATCACGATATGCAGGACATGGAGTTCACCGTACAGGAAGGTAAGCTCTGGTTCCTCCAGACACGTAACGGTAAGCGTACAGGTACCGCTATGGTGAAGATTGCCATGGATCTCCTCCACGAGGGTATGATCGACGAGAAGACTGCTATCCTCCGCTGTGAGCCTCAGAAGCTCGATGAGCTTTTGCACCCGGTATTCGATAAGCTGGCTCTCTCTAAGGCTAAGGTCATCACACAGGGCCTCCCTGCATCTCCAGGTGCTGCCTGCGGTCAGATTGTATTCCATGCAGACGATGCTCAGGAGTGGCATGAGGACGGCAAGAAGGTCATCATGGTTCGTATCGAGACTTCTCCTGAAGACCTCGCCGGTATGTCAGCTGCCGAGGGTATCCTTACCGCTCGTGGTGGTATGACTTCTCACGCTGCCGTTGTGGCTCGTGGTATGGGTAAGTGCTGTGTATCTGGTGCTGGCTCTATCAACGTTGACTACAAGTCAAAGACTGTTGAGATTGAGGGCGTAGTTTACAAGGAGGGTGATTACATCTCTCTGAACGGTACTACTGGTCAGGTTTATGCAGGACAGATTGAGACAAAGGCTGCAGAGCTTTCAGGCGACTTCAAGGAGCTGATGGACCTCTGCGACAAGTATACAAAGATGGAGATCCGTACCAATGCAGATACTCCACACGATGCAGAGGTAGCTCGTGCATTCGGTGCCAAGGGTATCGGTCTGACACGTACAGAGCACATGTTCTTCGATGATCAGAAGATTGTTGCGATGCGTGAGATGATTCTGGCTGACTCTGTTGAGGGTCGCGAGAAGGCTCTTGCCAAGCTCCTCCCATATCAGAAGGCTGACTTCTACGGAATCTTGAAGGCTATGGATGGCTGCCACGTGAACATCCGCTTGCTCGACCCACCTCTCCACGAGTTCGTACCACACGATTTGGCTGGTCAGGAGACTATGGCTAAGGAGATGGGTGTAAGCGTTGAGGAAATCAAGAAGCGTGTGAACTCTCTGGCAGAGAATAACCCAATGCTCGGTCATCGTGGTTGCCGTCTCGGTATCACATTCCCAGAGATTACAGCTATGCAGACTCGCGCCATCCTCGGTGCAGCTTGCGAGTTGAAGAAGGAAGGTTTCAACCCATGTCCAGAGATCATGGTTCCGCTCATCGGTACTGTTCAGGAGCTCAAGCAGCAGAAGGCTATCATCCTCGCTACTTCTAAGGAGGTATTCGCTGAGTACGGCGTAGAGGTTGAGTTCGAGATTGGTACAATGATTGAGATTCCTCGTGCTGCCCTTACTGCAGGTCAGATTGCAGAGGAGGCTCAGTACTTCTCATTCGGTACTAACGACTTGACACAGATGACCTTCGGTTATTCTCGTGACGACATCGCTTCATTCCTCCCTGCATACATGGAGAAGAAGATCTTGAAGGTTGACCCATTCCAGGTTCTCGACCAGGAGGGTGTTGGTCAGCTCATAAAGATGGCAGTAGAGAATGGTCGTGCTACCCGTCCTAACCTCCGCACTGGTATCTGCGGTGAGCACGGTGGTGAGCCATCATCAGTTAAGTTCTGCGCTAAGGTTGGCATGAACTATGCTTCATGCTCTCCATTCCGCGTGCCTATCGCACGTTTGGCTGCCGCGCAGGCTGCTGTAGAGGAATAACAACAGATAGTTGTAAATCAATAGGTTAAGAGGAAAGTCCTTATTTTAAGGGCTTTCCTCTTAATTCGTTTATATCAATAGTAGCACTAAAATGATACAAATGATACTCTTTGTTTAGAAATGTTTTTGAGTAATTTATATTGATGTTTAGAACGTGTTTAGAAGAATATGGCAACATTTAAAGTAGTAGTACAGAAACAGAGAAATGACGGATTCTATGCCGTATATATAAGAGTCACACACAACAGAGGTGTGAAGTATTTGAGAACAGATAAGATTGTTGACGCAAAAGGCATCAACAAGAAGAACAAAGAGGTTAAAGACCCTTTTGTTCTTCAAGCCTGTTCCAACAAAATTGCCCATTTTGCAGAAATGCTGAATAAGGTGGAGATAAGGAAATGGGATGTCCATGATGTAGTGGCTTATCTGGAGAAGGGTACTGATGATGTATGCTTCTCTGACTATGCTAGAAAATATCACGATGATATGTATAATAGTGGTCACGAGCGAAATGCTCGTAACTATGAACTGGCATACCAGCATCTTGAAAGATACACCGGAACCAACAAACTGATGTTCTCACAGCTCACTTCTCATCTTATAAATGGATGGATCAAGTCACTGGAAAAGACAGCCAGAGCTAAAGAAATGTACCCGGTTTGCATAAGACAGATATTCAAACAAGCATTGATTGACTTCAATGACTATGACAGTGGTGTTATTCGTATAACAACCAATCCCTGGATAAAGATTAAAATACCGAAAGCAGATGTTCCGGAGAAGAAGGCTATCACAATGGAGAAAGCCAGGTAATTTTTCTCTGCCCCACTCCCGGAGAGTGACAGGAAAAAACCTTTGGCTGAGATGGGACGAGACGTAGCCATGATGGTCATGTGCCTTGCCGGTATGAATACGGTAGATATCTACCTGCTCAAAAAGGAAGACTATAAGGATGGCATCATAGCTTATGAGCGTGCAAAAACAAAGAATGCTAGAAATGATAATGCTTACATCGAAATGAGAGTTCCTGGTATATTGCTTCCTATATTTGACAAGTATATGGATAAAACGTCTTCTCCATATCTTTTTGATTTTCATCAGCGCATGTCAACAAGTGACAGTTTCAACGCTAATGTTAATGTCGGAATACGTCAGATTTGCGAGAAATCGCTAGGATTGGCTCATGGCAAGACTTATTGTGTCTATACATTTCGCCATACTTGGGCAACTGTTGCTCAAAATGAGTGTGGTGCTACCTTATCTGATGTTGGTTTTGCGATGAACCACTCTGATAAAAATAGGGTTACACGTACTTATGTAAAGATAGACTTTTCTCCTGCCTGGGCATTAAACGAGAAGGTGATAAATAAGATATTTTTTACAGAAGATAAAACTACACGACATAATCATGATGAGAAGGATTCAAAGCAGTTTACCAGATTCTCATATAAGCAACTCATTAAGGGTACTTTGTATTTTAGAGGCAAGGTTCTTGCTCAGGTTGAAGATGTTGGATATAATAATGTAAATGAAATTATTAAAGAATTGATGTCTCGGATTCCAGAAACGATACCATCTAAGACGTTGGTTCAGATTCGTATTGAAAATAAGGATAAAAACGAGACACAGGATTATACAAGAGAGGTTAAATAAAATAGGGATGGATTTTTCTAAAAAAGTCATCCATCTGCCGAGTGGATGACTTCTTTAGTTTTTCCTAGCAGCTCCTTCATCGGTCGCAGCCTTCCGGTTGAACCATTCAGCTTCACCGTGCAATAGGTATCTCCGATGGTTGTTGTTTTGGCGCAAATAGTGGCTATTATGCTAGGTCATTTTGTTTTTATGCCATATAGCGGCTATATGGTAGTTTTTTCTTTATATTTATACCTTCGCTGTATAAGCCCTTTCCCTGCTTTCTCTTCCAAAAACAACGTTGGTGATTATATATATTGTTATTGTGTTATATAGCTATATACTTATATATCTATATAGGTATTGTGTTATTTGTCTATAGCTTTAATTGCTTGCTTGCAGCATGGGGGTTTTACTTTCTTTATATCTATATTTTATTTTTGTTCCTTACTTCGACCTCTATTTTTTATGATAGTGGTTGCCGTCTCTCTATCATTTGGCTTTTTACGGTGCAAAGGTATGGCGGTTCTGTCAGATACCAAACACCAGGCGATGCCTTATTCGGCTAAAACTTTTCCGGAATGCCTTCCACAAATGTTGCACATTTGGGTTTTCCAAAAAACTTTCTACCGAATTGTTTGGTGTTCTGACTCTTGGAACCACCATTTCTTAATGCACGTAAAAAGGCTATATGATGACGAGATGACGGAATGATAAAAAAAATATCGGATCGAAAGGAACAAAAAACCGTAAAAGGCAATGAATCCTCAAATCCAGAATAATTTATGTTGAACCATTTAAAATAGTTAGAGTATGTATAACGATTCAATTAGTGAAAATGACAAGCAGTTTGCAGACGAGTTTTCTCGTTTTGTGAATGGCAAGATGGGTAGCGCAGCCAAAACCGGCAAAGAATGGGCTAATGACCATCGTTTCTTGGTGAATGAAAAGTTCAAGGTTGTAATGGCTTTCATGGAGCAATTGGCTGAGAACTACAAGCAGGGGTGTTACGACCCTCGTGATGAATGGGCGTGCCAGTTGGCTAACGAAGCTATCGAGCACCTTAGAGAGAAGGAACTTTATTATACAATGTTTTAGTTTTACAGATATGGCTAATTGGGCACAGACAAGTTATAGAATCGAAGGTAACTCAGAAGACCTTCAGGAGTTAAATGACCTTTGCAAGGCGTTTTTGAGCAAAGAACGCCCTGTAATGGAAGAAGGAGCATCAGAGGAGTGGGAAGGAAACATCATCTTGGCTCTCGGTATAGACAAGGGGTCTAGCTATTTGAGAGGTTTCATACAGGAATGCGAACTTGAAGATGGAGTTTTATGCATTGAAGCCAGTGAAGCTTGGGGAGCTACGGATTTCAGACATCTTCTTGAAGGTCACTACGAAGATATGAAAGTATACTATATCGTGGAAGAGGAGGGATGTGAAGTGTATGCAACAAATGACGTTGAAGGAAAGTACTTTTCATATCGTTTTGCCGTTGACTCCTGCGTTGAAGGCGAAGATGAATTTGAATACTTTAAGACTGAAGCCGAAGCACTACAGTATATTGCAGGCAGATTGAATCGTAACTCCATTTCAGTTGAAGAGATAAAAGAGTGGAATGAGGAACACGAACTAGACGACGATTACATCAGTCTTCACGAATACGAAATTGTAGCATAAAAGGTAACGGAGAGGTTAACCGCCTCTCCACAAAAACATCAGAAAATGAAATACATTGATTACATCGGACAAAGAATTAATCTCCATAAGGAAATCGTTAAATCTATCATTGAGGTGATGGACAAATATGGTAAAGAGGAAGTTAACCTTTTGGAAAAAGAAGATGAAATCGGGGCAGCTTGGCTCATCAGAGTACACGATTGGAGTAATGAAATTACTGAAGTGCAGGTAGTTGCCGTAAAAGTGGAAAATGGCGTTCTGTTTTACAAGGGCAAAGAAAATGGCGAAGTGGATGAGGGTTGGCAGACCATGGCTGTAGAAGATGACGTAGTTTCTGCTACCATTGATAGTGTATACACTGCGGTGTACTTGACTCTTGAAGATTAAGACTGAGGGCGTTATCAGATGGGGTAACGCTCTCTTGTTGTCAAGATATTTTAATTTAGGTTACACACGGGCGGCTTCATTCTTCCATTTTCGGGATGAAAGAATGAAGCATTTTTTTCTATCTAATCAGCGTAGAGCGAATGATTAACACCCTGTCGTTTAAAAAGTGATTACCCTTCTGTGTAAGCTGGTGGCGAAGGTAGATTTCGCTACAACCCAACTCTTCTGGCGAGAACATCTTATAGATGGCTCTCACGCTTCCGAAATAGTAATTATGATGACCGCTTATGAAGTGGACGTGAATGATTTTTATGGTTTTGCTCATATCTATTCTATTTTTGTACCATATAATACCTATATGGTAGGTTATTGTTATCATCTATTTCCTAAAAAGAAAATCCATATTCCGCTCTTCACAGAGCAAAATATGGACATCATTTGTGGTAAATGATATACAAATGATTAACTACAATTTCTTATATTACATTTTTATCGGGATGTCTACAACTTTCCAGTCGCTGACTCCTGGGGTTAAGCCGCTATTATTTTCAATCTTGTTTGGAATAGGTAATTTATCTAAAACTATGGTTACCTTGAAAGGATCGCAAGCTGCATCTATCTGGTTTGTTATATCATAGATGTAACACCATTTGCTTCCGTCTTTAAGGATTGCATAGATAACCAGTTTGTTAGATATGTTTGCATCTGGAATCTTGCCAAAGCATCGGAAATTTCCTTTCAGTTCCATATCAACAGTCAACGACATAGAGAATGGGACTATGACCTTTTCTGCTGTTTTTGCTCCATCAGAAAGGCGGATGCCAGCTGCCAAACCGGAAACAGATGCAGACAGAATCTTGAACTCAGCGGAAAGACATAGCCATATTCGGTTCCCAGCGTATAGGAAAAGTCGGACATATTGCCTCTTTTTCCATATTCCACATCATACATACCCATCAGACTGACTATGCCAATGTGGTGCCCAGTCAATGATTGCCTGTAGCTCTGCCCACTGAAATATCTCCTTATACCTATACCGCCACCATAACTTCTCCAGTAGTTGTGTGTCGGATTGCTGTCAAACCAGGTATACCAGTAATCCAGTCCTATGGACATATTCCTTCCTAGCCCCAACTCTGCTGATAGGTTAGGGACATGCAAAGCATCATAGAGCAGGTTGGTTTTCAACTTCAATGGTATACCCTTACTGCCATGCACAGACGATTTCATAGCTGTTTTCTTATGTTGCATTATGAAATGTACATCCTGTGCTATCAGTCTTCCTGCAACACACAGGCAGACACCGAAAATGAAAAGCCTCTTTTTCATATATGTTTATTGTTTTTATATCTATATTTAATGTTGCGAGTACAAAAGTAATGCTTTTTTGCTGCTCCTTATCTATAAATGCGATATACCTTTGAAATTAACAATTGCAAAAGGTCTTGTCCTTTGGGAAGAGATGCTTCCCTGGGGGCTTAAATCTTCATATCTATATATTGTTATAGGCTTATATGTCTATATAGGTATTGCTTTGTTTGTCTATAGCTTTATTGCATGCTTGAAGCATGGAGGTATTGCTTTCTTTATATCTATATTCTATTTTTGTTCCTTACTTCGACCTCTATTTTTTATGATAGAGGTTCCCGTCTCTCTATCATTTGGCTTTTTACGGTGCAAAGGTATGGCGGTTCTGTCAGATACCAAACACCAGGCGATGCCTTATTCGGCTAAAACTTTTCCGGAATGCCTTCCACAAATGTTGCACATTTGGGTTTTCCAAAAAACTTTCTACCGAATTGTTTGGTGTTCTGACTCTTGGAACCACCATTTCTTAATGCACGTAAAAAGGCTATATGATGACGAGATGACGGAATGATAAAAAAAATATCGGATCGAAAGGAACTTCAAAACCTTAAAAAGGCAATGAATCCTCAAATCCAGAATAATTTATGTTGAACCATTTAAAATTTTAGAGTATGAAACATCTTATTGTTAAGTATTGGAAGAAAATGAGTGTTGAAGATGCTTTATTCATCTTTAGTATGTTTGGCTTCTCCTTGCTGACGTTTGGCTTTATGGGTGGCTATTTGCGGTTCTTTGGTGAACTTATGGCTATTTGGTTGATGATTGCCGGGTTGATAGTTTTATCAGTTGGTATAATTGTCCTTTTCGTCAGAAATGAGGCATTCATCCATGATGTCTCAGAATAATAGGTATTGAAGAGATAAAACTCTCCTTTACTCTTTTTTATAATACAGAATAGTAAGTATCGAATGTTTATTTTTGGCTCCCAAAAGTGCAAATTTGAATAGTTTCGTGAATTTATTTAAGCTGATAGGTATGAAACAGAAAGAAATAATATGGAAAGAGATTAGTATTCTCAATTTTAGTGCAAATGCTTATCCATCAGGTAAGCCCTACAAAAAACAGATGTTACAAGGTAAGGTTTTTCCTACTACCAAAGAGCAAGCTATTGCTTTCGTAAGCATGGGATGCTTACTTGGTATACTTAATTCTGAGGATGTCAAGGTGGTGGAAAAAGTTCTCAACAAGCACGGCTTGAAGGGAGAATACAAATATGTATGCTGCAAGCAATTTATTAAACTCATAAACAATAGCATGCTTGATATCGCATTGAAGAAAGAATATGGTTTTTAACTAACTAAAGTAACGAATATGACAGTAGAACAGATTAAAAATCTTGCAAAAGTCATGCTGGCTTTTACGCAAGGCAAAGAAATACAGACAAGATTCCTCGGTGTACAGGATGAGAATGCATGGAAGGATGAACCTTCTCCTAGCTTTGACTTTTACCTATATGATTATAGAGTAAAGGAAAATACTGAATCAGAGTATCGTCCTTTTGAAAATATTAAGGAATGTTGGGAGGAGATGCTTAAGCATCAACCTTTTGGATGGATAATTGATGTAGAACCGGTGAATGGTATAATACCTTCAGAGTATGCAGCTGCGCAATGTATTGTAAATATTGGGGAAGATTTTATCAGTCTGGCTCCATATTTGAAAGCAACTTATGAGGGTAATGTACAAGATAATTCTGTTATTTCGGGCAATTATACTTATAGTGAGGCATTAAAATATTTCTGGTTCATGGATGGTACACCTTTAGGGATTAAGAAGACAGAAAATTCAATACTGCAACTCCCTTGAAAGAAAGCTACCCGAAAAGGGTAGCTTTTATAGTTCAAATGTCCAAGGTGATTTTATAATTTCCAAATTGAGAAAATCACCCTCTATAGTGTCTTCTATCTTTTCGAGTGGCAGTTCCCAACTCCATATTCCTTTAAGTTTTCTAGATGAGTTGAATTTTTCGAGAATATTAAGAAGCGGAATATTTGGCATTTTAGAGCTTTTGTTATAGGCATCTATTATGGCTTCTTCTTCCTTACGAAAGTTTGCCGGATCAAGATGAAGCGGTTGGGTCGTCAGGTACAACATGATACTGTCTTCCTGTTCTATCCACTCATATTTGGCATTCCAGAAAGAGCGGCAGAGTCCAAACTCAGAGTGATAAATTTTCAAATCATAATACTTTTCACTCAGTTCTGCTGCGATTTTTTCACAAAGCAGGTTATTTAACGTTTCGCACTTACCGGTTACACTTTCTCTTTCTGTAATAGCAACAAACAACTCCTTTTTGAGTTGTGCAAAAAACAAATTGTTCATATTTACATTTCCTGTTTTGTATATTTATTTTAATTTATCTAAGTTTTCCCTTACAAATGAACGATATCTGACTTCCCATCGCTTAGGATATTTAACCCAATTGCCCAGATTTTCAAACTCACACTCCTTGCCAGGCTCTTTCTGCATGATATCGACGAAAGCGGATGAATAGAGAAAGTCCAGTCTTACATACATGTAAATGAATGGTCTTATGACTTCCTTATTAAGATGTATAGCTGAAAAGTGCTCTCTGTAGTATGAAATTGCATAGCTAATTTCCTCTCGAATCCAACGAACATGGTCAAAAGTCTTTGCGGTATCACTTTTTCCGCAACTAATCAGCAGGTTTGCTATTTTTTTCAGAAAATCTATATCTGAAAAAGTATAATTAGCTATAATTAAGCGGTCTTCTAGAGCATCTTTAGTTGATTGGTCTTTTTCAAGATTTTTTATCCAACTTAGTAAATAGTGTAGCTCATAATTAAACCTTTGTAATAATTCAACGGGTTTATCAAAAAGATTATACCATCTTTTTCTTTCAGTTTCACAGTTTTCCTTCAAAAAAGGATTAACAATGAATTTACGTTCATATTCTGTCATCTTTTTTTAATTAAGTTGTGAGTAAAGATATAAGGGTCTGCTCGCCCCCTAACACCCCTCGGTATTTTCAAGGGTATAGATTGTTATGTCCTTGTTTACTGAGGGGTGGGTGAGATACTACTTAAATATTTCATCAATATTGCCTTTTTGCTTCTTTTTTACATGAATAGCACCATGACTTTTCTCATATTTTTCTATAACCATGTTTATTCCTACTCCTATCACATCTCGAATAGATAAACCTTCTATGGTTGCAATAGAACGAATCTTTGCCATTTTGTCACAATCTACCAAAGTAGAAATGGTTTCGCTTCTTACTTTACCGGACGGCTTCTTTCTTTCGGCAGACTTCATGTTGTTATCTTTCTTCGATGAAGATGAAGTGGTGGCGGTTTCATTATCCGAAGTAAGACCTTGGAGCAGATTGCTCATAGCATCTGAATTGATATCCTTTGCCATAATATATAATTTATTTATAAAACCTCATTAATAGAAAAAACTATTTCATTCTCTCCAAAAACTCATCAACAAGTGACATGTAGTCAATAGCACCATTACTTTTCTTGTCATAATCGACAATATTGACAGCTTCCAATGGGGCTTGCGCAATAGTCACATTCTTGCGTATTTTCGTTGAAAATACCATTTCGTGGAGTTGAGTACGAAGACCTTCCTCAATATTCTTACTTAACTTTGTCTGTTCCCATCTGGTAATTACAATACCAAATATATTGATTCTTGGATTGAGAACTTTCTTAATCTTATTTATGAAGTCAAAAATCATCTTCAATCCATTGAATGGCAATACTTCCGCGACAAGTGGTATTATGGCATAATCTGATGCAGTAAGAGCATTTAACGTCAGCAGACCGAGTGACGGAGGACAATCAATGAAGATGTAATCATACTGCTCCTTGTAGTCTTCAAGAAGATCGGAAAGGATTCTTTCACGAGCCATTTTACCTGCTAGTTCCAAATCAGCCTGGGCAAGGTTGAGGTCAGCAGGAATGATATCCAATTTAACGTCTTCTCTTACCTTATATATAATAAGGGATTTGGAAGACTGTTCTTTTAATCCATCGTAGATGGTATTCTCGACATTTCCTTTGAGGAGCGAACTTGTAAGGTTTGCCTGAGCGTCAAGATCTATAAGAAGAACCTTATATCCCTTTGCGGCTAAGATAGAACCCATACTTGCTGTTGTTGTTGTCTTACCGACACCACCTTTATGATTGGCGAAGGCGATAATCTTTGCTTGTTTAGCCATATTCTTTAATCCTTTTATTATTTTATTATATACATATATATTTATAATCTTATATAGAAAAATAACTATATATTTATTTTATGCTGCAAAGATATAAATAATTGTTTATATTACCAAATAAATATATAAATATTTGTATATATAATGTTTTTTTTGTACCTTTGCATTAGAAATATAACATAAAGTATTAATAATATGAAGAAGTTATTTATCTCTTTAGTATTGTTGTCTGCCTCAGTAGTAGGTTTTGCACAACAGGTAACGGCTCAAGAGCCAGAGTTCATTGGTAGCTATTGTATGCTCACTAGCGATTCTACATACGTCGTTCTTCCAAAGGAGAATGGTAAGGTAGAAAAACACCAGAACAAGTTCTCTAAGTTCTCCAAGATTGCAGGTGCTGTAAGTGACCTCGGTTTTGCAGGTGGCATGGTAGGACTAAGCACAGGTAGCATGTCTGGACTGGAGACTGGTGTAAGAGTGATGGGTACGGCTGCCGGCGTGGGGCTTGCTGCCGATGCAGTGAACACTTTGGCTGGAGTTGAAGGAATGGATATTGCTTTTGCCGGAGGCAAGTCTGCTCATTCTATCAAAAAGGACGGAAAGAATATCCGCTTACTTATCAAGGCTGAGAAGAATGATTATGACCCGATGGGTATCTACCGCATCGTGCGTTTCAAGGCTTCTAAGAAGGACAGAAGAATACAGTGGCTGACACTCCAACCTGCGGTGCTCGGAAGTTCTGATGCACAGAAAAAGGGATATCTCTCCTTCTCTGGACACAAGTATGGCAATCAGAGTTATCTGCTCACCATCCCGACTTCAGAGCTTGAACCAGGAGAGTATGGAATCATCTATATGGCAGTAGCTTCTGCACAGGAGATTCCTTTTGGAACGTTTAGTATAACAAAGTAAAATTACAAGATTATGGAGACATTATTAATGATATTGTTTGTTGGTGCCTTGGCTAAGGGCACAACAAAGGCTGTTGTTGGTGGCGGTAAGAGAAGAAAGAAGAGAACCAACTGGGATCGTCTCAGCTATGAGCAGAAAGCATGGCTGCATGATCATTCATAAGCTATAAATTCATCATCTAAATAAATTTAAAAGGTTCGCATTAAGGTTCCCCCGGTTCGTGAGAATCGGGGGTTTTTATATCTCAAAACAAACCCTTTTTGTTATCACTTTTTTTTCTTCGTCACTTAAAACGCCAACAAGTTTTGTTATAAGAGGTATCAGTGTTTTTGAATGTGGAATATAATCTGTATATACCACAGTAGGGATTGATAGTCTGGAAAGAAAATCATTGCAGATTTTTTGAATTTCGGCTTCATCGTTGAATAAGTTGGGTTCGAAAAATCTAGGAAAAGCGATAGAGGATATATTTCTATCTTGATAAGTTTCAGCCAGTCTCATGAAACTTGCTTTCACCACTTCTGGTTGGGGGGCAAGATTGGAGATTTCTTTTATGGGAAAATTCAGTATATTCTTAGTCTTACCTTGATACACCCATAATTTACCTGGAGTAAATAGTTTCTCTTTACAGAACTGCAGATACTTGGCATACATGGCTGGATATCTCATGAAGAACCTCTTTGACAGATAACTGTCAATGGTTCCATCACAAGATACTGGGTTTACTAAGGTTTGACAGTTACTAAACAAGATATCTCCTTTTTGGTAACTTAACAAATCCATTTTCTTTATCTATTTAACTTTTCCTTCACTCATGTACTGAGCATACAAAAGTGAATCAACCAAAATCGTTTTATCTATTGAGTCTTCTTTTTTCGACAAACTTGCAAGTGCCTTTCTAAAGACAGACTTATCTTCAATATATGCATCCATGATGAAATATCTGACCCATTCTGTCATATCTTTCGGATATTCCAGGTGCAAACGTCTTACAAAGTAAGCGGATAGCAGTTTGACCTTGGTCTTGTTGTTAAACCTCACAGGTAATGCTGTTCTCGGATGAATCCAGGTGAATAGCAGATGGGCTGTATTGCTTCCCCTATCGATAGCAATTTGAAAACAGGATATGTTATAATCATTTTCAATGTCGCTCAGCAACTCCTTAATTTGTCCTAAGGTTGTACGTGATGTTATTTTAAAACTGACTTCTCTAATGACTTTGGTGTTGCGAAATGGCGGATATCCGGTTTTCGCTTCAACAAGCTTTTGCAGTTTACCTATCATGGTTTCGTAACTTTCCGAAGCCCAATATTCAGGAGTTTCTTTTAGATCCTGTTTGGCAACCTCAATTTTTAGAATATCATTTTCCATATTATTCTTCTATATAGTGTTCTCTGAATTAACTGTTTGCTGTTTCGTTATTTCTTCCATAACCCTCCGTCTCTGTAGGTATACTTAATTTCGTAGATGTAAGCTAGAACTAATGCTAGTACAACTACAATAAATACTATTACAATTGTGTTCATATTTTATTTTCTTTAATATATGATTGTAAAAATGTCTGCAAGCTAGTATAATCTTTGTATGTATATGCCCAGTCTCTAGCAGCAGCGTTTCTGTCTAATATAGTCTTTGTGAGGGTTTTACCTGTTTCTGTATTGGGCAAAAACATATCTATAATATTGTAATCCTCGCTTTCTACGAGGAAGTAGCCAAGATTCTTATGATTATTAAGAATAATACAGTCACAGTTATCATCATAGAATATGACTGGCAAATTCACAAGAGCTTTGTATGCTAGATAATCCGTAATGGTAAGAAACAGAATGCATCTATTCTTGCTTTCATTATTCGATGGAATAATGGAAATGCCTCTTTTGTGAAGAGAAATAGGATCCTTCATGTTATTAAAATTCAGAAATTCAACGCCACCATTAATATTTCTGATGCCAATACCATGATGAGGATGGTTAAAAATCTTGCAGTCTATAGCATAGACGCAACTAGGGAAAAAGGATGCTAAATACCCTTCTTCCAAAAGCTTTTCTTTATCGCTTTCTGATATAGCGGAAAAGCATATATACTCAGATGAGTATTGTAGAAAACCAATTGCTTGTTTCATATTCTTATTATTTACCTTTTATACTATATTCGTTATCAGACTAGAGAAATCCTCAGAACTATTTCCTAGAGCAAAATAATCGCTTATATCCTTCTCTGCCTTTGTTCCGGCAAGAGGTAGCTGCACTCTTTTTACATTATATTTATTCTTGTACTCCTCTACTCTTAAACTCGATTCCTTAACTCCTGTAGTATCTGTATCGTAAAGAAATATTATTTTATGAAATCTTTCAGAAAGTTCTAGAAGCTTATTTTCTGGTATCTTTGCTGTTTCACTATTAAAAGCGATGGCACTATATCCGTGCGCCGCAAGAGAAAGAACATCCTTTTCTCCACCGGTGATGAAGACAAACTCCCCCTTGGCAGGAAGCTGTTTCCAACCGAAGACATAAGGAGAAGGTAAGTTCCCGGCATAAAGGAATCTGTTCTCGGCATTGGGGCGGTACACCTTAAGCCCTGTCATTTCATTGAAGAAATATCCGAATGCTGGGATAGTTTTGCTTCCATATACATTAAAGTCTTTACCTTCACTTTTTGTGAAGGAAACACTTTTCAAACTATGAACATTGTATCTCAGCAGCGTATCTTCATCTATACCATATTTCCCCCAATATTCCTTTTCTGAAGGTTGGAAATCCTGTATCACTGGTGTGAAAGACTTTATACTAGATGTACGCCCTTTAGTAATTTCCTTCTTTATCTGAACAATATCAACCAGCGGACGTTTCTCTACGTTTGGATTACTAGGTTCAATGATATTGAGGCACAAATCCTGGTCAATCCTCTTCAGTAGTTCATAGAAATCCGTATTGATATTTATGTTCAGAACCTTTGCTGCGATTTCAAAACAGTTTCCGCAACATCTACTGTCTCCAAAATCTTGCAAATAGTAGGTTGTCTCACCATTTTTATTCTTATTCTCATACAGATGGCAAGACGGTCGCTTGTCATCACTTCGAAACGGACTCTTAAATTTCTTATTAAGACATTCCTTTCCCAAATAGTAGATGAATATTTCAAGGCCACTATTGGTTTTTCTAAGAACTTCTTCGTAAATCTTCATATTAATTATCGTTTTTGCCGTTTACTTCGCGTTTCTAGACGTTTTCTCGCACCAGTTGTGCAACTTACAGTCTTTCCTCTTTTTGACGCTTCTGTGCTCGCTTATTCGATCTATGGGTTCCTGAAGTTTATGTCAGGCATGGTCACAACTTGCATCATTTCGTTGAAACGGTCTGCAAGGCGATCACCATACTTCTCACGGATAGCCTTACCGCTGAGATTGGTTGTCACTATCGTTGGCAGCATTCTTTCATACCGATAAGACAACAACTCCTCTAGCGGTTTATATCTATTCCCATACTGACAGAATTCACTCTCTTCTGTACCCAAGTCATCGACAGCGAGGATGAACGTATTCATACATCTATCAAATCTCTTTTTATCTGAGGCATACAGATGATACAGTTCTTTCGATGTCAGAAACGTAATACTTGCATGTGTATAGAAGACAGCCTCTTCTTCATTCAGAGGATTCTTGAACTTGCAAATATTATAAAAGTTCTGCATGGCTTTTACCAGAGTGGTCTTTCCGTTACCGGTAATACCATTAAGGACAAGCCCAAATCTAGACTTTGATGTTGCCATCCAGTCTGCTACCTTGTGTATTGCTTCTTGTTGTTGCTTGTGAACTTTGTATTCTCTATATCTCAGTTTTACTTCTTCGCTAAACAGAAACGTCAGCCATCTGTAGCAGTAATCAGTATCGTAATTGAAATCAGAAAGGACCATCATATATACCTCCTTCCGAGCTTTTAGGAACAAATTTCTCTCCTTCCCAACGTTCTGTGTTGGGAGTGCTTTTGCGTTTGCTTGGAGATTGCTCCATCAGGTTAAACTTAAGCCAATCGCAAAAATGGCTTTTGTAATCAACTATATCTTTGTGCTCCTTATTGCCTCTACAGATATGATCCAAATCAAAGTTCTCCACTTTGTCTTTCACTTCTTCAATGCTTTTGAAAGCAAACTTCTTCTTTATTGCACCCAACCAAACATCATCGTGAAGAGAAAGCGAAAGAAAACTTTCTTTCTCACCTTTCTTTTGTTGGTTTTCTTTTGATGTTTCTTTTTCTGAAAAATCAACGAAATCTTCTTCGTGCGTGCGCGCGTTGTTGGTGTTGATTTTCTTACTTTCTTTATTTCTTATATTCTTATATTCTTTAGGTAGGGGCGACATTGGGGCGGCATTGGGGCGGCATTGGGGCGACATCGGGGCGCAATTGGGGCGCAATTGGGGCGACATCGGGGCGGCTTGTTGTTTTGTGTTGTTGTAAACCTTTGTTATTCTGTTACTTACGTTGCAGTTTTGCTGTGTTGAAATTTCATCGTTTTCTATTTTTAACACAGTACATTCTTCAATCGGGGCGACATCGGGGCGGCATTGGGGCGATATCGGGGCGATTTGTCGCTTTGGTGTTTGGTAACTACCAGAGTTGCAGATGGTTATGATGCTTTGTAGGCGTGTTGGTAAAGTTCTAAACGTTATTTCTCCAGTTCTTTGTAACTTACCGATACAGGTTCTGATGTTCTGCAAGCTAAGCCCAGTTTCCTTGCTTAATATTCTCAAACTAGTACACAGCTGCCAGGAATCAGACAAATCACTTCCTTTCATAATACTTGCCTTCAACATCAAATGCACGAACAGATGAACCATCTTGGCATCTTGATACCACTGCCAGGCACATATTTTCCTGTAAAGTTTAATCCAATTAGGCGCAGGCTCGTCGATTCCTACAGGCTGAAACTTATCAAAGTCGAGAAGGACAATAATACGTCCTTTGCTCAATTTTTTGTAGCTGATATCTTTGGTATCCTTGAGCTTTTTCAGGTATCTCTTAACGGAATCTCGTGATATTCCTGTATCTCTTGAAAGAGTAGATAGAGATACCAGACATTCGCCTCTCTGTATGGATATTCCAAAGTAGAGCTTATTTTCTATATTAGCATTGAGCAACAGATAGAGATACAGATGAACCATGTTGGTATTTTGATACCACTGCCAATTCATGAACATTCGTGGAAGTTTTATCCAGCTGTTATCAGTATTCATATCGTATCAATTTAATTCTTCTATATAAAAAGCCATACATTCCTTTCCGGACTTGTACTTTACCTCTATTTTATCATCTAATAAGAGTATGGTTCGTATATGGGATAGCGAGAAAGAACCACGTCTCCATCGTACTGGTAAAGACCGTATGGTCTTATTGATTTCCATGAGACTTTTTCGACAGTCATCTTTAGCCTCATAGAGAGCGAAATGCTTAGGATTTATCTTTAGAAGCAAATCCACAACCCAAGGTTGTTTCTTTACAACTTGATATCTTCTTTTTATTTTGTACATATCACCTGTTTCTAAAAGTAATCTTGCTCTCTCCGGTGAAGCTCCTGGAGATCGCTAACCTTATATTCAATTTTACCTTTACGCTTTGAAAACGGTTTAAGTTTACCTTCCTTTAACCATCTTCTTACGTTTCCTACCCCGAAGACTTTCATGGACTCCCTTTGACTATAAAACTCCTTAGGAGGGTTCTTAATCATCAGGGCTATCTTAGGAGCCAGGAAGGATGCTAGGTCGTTCAAGAAAGTCTCATAAGAAACATTCTTGTTTTCAAAAATAACTCTCTCACTCATAATACTTATTTCTTTGGAAATATTACAGGATTAAATCGTCCTGCATAAACACCTTCTCGTCGAAGAATATTGGTTACTCCTGCTCTGGTTAAACCAAACTCTTTTGCGAGATTTTCTATCACTGGTGTTGGCTTTAGCTTGCATTCAAGAATGAGATTTCCGTACTTGTACAAGTAAGACTCTACCAGCTGTTTCTTCTTCTTTATCAGTTCACCTTTCTTTGTGCCTGAATAAATTTTATTCAAAATATCTTCGTTATTCTTGGTCATATTATAATTATTTTGTATATTTGCATACGAAATACGCAAGTATTGCGTAACGCTTTCGTGATATTTATCTGCAAAGATAAGCAAAAACTGATAAAAATATAAATAATCAGTGATATTTTAAGAATGTTTAACTGCAATATAATTGTTTTATGAATGGTTCTGAACTTCGTCAGATCTTGACGAAAAGAAAAATTAGTATAAGTGAGTTGGCTGAGAAACTTCATATGTCTCAGCCTAACCTCAGCAATCAGTTCAATGTACAAGACGTTAAATCTGGTGTTCTTGAACGGATATGTGACGCTTTGGATGTGAAGATGGACTTCTTTTATGAAGGAACCAAATACTTGAATGATAGTTCTAGCTCGGACAATTCCTCAGGCTTGAACCATCAGGATGAACAACCTACTGAAGAAATGTCTGATAATGATAAAGACAAGGAAATAAGTTATCTTAGAGGACAAATTAAGGTATTGGAAAAAATAAATGAGAAGTTGCTGAATATGACTCAAACTGTTGGTCAAACTGTTGATCAAAGTGTGGCCTATCAGAAAAAACATGCCTAATTATTAAACATGACTTTCTGAAAAGGTAATATATATAATAAGGTACGTGTATATAATAAGGTATATGGAAAAGAAATTGTTGACAAAAAAGCATAAGTTGTTAAAACTATGTTTAGAGCAATCGCTGAAATGAGGCTTTCCTACGTGATTTATTGCTGCCGCGCAGGCCGCCGTCGAAGAATAATCGAAACGTGTTGAAAATTAGCTATATAAAGGGCAAGTATCTGGTAAACAGGTACTTGCCCTTAGTTTTTTTTACATATTCTGCCTGTTCCAAATGCAGAATAAGAGGCCAAAATCAGGAGCGTGTTTCCCAAAAATCAGGAGCGTGTTTCCCAAGCCATTCATTTGTTTCGCAAAACAAGGAAGAATTGCTGGTGCCAACACCACGGGTGGGTGGATTGAAACTACCTCCCATCACCACCATTCTTTTATTCTCTTTTGTCATTTCTTTCAATCATTTTATTATTATATAATGCTTTGCTACCTTTTAAAAGAGGGCTTCATATTGTTTGATGATGTTTTTCCATGGGTAGTGATGGTAAGTCAGATTGGTCAAGTCACCATCATTTTGCTTTACGTTCATGCAGAGTTCTTTCAATTGTTCGGCATCAAGGTAGTAGTGAGCCATGTTGAAGGTGGTTTCTCTGTTGTATTCCACTCCGTAGGCCAGTATGGGGCATCCGAAGAACATGGCCTCCACCAATGAAGGATTGGTGCCGCCCGCACTATGCCCATGGACATACAAGCGGCAGTTTTTGCGCAGAGTATAGAGCACGTCAAGGTCGTAGATACTGTCTAAAATACGGATATTGTGTATCATGCCATATTTGAACCTCAAGTTCTTGCTGTAGCTGCTGTGGTTCCAGTTGCCGATAAACACCAGCGGCATACCGCTTTCGGCAAAGGCCTGCAATGTGATGTCGCATTTGTTTTCAGGCTCTATGCGGCATATCGACAAGGCATATCCTTTTTTGTCGAGCATATACTTGTTCAATATGCTGCTTTGTTTCTCCTCCGACACATTGCGCAGCACATGGTCTCCACCGTAGGCTATCAGTTCAGGACTTTTCCCATATTTTTCTTCAACATATCGCTGTATCACTTTGTTGTCGGCAATAACGATATCAGCGCACCTCACCGCCAGCTTTTCGCTCAGTCTGAGATACCATTTGGCAAATCCTCCCCATTTGGCACGGGTATGTTCCAAACCGTCAATGTTGACAATCAGTTTCTTATGGAAAAACAAACGGAAAAAGGGCAGGAAAACACCCCCTGAAACACCCAGAACAAGCACAGTGTCAAAACCTATGATGCAGCACATCAGCGACAATATATCGTAGAAAATGCTTTGTGCACCGTTGGCGTGGAATAGCGGGATATATTTCAGTTTGGCCCCCTTGAATGTCTTTCGTCTGTCATCATAATCCTTTGCCGAACAGAACACGGTGTATTTGATGTTATAACTACAGTTCACTCCAATCAGGTTTTCCACCAGTGTCTCAAATCCACCGTATTGAGCAGGCACTCCCTGTGTGCCAACTATTGCAATCCGTTTCATTGTTTAATAATTATTGTTTTTTGTATTCTATTGGTTTACCGTATGCCATTCTGCAGAAGCGTTTCTATGGCAGAAATCATGTTCTTTGCACAGAAAAGCCTTGCTTTTTTCAGTGCATTGTTGGCCATTCCGATATAGTTTTGTTTGTCTGACAGCATTTCATGTATGCGCTTCTCTATCAGTTCCAAGTCTTTCGCATCAATCTTATATCCATTCTTGCCGTTTTCCACCAGCTCAGCCACTCCACCAACAGTGGGCACGATTACCGGTAGTCCGGCACGCATGGCCTCAAGCACTGTCATGCCGAATGTTTCGATGACTTTCTCCTTGTCCGACAGGTTCAGCACAATAGAAGCCTTCATGTAAAATGGTGTCGTATCGCTTTGCCGAGGGTAAATCTTGAGGTTGGCACCCTTGGTTGCTTTCCCGTGAATAGACTTCAGAAAACTGTTGATATTCTCCTGCGTTTCGTTGAGCACCAGTATGAAGCGATATTCAGGCATTTTTACAGCCAATTCAACAAACTCCCTTGTACCCTTATATGCTTTAAGCGAGGCAATCATGAGTATGGTTTTGAGGTTGAAAGCCTTTTCGGCATCAGGTGTCATTCGTTCCACAAAATCCTTGGGTAGCGCATTGGGGATTACCGTCACCTTGCTTGGGTCGGCCAATGAAGAAGCCTGATAACCCGATACGCAGACGATTTCGTGAGCCAGCCGTTGCATCATCCATGCCAGTGTCTTGTAGAAAACTCCTTTCACAAACGCATTCTCGTGGTAATGATACACCACCCGTTTGCCCGTGAGTCGTCCTGCCAAAGCTCCGCCTATAGGGAGCAACGTGTTGATATAAAACACCACATCACGGCGGAACATCCATTTCAGTGCAAGGAAGAATGTATAGATCTGCACCACGGCATATCTTGCCATGGTAATGGCCGGATTGTTGGAAAAACGATAGAAATACGAATGTTTTCTGAAATTCTTCATACCCTCCAGTTCATCCAGCACACCGCCACACGAAGACACCAAGTCCACGTTGTAGCCTTTGTTCAGCAACCCCTCCAGCACCATTCTCAGCACCTTGGGGCTTCCACTATAATCGTTGAAAAGATGGAAACAAACGATAGTTTTCATTCATTTAGATTTCATCAATGATATTTGTAACAATCATGGTTACATGGTTAATCCAGCCAAAAGCCCACTCCATATTTGCATCAGCCTGCTGATGTCGCCGTTTATTGTTCCCTTTTCTCTTATGGTAAAACGTGCTATCATGTCCAGCAGATAGCATTTGAACAGTTTCTTGTCCATCCATTTCCCATCCGGCGAATCAACATAAGCCATGATGTCCTGGGCTGTCCAGTGACGCTCGAATATGAATGTCTGGATGAAGAAATGATATTTATCCAACAGGGGAGGGTAGGTCATCTGGGCATATTCCCAATCAAAGACAAATAGTTCATCCTGCTCCACATACATGTTCCATGGAGTGAAGTCAGCATGATAAGCACAAAATCCAACACGTTTTCCCTCCCAGTGCTTGACCGTATCTTCAACGGCATTCATCACCATAGCCTTGTCCACCTCTTCGGGTAGCCAGTCGGTATGTTTTTGCAAAGCCGCGAGCACCCGACAAAAGTCGCTCTTTTCAAATGCTATTTCTTGAATGGTCGCTTCTTTCAGCCGTAACAGAAATTTGTCGTGTAGTATTCCCCATTCGTGTACCACCTTTGACAGACTTGTTTTTGTTGTACTTTGCACGAATATGCTCACCCCGTTGCCCAAATCTCCACAGAACAGACATTCGGGCACAGTCCTTATACCTTTTTTATGCAGAACATTCAACAACAGTGCTTCATTTTCAAACAATGCGGCTATTTTACAACTGTCTGTAGCCTTGCAATACCCCAATATCCTGTGTCCTTTGCTGAGTTGAATCGTTATTTTCTGATGTACACAGGGTGTTCCGCAGAAGAAAGCATATTCCAGATTAGTGGTGCCGAACAACTTTTCCAATAAAAGACGGGGGGCCTGGCTTAACGTACACAATAGGCTCTCCGCATGAATCACTTTCCTCACCACACGCAACCGATGCAACCAAGGGAACCATTGTTTCAACAATTTCCCGTTTCTGCCACTCGGTTGATAGAGCCCCATGGCTGTGCGCAATCCTTTAGCAGGCATCAGCCATATTTTACCGTCCGCATTCGCAAAACGGTAGAAGAGAATGCCTTTTCCACAATCAATAATCTTTGCAAGAACTTTATCTGGACTTATTTGAGTCATTCTTTTCAACCATGAAGTAAACTATTGAATAATTGCTCAACAAACAACCCTTTTGTTTTCCAATTATAGACTTCTTTTATCCTATTCCTTCCAGCCTTTCCCATAGCTTCACGTAATCCTGGATTTTTTATCAGCGTAATAATGGCACCAGCCATATCCTTTGGCATCTGTTCTGGGTTGGAAACAGGAAGTCGAATAGCACAATTATCATCCGTAATTATAGCCATTCCTGCCCAATCAAGACATATTACAGGTAAGCCAATTGCCATAGCCTCCATAAGAGACCAACTCCCCCCCTCACGAAGACTTGGAAAAAGAAAAATATCAGATCTTTCAACAACGGCCAGCACTTCTTCCCTTGGTAACTCATCAATGATTACAACATCTTGACTACGGCCAATACGTTTTGCTGTTTCTTCTATTTCTCGCCGTTGATACCCACTTCCTATGATCGTAAGCCTTACTCGGTAATCTTTAGGAATATATCCAAGAGATTTAACTGCTGTTAAAATATTCTTATTAGGGAGTAAACGACCGGTTGTGATCATTCGAACTACATCATCATTTAACTGATATACACATTTATGTTCGAATACTGAGTCTTCCATTGCAGTTTCTAAAATAGTTTGAACCTTTGCTCTGAAGCAATTGGGTATTGCCCTTGCCGTATTTGGTGTTCGAGCTAATATCACTTTTGCCCTATAAGCAGCAAACATAACCCCTGGATGCATGAATGACAAAGCATTCATTACATAACGAAAACTTTGAATTACTTTCTGTTTAAATGGAAGTAGTTTTAGAAAAGGCCGCGGTTCACAGTCGCCACCACCAATTGGTCCCCATATAAATGAAGTACTGAAAAAGGGAAGAAACGTAGGCATCCACATGCTCCCGAATGTAAGGTGCATAGTGTAGTCTATTCTCTCTGTTTTTATAATATGCCTAACTATAGGAATAATACCTATTTGCCATACAAAATAGTAGAAATATAACCTTTTTGCACGTTTTTTCAGTTGGCGAATAAAAGAAGGTGCATCATAGTAATGGAATATAATGTTATTTTTAAGTTTATTTGGCAAATGAGCCTCTATTGATGCTTGATTATTAGCACGAGTTATTACATGCAACCTGTTATGTTGAGCCATCTGGATTACCCAGTTCCACCCAACTCCCGCTTCTGATCCTTTTAGCGGCTCACACCCATAAGCAGAAATTAAAATTGTCCTCATTAAATTTCTCTTTTATGTTGTTTATAGGGATATTCTTCAACTATAATTTACTGGCAAAAATGTCCAAAAAAACTTTTAAAGCATCCATAGCTATTTCTTTAGTTTCCCTGGTAGCATCCAAACAATAGACCCTTTTGTTAGATACGGCCAATGTGTTCAATCTGGTCAACTGCTCTTTTATCTCATCAAGAGTAAGCTCCTTCTTTCGAGCATAAATAGTCTCTGCAGGAGCCATTAATATGAAAACAAGTTTAGGACGTTTTACAAGATTACAAAATGTCTGACGAACCCAGTAAGGCAAATTTAGCCGTGTCCTTTCAGGGTCTATCAAAAAATCATATACATAACGGTCAAAAATTGTGATTCTATTAAACTGTGCATTCTTGCGAAGCAATAAAGGCATACCTATGACATAATCCAGCCAATAATATGTCATTCTCAAAAAAGAGGATATTTTACCCACAGGTTTCGCTCTATGTGGAACAGTAAAATTTTTATCTTGAATCATCACACCCGCCTTTTCTCCAACTGCTCCAAGGTTAGGCAATATATTGGGTCGAAAATGATATAAGGAAATTATATCCGAAGCAGAACCTACATAATAGAATCCAAGTAGATTACCTAAAGATTGAATAAAAGTAGTTTTTCCCGTTCCATCTGGTGCATGAACCGACAGATAATCATTATAAAGACTAAAATTGAATACCATACGCCCCATCTTTTCCCAAAGAAAACCTATAACTCCAATAAAAGTAGTCAAAGGATGATGTAAAAAAGCCCTTACTTTAGAAGCATGAGAGAATCTCTTACCCAAATTTGCTATTTGCTTAAAATCACCACTGTCAATCAACTGGGCAATAAGTTCTGAGTTCACTGCACCCAAAAATTGTCGCAATATACTCACAAACTCATTCTGATATTTACGAAAAGCCGTCGCTATACGTTGGGCATACTTATCCTTTATTCTGTGATAACAAATGGCAGAATGCATCAGTAAAGCAACATTAGCCATCGGTTCATCAAGCACTCTTATACCATTTTTGTTATATAACGAGTGTTCATACAACATATCGAAAGGAATTGTTTCACATCCTTTATGAAAGAATCCTTCCAACAAATCTATATGAATCGCAAATTGGGTATCTGGATTCATGCCATACCAACAACGTAGCCTATCAAACCTATGTATCTTGTAATGGCTTATGCCGTTTGATTTATAACATTTTTTTATCAATGTTGCAACTAAATCATAGGTGCTTGGCTCAATGACAATATCCACATCTTTTGAGTGATTCTCAAAAGGTAACCCTTCATCATTTTTTAAGATAACATACTTGATATTATTAGAAGTAAGTTCTAATAATAAGTCATTGAGCAATGAATAATGGCGTTCATCCCATTCCACATAGGCCTGTACAAAATGATACTCGTCATTCATAAGATTTGTCCTTCGTATTTATTATCCGTTTATAGTTATCAATCATAACTTTGACAATTTGTTTCCAGTGAAGGTTTTCCTCCAATACCATTCTGGCTGTTTGTCCCAATTTGGGCATATCCTGAATATGATCAAGGAAATACTCCAATGCTCGAGATAAATCCTGCGGATAGGGCTCACACATCAAATAAAACTTCTCATCGCTAAGATATTTCATATTACATCCTGAAGTCAAAATCATAGGAAGAGAGCATGCCATCGCGTCAATTATTGACATGGAGAACCCCTCACTATCTGATGCCATAATATATCCATCCGAACTGAGCATAGCATTATACTTATCATCATTATAAAGTGGACCTATCCAATAGAAATTCTCCCTAATATTAAGTTCCTCAGCTAACCTGTTAAATCGTTCCGCATTCCCTTTATTATCGGGACCAATAAGAACGAATGCCAGATCGTTTCTCTTTTCCTCTGCTAACATACTGATTGCTCGGATAATCAAATCTATATTCTTATCATTTCTCAACACTGATATCATAGTAAGAATAGTCTTATTGTGAAAAGGATAATTTCTGAAAAAATTGCGATTTATTCGTTCTTCAGATGGCATATCATTAGGCTCATAGCCATTGTATGCCACAAAGCTTCTTCCCGTATAACCATATTTACGCAACCCAGTACCTTCTTCTCGTGTCAAAATATGGCATTCATCTGCCTTGTTAAGATAGTCCAGTTCATACAATGAACGAGCTAAACGCCTCACGCCAGTATAGGCGTGAGGCGTGGAATACGTTCCGTGGGTTGTCACTACGGAACGTATTCCAAGCCTCTTAATTGCTTTCATGATTATGTTCTTATCATAAAACCAAATAAGATGAAAATGAACTACGTCAATACTATCTTTTTCTTTGCGAATTTGATCAATAATATCTCTCCCCCCCCACAGCGTGACTCTTGGAAAACATTCGACCGTTACAAATTTATCACGTTGGTAACTTTCGTGATGTTTAATCCCATCAACGATTGCCCAAATTTGGCTATTAATCCCTGCCAAACGCTCATATTTGTTTAGGTAATATACCACTCTGCTAATTCCATTTGCACTTGCAGGATTAGCTTTCCCATGCACTATGTGAACTATCTTCATACTATCTATTTATTATTTTTCGCTGATTACTATCACAATTATATGCTAATAACTTATAGCAAAAAGAAAGCGCTAATACCATCCAAATTATTTGATTATTCAATCCTCCCATGATAAACACAGATAATATCCAAATATATATAGATATAAAAGGTGTTTCTTTTAAAAACACAATCCAAAAAGAAAAACACCACCACAATGCACAAACTAAAAATCCATGATTTACCCATAAACAGAACAATCCAGCACCTCCAGATAAGTCACGAGACTGCCAATTTGGGATAAGCAAACCATCTGCATCTACTCCGTGACCAAACCAATCATCCACTTCATGAAGACCAACGGCTTTAGCACCTCGAAAGGATTGAACAATTCTATGCGCACCACTTCCATCAGCTTTTATGACTTTGTGCTCATCAAGTGTAAGAACGGCCATGCCAAATTTATAAGCCCTCACAAAGTTCTGACTTTTTCCTGCCATTACTATGACAGCAATAGCTCCAACAAGCATCACTATAATTGTCTTTGCCTGCTTCAAACTCGGAAATATGAATAAGACTATAATCAAAGAAAAAATATACGCAGTCGCACTACCCATTGTCAGAGTTGTCCACAAAAATGAAATCCAAACCAATCTATCCTCTTGAAATCGTTCTTTAAATAAATATTTGGCACCTATCTCTTTTTCCCTTAACAGGATAAAAAAGAACATTAAGATTGGGATAATCCGTGCACTATGCGATGGCTCACTCATCAGTGAATTAAGTTTCCAGGGATCCATGGGTGTATAATTACTCACATTAAAAATTGGCAAGCCGAATAGCACACAAAATTGCTGAATAATAAGTACAATACAATAAGCATAAATCAATCCTTTCACCAACTTAACAAAATCACATATACTATACTTATTCAAAGAAATCACTCTTGCAAAAGCCATAAAGTACATAAAAAACATACAGCTATATAATACGGTTGACCAGCGTAATGTATCAGCGTGTAACGCAAAAGGGAAACCGATCATCATTGTACCCAAAAGAGTTAATGGAATATCAATATGAGGTATAATGACAGGATAACGAATAAAGAAAAATGGAGATAAAGACATGGCACCAATCAAAAACAAGTTCCGATTGCCTTCACCCAAAGCAAATGCAGGAGAAACAGATAGTATTGTTATCATTAAATTAATAACAACAACATTATTTTTAAAGAAACCCATCATAAGCGCTCTCGTATATAATACTGGATTCGTCTTGAAAACAAAAGCATATGCAATCTCACTCCTTTATATCCGCTGTATTTTCGGAGATAATAATTTCGTGATTTATATAAGACACGCATTCTCTTTTTAGAATCACCTTTTTGATTACATATATGATTATGAAATGCCATTGCATCAGCAAGAAAGTATATTCTCCTACCACATGTCTTAACCTGTTTTGCAAGAATAGCTTCTTCACTATATAAAAAGACATTCTCATCAAAAAAATTAATTTCGTCTAAAAAGGAAATACATATCATCATACAGCACCCACTTACTTTCTCACAATACCCAGATTCTTCATGATTACACGTATACCATTTCCTACTCTTATAATTACGAATATACACAATAGGCCATAATAACTCTTCCCAATAAGCAATTTCTCGTAAGGGATTCTGATGTAATCCACTTGGATTCGAGATATCACTACCCACAACAGCCACCATCGGATCATCTTCAAGCTTCTTTGCTAAAGAATAAACATAATCCCGCTGCGGAAACTCCATGTCGGGGTTGGCAATGAGGGCATATTTATATCCCTTATTGGCGGCATAGCGCAAGCCGATGTTGTTGCCTGCATTGTATCCGCGGTTCTCTTTAGCTGGGATAAAGGTACAACCCTGCTCGGTTGCCAGTTTCTCCACGGCAAGGGCATCCTCTTTTCGTGAACAATTATCCACGATGATGATCTCTAACTCCACACCCTCCTGCCGTTGCAGATCAGCCACACACTTGCAGCAGTCGGCACTGGAATTATAATTAAGTACTATAACAGAAATCGTCGACATCACTTCAAAATAAGATTTCGTATAAATGTGCGAAAAAAATTCAGAAATAACTTTATTGGATGCGTACTTACAATATAACAAGGCGTCCTTATTTCCTCTAAATCAGCTCTATATTTATCAGCCAGTCTCCATATAGTACGTAAATAATACATATCAGTGTACAAGCCTTCACTTCCATCCTTTTTGTGATAGATTTCCTCAGGAATAACACAAATCCGTGTTCCGAATTGTTTATGTGCATTGTAGCAAATTTCTGTGGCATAAAGATGCCAATGAAAACAAACTTGTTCATCAAATTTCAGTTGTTTATAAAGATCTGCTGTCATAGCAAAACAACACTCATCAACAGCAATGCATTCTGTTTTTTCGACAATCTGTCTTTTTGTTATGTATTCCTTCGTACTAAGATAGCGTAAATTAGAGACTACAAATCTTTGCTCAGTCATTCCTGCAAATCCTAAAATTTGATTTGGATTATCAGTTAATTCCTGAACTATACGCTTTTCAAACTCTCGATTTTCAAATGCTATATCTTGGTGAATAAAGACCAGAATATCCCCTATTGATTTATTCAATAGTTCTTTATTATATGCTTCTGCACAAGAAGAATACCTACCTTTTGTATTGTCTATAAGCAAGATATTACGATTCCATGCTTTATCCATATTGGCAAATGAATGCATCAACATTTCTTCCAATATGGTTTTATTGTTAAAACAACATACATAAGTTAAATTCATACAATCATCCATATTTATAAAGATCATTTAAGTTAAAAAGAATTTCCACATAGGAATCTACAATATAGTTTTTTAGAATTTCAATGGTATAGCGCAAGCTGATATTATTACCCGCATTGTATCCTCGATTCTCTGCGGCCGCAATAAAGGGTATATCACCAATACAGCGTCCCCACTATATTCCAAGTAGTTACACCTATCAGTT
>ERZ773193.1383-NODE-1383-length-30613-cov-3.455953_pt1 | contig 30613 bp, 19 predicted proteins | sample MGYA00511110_ERZ773193 | MGnify/ENA primary metagenome ERZ773193 (study PRJEB29015, sample SAMEA2737784) | human gut metagenome | biome: human gut; feature: human-associated habitat; material: faeces | place: China | collected 2012 ...
AACATTCCAGCCGCAACTTCTTCAGCCACTTTCTTGGAAGTTAATAGCTCCAAAATAGCCAGACCGAATTTGAAAGCATACGCCGGACCTCTACCCGTGATCACGTTACCATCAACCACCACGCCATGAGGTTGCATTTCGGCTCCCGGTAAATATTCTTCAAATCCCGGATAGCAAGTCATTGTATATCTTTTGTTCATTTTTATCTTACTCAACACCAAAGCCGGAGCTGCACAAATAGCCGCCACGTAACCACCTTTGTCAAAGTGTTTCTGAATCATTTGCACCAATGCCGTACAATCTCCCAGATTCTTGGCTCCCGGCATTCCGCCCGGACAAATCAAGAATTCCGCCTCTTCTTCTTCCACGTCACTCAACAAAAGATCGGCCACCACAGGAACTCCATGCGCACCTGTAACCTCTTTCTTATCGGAAATAGAAACCGTTTTCACTTCGATCGTTCCCCGACGTAAAACATCTACAACCCCGAGAGCTTCTACCTCCTCAAAACCATCCGCTAAAAATAAAAATGACTTTCTCATAATTCTTGTAGTTTTAAATGATTCTCCAAAATTACGAAAAATATAACAGGTTTCAAATCCTAAATGACAAACTACTCCTTCACACGCACCAGTTTCACGGCATCAGCAATGATCAGTTGCTTCTTAACTGGTAATTTATCATCCGGCACGCCATGAACTTGCACTAAACCGGCACTTTTATCCTCTGCATCAGCCTTGATCTCCCCACCCCTGTCATCCAGAATCACTTGAGCCTTCCCGACCGGAAAATCGAATTTTCCCAAGGAAACCCACCCGACCGGAATAATATCCGCTTCCACGATCACCTCTTTTTCCATCAAGCTATTACATACCTTGTAATGCAGCAAAGAACCCGTGAAAACGGAACTAATCGGGGGATAAGTAAGTGATGAAACCTGATGATAAAAAAAGACTTCATATTTCCCGGTTTCCTTTATATCTGCCGTCCAGATAGCCTTTCCCGTCCCGGTTCCGGAAACTTTACCAAAAGCACTCCGCACGGGGATTCCATAGCTTTCTGCCGTGAACATTTCTGTCCATTCCTTCTTCTCCAATGACGCCTTAAAAGTCGATTTACGCTCCTTTGTCAAGAACGGTAATCTTTTCCGCTCCCCGGAATCAATCAACTGGAATTGTTCACTCCGGTTATCAACAATGATCTCGCCGGAATTTTCGAAGAAACGACGATCAATATCCCAAATGCCCTCCATGCCTTCCCTTATTTTGGAAATTCCTTCTTTTACTAAAGGAATATTATAATCACCGGGAAAATTAGCCGCCAAATTCGTCCCGATGTAACCATGATCCCCGTTCATGATAAATTTTACCTCCTTGCATACTCCGGCCGGAATCATGTAATATTTCTCTCTCAGGGGCATATTAAAATCCACGGCAATGCCTCCTTCTCGTTTCGACATAAATTCATCCACCGTTTCATCATCAGCAAGAATTGATATAACCCCATCCATATCCGACATATTCCATACTTTAAAACAAACTTGATATTTCGGGAAGCCATCCGTAATAATTTGCTGTACCTGAATATCTCTTATATCAAAAGACGGGAGCCCCTCCCGTTGGTATAATTTATCCATAAACGGAAGTAAATCAACCCCTAGATCAACCTGAAAATTCCGAGCGATCTGTTCTAAAGTAATTTCTTCAAATTGAGTGCCGGAAGAGAGCTGTTCCGAGAATTGGTACAACTTTTCGGGGGCAACAGAAGTAGATAAATAAGCTGCCAATGCTCCTGCTTCCAACTCGAAAATTCTTGCCTGTACTTTATCCGGTAACGAATCGTTAGAAAGAATTTCCTTCAAGCTGGCTTGCTTTAAACAATCAATAGCTAACATATCATCCGGTCTGAGACCGGTATTTCCTATTGTATATTTCTTTTTAGAAATAAACATTTTGCTAAGTAGCATATTGGCTGCCGGATAAGTACCTGAAGACAAGAATCCCGTGAAATCGTAATACATAGGCAAAATGTCATGTAACTTTTGTTGAAGCAACGTGACGTTAGATTGCAATCCCATACGTTCAACACTATAAATCCCTTCCGGATCATCCAAATTCTCCTGTCTTTCCTTTGCAAATTTTTTCGCAACAGTCATCGGGACGTAGGAAGGAATACTTGCTGCCCGTTCTCCCAAAAAAACAAATTCAGGCTGGACAAATTCGCTACCCGTTTTCCATTTCCGTAAAAAAGAAACAAACGAGAGAGGACTTTCTACCAACATCAATTTTTGAAACGGGTAGCCCCGCCCGATTCTTGCCTCCAAACGTCCTTTGAGCATGGCCAAGACCTTGCTCAATTTCTCTCCCTGAATTTCAGTATACCCCTCGAAAAACAATTCATGGCCGGGGAAATAATAAAATTCCACATGAAGATTACCGATCTCGATTTCTTTCTTATGGTAGTTCCCGATACAAAGCGTTATCCCGGGTAATTTCTGCCGATTCTTGAAAAATACTTCACCTGTTCCGTATTCCGGCTCGCCTTGCGATAGAACCTGTTGTCCATCCCGTGTTTTTACCCGCAGAGTATATTCCGAAAAATTTATTTCACGAGCGTATGGTGATACCATATTGATCGGGGGGACAGCTACCGGGTACCAAAGAATTTCCGGGTGTAACAAGGTATAGTTTTCTCCCAGATAAGCAAAACGAGTTCCGAAATTGAATAATCCACGTCGCTTTCCGGGATCATACCTTCCTACATTATGCCGCTCTTCAAAAGGCACATCCAAGTAGCATATCGCCTCATCAATTTTACCTTTATAGGAGAGATGCAAAGAAATGGTATCACCCGGCAAAAGCTGGCGTTCAAGCACGACAACCTGCTGATCCCGGTGATACCCCATATCGTTACCTGCCTCCTTTAGAGAATAAATCTCTAACGAAGGATTCAGGTACAACACGATCTCCGAGAGCCTTTCCTGATTCCGATTCTGTAAGGTCATCCTGCTATCCAACCACATCTCTCCATCCTTCCACTCGTAGGAGATTTCATGGTTGGTAACCCGTGCTTTAGGTCGGGATTGATATTCGACATAAGCTTGCCTATACTCTTCTGAACGGCACTCCCGCTGCCGAATTGCATCCCAATATAAAAACAAACAGATCACGCTGCACAATACAACCACTCCCCCACTTCCCCATTGCAATCCTTGATGTTCTTTATGGTCCCGCAGACGTTTCATGTTAGCAACCCAGAATAAAACTCCGGCAACACCCAACCCGGTATAAGTCAAGCGATGCAGCAAATACCCCTTCAAATCAGGGTGTCCTACCACGTCCGAAAACATATTCGGCAAATTCCTGCCCCAAAAGTCAAACGCTCCAAACTGCCACTCATCCAAATAGAAATATACACCCAATCCAAAAAGTCCCAGAACTAAAACAGATAGCGGACGATTTTTGACCATTGCCGATATACTCAACGCACAACCCAATACAAAAATTAAAGTCGGGATGGACAAGGTGAACAGATAGAAAACATAAATCCACACGTTAAAAGGGGCTCCTACAACCCAAAGGTTTATATACATACATACCAACAGCACGCATATATTCACGAAAAGGAACATCCTGAATATTCCTAGAAAACGACCGATGCAGTATTCACTGTTCCGAAACGGTCGGCACAGGAATACTTCCATCGCGTCTTTTTTCCTTTCCCGGTACACGACCTCCATGCACACAAACAAAGCAATCAGGACTTGTACCAGGTTATAGTAATACATACTAAAAAAAGGAAAAGAGGAAGGAAGAGCCACTTTATACCAAAACACATTTACTCTTCCTTGCTTTATCATCTGCCATAACGAAATACCGACAAGGGCAATCACTACAAATCCCAGAAAAACAATATCTCGTCTTAACAATTTAGACTCATAGCGAGCCACGATATTCACGTTACGCATATTCATTTTATCTACCCCTCCTACGGTGCCAGATTAATATTCCACAACCAATTAATAACAGGGGTAATATCCCCACGAACATCAGTTTCACCCACTTCATAGATGACAATTCCAGTGAAATCGAGGTATCGGCAGGATCGGGACGACGGGTATTCACCGGGAATTCCCCATCCGTCAACCAACGGAAGGACTCCGTGATCAACGAGAAGTTGGACGCCTTGATACCCTTCCGGTACATCATCAGTTCGGAGTTACTGATACAATCCGCATCTCCCAACACGATAATCCGTTGTTCCCGGTTTCCCATCTTCCGGCTCAAAGCCAAGGCTATCGGGTAAACACCTTCTTTTTCCCCGGCAACAGGGTTGAGTTCTACCGGCTCATTCAATAAATCCCGGGTTTCTATCTCGTTCCAACATCCCGTGTCATGCGTGGTCAAAACAGGACGCACCATAAAACCTTTATCCATTGTATAGTTTAACGCCGTAGCTCCGGGCATCGTGATCACCCGTTTTTTCTTCTGCAAATCGGCATAGTTAAGGGACATCTCCGCGGCATCTTTTGTCAATTCACCCCGAATCAGATCCGGATCGAAATCCCGACTGGGTTGTACCAGAACACCGGGCATAAACTGCACCCCGAAACGTTCCACCAAAGGATTCATTACTTCCTGACGCCCCGGTTCTCCCGCAATCAACAAATTTCCTCCACGGGCCACGTAGCGGTCAATCTTTTCCAACTCGCTTTCGGTCAACGGTTGTTTCACATCAGCAATCACCAGAATACGAATATCTTCCGGAATCTCCTCCCCCTCGGTCATGCGATAGGCGATCACATCAAAACCATTATTTACTAAAGCATAACGAAAAGTCGGATTCTTGGCAAAAGCATAATAATCCCGATCTCCCACGTTGTTCATATCCCGCTCGCCATGTCCCGTAAGACAAGCCACCTTGGGTACCTCCATGATCAGGCGTTTCAGAGCCGCGGAAACCTCTGCCTCCATCGGATGTACAAACATATCATTATACAACCGCAGGAAAGTGGCCGAACCGTCGGGTAACACCAACTGCCGCACGAAACGATAACCTTCCGGAGCAAGGTCAATCTGGGCCTCGATCTCTTCGGGAGATAAAAACATTTTCAGATTCAATTTCATCTGATCAACATATTTTTCGGCCACCTCCCGGTCGCTCACGTCTGCATACCGTTCTCGTATGTAGGAAGACGCTTTTTTATAATAATACACATACTTCAGCTCGATATTCGATTTGAAACGGATGTACGGTTTGAAGTTTTCCATGTCACTCTTCAGGGAACGGGGCATCCCGTAAGAAGAGTTATCTCCCAAAAGATTCACGTAAGTGACAATTGTCAAATCGTCTTTCATCCTTTCCAGTATACTTTGACTTTCTTTAGTCAATGTTTGTGTCTTACTTGCTGTCGCATCATAATACCATAAAAACGTGGGACGAGAAGTCATATACCCTAATGCCACGGTAACTGCAATCACAACAAGATAACGTCCTACCGTCATCACTTGACTCCGTTTTGCCCGGTGAGCCTCGATCTTCATGATTCCCAACGTCAGGAAAAAGAGAATGACCACGACAAAATACAGGAAGTCCTCACTACATATCAACCCGTCAATGAACACGGTTGCCCGCCCCTTGATTGACAACCAATACGTGATTTCACGCACGAAAGCTATATCCTGCCCCACACTACCGATGAAATTCAGCACGATTAACACGGCCAATGTTCCCACGGCCGCCACAACCTGATAAGAGGTCAGGCTGGACATATAAAGCCCGATTGCCGCGTAAGCACACATTAACAAATACAATCCGAGTAAACCCGATAAGGCCGCAGAAAGATCAAATGATTCCACCGTGCAACAAGCAAAAAGAACCAGAACCAGCAACACGCCCATCAATATCAACCCGTAAACCATCATAGAAAGGAATTTTCCCCAAATGATCTGTCCCGCTGTCACGGGGGACGAGTACAGGAGTTTAATCGAACCGCTACCAAATTCCCGGCTCATCAATCCCATCGTCAACAAGGGAACATATAGATACAAATATTGTTGTATCACCGTAAATGTTCCCGACATTCCTGTTAACAGAGCCGTCGTGATACTATATTCTATCGGTTCCCCCATAAATTGTTGTCGCAAAACACTCCGGAACAAGTCGGTAAAAGTCATTCCCGACTGAACGGCAAATATCACTAAAATAAACCAAGCCACGGGAGAACAAAAGAGAGCGCGCAACTCATTTCCCGCTATTTTCAATATCTTTCTCATTCGTTTACAATTACGTTATCTCCGTCTTCTTTTAAACCACACGCCAAAATACCCCAACGCGAACAAGATGGGTAATCCCCACGTGAAAGCAAATTTCGCATAAGGTACCGTGTCCTTACTCAATTCCAACACCGTATCCACGGGCGGTATATTCGACAAAACGATCGGGAATTCCCCGTAGCTCAACCACCGGAACATACCCGTGATTAAAGAGAAATTACTCGTTTTCATCCCAACTCTAGACATCAATAACTCGGCATTACTGATACAATCAACATCACCTAACACGAATATCCGCTGTTCCCGGTCTCCCACGTTACGAGTCAAGGCAAGCATCGTCAGGTAGGACTGTTCTTGCTCCCCGATTTCCGGATTTAATACAGCTTTTTCGTCCGTAAAATTTACAGTGGTTAACTCGTTCCAACTTCCCTCGTCTTTTGTCTTTAGCAAAGGATACACATTGAAACCATGTCCGTTTTTGTAACTTAACGCAGCTGCTCCCGGCATCGTAACCCCATATTTTTGTTGCCATAGTCCCCGCAAAGGAGTCACGACATTCACACCCTCCTCAACAAAAGAGCAAACCAGCAAATTATCATCGTAAGCTTTCGTCGGTTGTACTAAAGTTCCTGGCAGGAAACTCACGCCCAGAGAAGCCGTAAGAGGATTCATCAAATCCGATTTTCCCGGTTCCCCACCAATAACAATATTCCCGCCTTTCGCTATGTATTCCTCGAGCCGAGCCAACTCATCTGTTGACAAAGGACGCTGTAAATCTGCAACAACTAACACGTCAATATCCATGGGTATCGGCCGATCCCCCATCAAGGTAATACTATCCACATCAAACCCTTGATTAATCAAGGAATGACGGAAAGTCGGATCAATGGCAAACGTGTAATAGTCCCGGTCTCCTGCCCGTTGAATATCACGTTCCCCGTGCCCGGTCAGAAAAACGACCTTGGGGGCTTTCGTCACCAAACGTTTCATGGCCGTGGAGATTTCTCCTTCCCTCGGATAAATGTAACTATCATCGAAAATCCGCAAAAAGGTCTTTTCCCCGCTTTCCCGTTCCAACAAACGCACGAAACGATATTTTTCACCCGAAAGATCAACCTGTTGGGCTACCTGTTCCGGGCTCAGAAACATCTCTATATCCAAATCTTCCATGACCGCCATTTTCCACGCTCGTTGTTGCGTGTTCAGATCGGGGAAACGATCTTCCAAAACCTCGTTTCCCGCGTCTGCATAGTAATACACGTAGTTCATCTGAATTTTCGGTTTAAAACGAATAAACTTTTTAAATCGATTTGCATCACTATTCCTTTCCGAAGGAGCCCCCCGATAAAAATTACCTTCCAAAAGATTCACGTATGTCGTAATTGTCAGTCCTCCCTCCATTTTTTCCATAATCTCCTGACTGACCGGATTCAGACTATTCAGTTTAATGGACGAGGCATCGTAAGAACATTGCAATCCCGGCCGGGAGGTCACGTACCCCAACAGCATCGCCAACACGATCACCCCGGTATAACGGGTAAAAGCCATACTTTTTGATAACTTGCGTTTCCCCGACAAGATGACCATAATCGAAAGCATCAGGAAAAGACCGATCACGATCAGAAAATAAAACACATCCTCACTGCTGATCAAACCGTTGATTAACTCGTCGGAACGCCCGGAAATTGACAGCCAATACGTGATGTCCCGAATAAAAGGAACTTCCTGTCCTATTCTTCCCACGTAATTCAGGAAAGCCAAAGCCCCTAACGTGGCAACAGCCGCCACCACCTGATAGGAAGTCAGACAAGACATGAACAGTCCTATCGCTGCATAAGAACAGATCACCAGATAAATTCCCAGCAACCCCGATAAGGCCAACGACATATCAAAAGAAGGCACGTTCCATGCCGTGAACCCGACAAACAAAAAGAGAATCCCCACCAGAATAAGGCTGTATATCATCATGGAAAGAAATTTCCCGAAGATAATCTGTATGCTGGACACCGGTGAAGAATATAATAATTTGATAGAACCGCTACTATATTCCCGGCTCATCAATCCCATTGTCAATAAAGGAATATACAGGTAAAGATGCACCAACATATTCGGGAACAATCCCATATTTCCCGTGTACATCTCTTTTGCTATACTATACCATAAAGGCTTGTTAAATTGCTGCATCAACATAATGTCCACCAAACGGAAATAGGTCATGCACGCCTGAACAGTAAAGATAATAAGGACTAACCACGCGATAGGGGAATAGAACAGAGTGCATAACTCTGTCAACGCTATCTTGAATATTTTTCTCATACTACACGAACTTATGATTCACGTTTACTTTTTCCCGACAAGCGAGCGAACACTTCATCCAAAGAACTCCGCTCCACGGAAACCTCGCTTAACTCCCATCCCCGGCTGACACTCTCGTGTACCATCCGGGCTGTCACATCGTCATCCGTATCAAACCATACCCTGAAACTTTTCGAATTTATTGCCTCCACCCGACTAACTCCCGGCACGTGTTCCAACTCGGTCATTCTCGGCGGATTCTTCAGTACCACCACGAACGAATTCGGTTGGATATAATTGTTAAACTCATCCATCGTCCCTGCGAATACCAGTTGCCCTTCCTCGATCATCTTGATGTGGTCACAGGTGGCCTGCACCTCCGACAAGATATGCGTGGAAAGTAGCACTGAACGATCCGTAGCAATCTCCTTGATCAATTCCCGAATTTCCAGGATCTGGTTCGGGTCAAGTCCATTCGTCGGCTCATCCAACACCACGAACTTCGGATTGTGTATGATTGCCTGCGCAATACCCACCCGTTGCTGGTAACCTCCCGATAAATGTTTCAGCAACCGTTTTCGGAAATGCGTGATCCCGCATTTCTCCATCGCATAGTCCACCGAAGAACGAATCTTTTTAGGAGCGACCGAACGCAAATCCGCACAATAGGCTAAATACTCTTCCACGGTCAAATCCGTGTACAACGGGGGTTTCTGTGGTAGAAAACCAATATTCATTTTAGCCGCAATCGGGTCCTCCCGAAAATTAATCCCGTTAATATACACTTCCCCTTCTGTCTGGTTCAACACACCACACATGATATTCATCGTTGTCGATTTACCCGCTCCGTTCGATCCCAACAATCCCAATATTCCCTTCTCGTAAATCTCGAAATTAATATCCCGTATCGCCCATTGCACACTATAACGGTGAGACAAATGTTCCACCTTTACAACCGGATTCTCCATGTTATTCATTTTAAAAAATTAACTATTATGGCAGGTAAGGCTTTCGTCACACCTTACCCGCCTGTATTATTATAAACTATCTTCCTTGAGCTGTTATATCTGAAATCTTCCCGAAACCGTCATATTTCACCTGCTTTTCCTCATCCAGATTTCCCGTTCCCGGATCCTTTTGCGGAATCAAGTAAACATATCCTTCCGAATCCGATGCCTGCGTTGCCATCATCACGGCTTTCGTGTTCAACGGTAAGGTCAGCAAACTTTCCGTGTCACTGTCAAAGTCTTCCGAATTGACATTATATCTTCCCTGCGTGTAGAATTTCAGAATACTGATATTCTCCCCCGCGGCCGCCGTGTATTTCAACGAGGAAGCAAGCGAACCATCTATATTCAAACGAACCGCATGAATCTCTCTGGCCGTTGCCACGTACATAATAGGATCTACTGTACTGAAACAAATTGACACGGAACGATCCAACAAATCCTTGATGGCTGCCGGAACCGAATACAAGTAACTCGGTGTCGGGTTAACCAACGTATTATCCTGATTTTTAGTAAAGAACGTGTAAAGAGAATATTCTCCCGATACTTTATCCTTCAACACCATCACCAAGGAAGAGCTATTCATGAAACCTCCGGCCACGGCTTCTTTACCCGCCACGGCAGAAGGATCGAATGGGAAATTGTCGTCATTCTCAGAAGAGGAATACAACGAACATTTGTTCTGCGAGAAAGCCCCGTTAAAACGCCCGAAACGTCCTACCTGTGAATCATACCAGATCGACGATCCACTGGAATGAGTCCCATCGCCCGTAGCTGCGGCAACCACTCGATTATCCACGTAATTGGACTGCAAACCGCCCAAGTCGGAAATCACTTCCGGCTTGATGAATATCGCATCATTCTGACGAAGATGCTGGTACACCTGATTATTCATCACGAGAATCGTCGTTTGAGGTGCCAAATAGAAATGTCCGGAAGTGTATGTCTCGGTCACGAAAGGAATAATTTTACCCGTTTCCAAGAAGGAATAGTCCCGGCAATCAGCCCGGAACAATCCATTTTTTCCGGCCATCCACAGGATATTCTGATAGGTACTCCATGTCGCTCCCGACACGGTATAGGCCACGTTATCAATCCAATCACCCAAAGGCTCCCCCTTAGAGGTGAAAATATCATCGTATTGAATTTTCTCCGTTCCCGTGAATCCCTTGCTAATGTCTTTATCCATGATTAACGACAAATCGGAGGTCTCCCCATCACGGGAATGAGCCACGATAATACCTTCCCCGAATTGGCTCTCCACCACTAGAGAAAAGACAGAATAATATTTAAGCGTGGAAACTTTGTCCGTCACTTCCAAGGTCAACGTGTAACCACTAGCCTGAATCGGCATGGAAGCAATCGTGTCAAGCACCCGTTCGTTCGACAACACTTCTCTCAATCCCGCTGACGAACTTAACTCGATCTCCCATTTATATTCCAAATCCGGATGGTCCGGGGTTCCGTTTTTCTTCACGGGAATATCAATATGCAATTTGCCCAAATACGCCACGTACTGCGTTTCCGACACACCATTCAGGTCTAGTTCCACGTTAGGAATTTCTTTCGTGTCATAGGTACTCTTGTCGTCATAACACGACACGAGGCCGTATCCCAACACGAGCAACAACAGGTAATATATTGTTTTCATCTTCATTATCTTTAATCCGTTTTATCAAAACTTTCGCGCTCTCACGGGTTGGTTTATAGCAAGTCCTCCATCATGCAACAATGGGGTTCCATGTTCCTGTTCGTAATCATCCAGATACTTCTGTAACAACTCGTAGTAAGCATTCGTGATTGCCGTATTATAGAACATATACCCATCCGGGTCCATCCGGTTATACTGGGGCCACTGGTCCGCCTGCCACGGCCACCCTAAAGCGGCCAGTATCGCCTTATGCGCATTCCGGCTATAATAATTATAGTTCGCCAGATTCATACTTTGCCCTGCATTTATTAAGAAATTATAAGTTCGGGCATAAAATGAACCACTGGGAAGCATCGGTAATTGATTATCCCACGAAAACTTAATGCGTGTATATTCCGGTGGGCCGGCCACGAAATATTCCGAAGCACCCAACACAATTTCCATCATACACGTCGTGTCTTCCAATTCAACTAATTTCGGCAATTCCAGCGTGAGATACCCGTAACGTTCCCCGGCGGGAATAACGGCATTCAACACCTTATACGATCCTTCCAACAATCGGCTGCTATCCCGGACGATCGTGTACCCTACCGTCCGGTCGTAATCCCGGACGTCCCCGACCAACTTTAACGGGATATTCACCACCATCGTCTCTTCTTCCGGATCACTCCAAAACGAATAAGTCTGATCAAAAGTCTTCGTTAAGGAGTTATATCCCGGATAAGTCCTCACGTCCACGCTATTCCATGGAACGGTTACCGTGGCCTGGGTCTCGTCAAATGTATCTATTCCCACTTTCGAGCAACCGCCGCATAGCAAACCACTCAAAAGAAAACATATCGCGTACAGAAAATTAAATCTGTTCATATCCTTTCATTTATAGCATTATTAATCATCATTGAACACGTCCCATTTCCCGTTCAATAGCGGGATAAGGCCACAAATATTTTTCGTCACTCATCACGATGGTCGAGTTTGGAATATCCGCTGCTCCAATACGCTTGAAATAGAAGAAGGACACCCCCTCGCACAAGAACTCCCGCCGATATTCATTCATCAGGCATGTTAATAACTCGTCTCGTGTATAGCCACTAATATCAATATAGTTCGAACGATTCTCCCTCAACGTCTTCAAATAAGACACGGCCTCGGTCAAATCAATATTTGCTCCTCGCAAATAACTCTCGGCCACGATCAAGTACATTTCCGGAAGACGGATCAAAGGCATGCGGTTTAGTTTTAAATATCCCGATGAACGATCCTGCGCTAACTTTAACGGTGTATAATACCCGTTGGAATTCCTGAAGAATAACTTTTCCCGACGGTAATCGGCATTTTCCCCACTTCCCGTTTCTTGGTAAATATTAAGCAAATTATCCTCACTCAATTTGATAGCTTCATACGCCGTACCTTCCAAGAAATTATAAAGATAATAATCCGTCAAACGATCCGTGAATGCCGGAATATTTAAAGAAGTAATATGTTCCGTGGAATGAATCGGGTCTGTACTAACCAAATCTGTCGTCACCCACTGGTAGAGTCCTAAACGCTCGCCTTCACGAATTACATCCGACGCTTCTTGACGAGCCGAAGCGATGGATGCATCACTTCCCTCCCACATATATACTCTTGCCAATAAAGCTTTCACGGCAAAATAATTCAACCGGAAAGTACGGTCACTGAAGAACCCGTCGTCATTCAACGCATCGTAATAATCTGCAGGATGTTTTCCCGTGATAGGCTCATCATCCAATAATCCCAAAGCATCTGTCAAATCCTTAACAATCAATTCTATCGTCTGATCATACGACAACTGGGGAGTCATCTCTTTGTCATAATCCGTCACGTACGGCACGGTTGGTTTCGTTGATTTATCCGTTCGACCAGCCAAATTCCCGTACCCGTACAAGCGCATCATATCAAAATGCAACATGGCACGAATAGCTAACAATTCGCCTTTAATCATCCGGTAAGAAGCCGGATCCAACACCCCCTGACGCTTATCTATAAATTTCAACGCGTTATTCACATTGGCAATCACGTTATACGCCTTCTGCCAAACACTGTTAAGCATACTCAATGCCCGCTGGGCCGTGTACTGGTAGGTTCCCATTGCATACACGTAAGCCTGCGAGTGAATCGTGTACTGCCCGCTTTGCATTTCCGTAGAATACCACGTGAGCTGTTTCCCGTATAAATCAACATCCGCCATACCGATATAACAACCGATCAGGGCCTGCCGGAAACCAAATTCATCATCGAACTGATCTTCTTCCGGTACTTGCGAAGGGGGTGTCGTGTCCAGCCAACTATCACAAGCCACCATCGTGCATAATATCACACACAACACGATATTTTTTATTATTGTCTTCATATCTAACTAATTAAAATGTTCCAATAAGCGAAAACGACATCGTTCTGGCAAAAGGATAATCAAATCCTCTCTCGGCCTTTATAGATGAGATTTTCGAGATCTCTTCCATATAGAAAGACACTCTCAATCGTTTCATTCGAAGATATTTAAGTATATCCGCCTGAAAATCATAATACACGTTCAACGATCCCCAAGTCAATTCCTTCGCATCCTGCACGAAACGAGAAGTTGCCCTTGTCATCTCCTGACGTGACAAGGGATCATCGTCATACCGGAAAGTTCCCAAACGTTTAAAAGGAGTTACCTGTCCCGGTTCTTTCCAACGACCGTACAATGCCCGTTTGTCAACATTATAATTCATGTCCACGTTCTCCACCCGGTCTATCAATGTCCTATTATAATACTGATACCCGGCTTGGTAACGGAAAGTCGTGCTGACACCAAATCCTTTATGCTCGAAAGTGAAACCGAAAGTTCCCCTGTATTTGGGTAATGAATTACCTACCGGGTATAAATCCGATTCGTAATACGTGTAGGTCAGTGAACCATCCTGACGAATATAAAGTTCCTGTCCTGTCATCGGGTCGATCCCGGCAGAGCGCACAGCCCAAATTGTTTCCATGGACTCCCCGTCCACGTATTTCAGCACCGGACGATTATTTGCTTTATCCGAAGCCATCTTATCCCGTAGCTCGTTGAATGCACGCATACTTTCCGACAACCGGATAATTTTATTCTTCGTGGTCACCAATGAACCGAAAACGGTCAAGAATGTTCGGTTCTGTTGCAACACTCCATAAGAAAGATAAGCCTCAATTCCACTATTCCGTACCAGTCCCAAGTTATCTTTCACGGTCGCAAATCCCGTACTTGTCGGCACAGAAACATCCGTCAACATATTCTCCGTATCGGCCCGGTAAAGATCGAAACGTAACGTGGCCCTATGAATCGTTGCATCAACCCCCACGTTATAATCTTTTTTCTGTTCCCACTTCAACGAGGGGTTTGCCAAGCGCCCTAAATAGGATCCCGTCATACCCAAATAATTCGCATCCGTGTAATACTGGTAAGTTGCCACTGCTTCATTGGTATCAAAATTCTGATTTCCGGTTAATCCGATCGAACCCCGAACTTTAAATTGACGAACCAAATCCTTCCATGGGAAAAAATGCTCGTTATGCAAGTTCCATCCAACTCCCACGGACCACCCCGTAGCCCAACGATTATCGTTTCCGTAAAGCGAGGAAGCACTGGTCTGCACGTTAAAATCTAGAAAATACCGATCGTCATAGCTGTAACCACCTCCCAACACGAAATTAATCTCCCGACGCAAAGATGACGATCCTTCCGGACGACTGTCCAAGGCATACTGACGAGCAAATGTAATATCTGCAGACTGGCTATTGGGGAACCCTTCGGCCTTATGCACGTAAGCCTCGTATGAATATTCGGATATTCCAAAACCACCCATTGCCAAGATAGAATGTTTACCTATCGTGGTTGCATAATTCCCATGTAAATCACCGGACACGTTACTACTTTTCCCATTATCCAAACGATAAGATCCTTTTCGTAATTGTTCCTCCACCGGAGAGTCTTTCGTAATATTAGCAAAACTTGAATGCGCAGCCGGTAAGAACTCGTCACCATCATTCCGCTTAAAAGACAACATCACACGAGCTCTCAGGATCAAACCATTCAACGCTCTCCATTCCACTTGAAAATTATTCAAAAAATCCACGTAAGACTCCTTTTTTAACGTACCGATCTCGGCATCATACATCGGGTTGGGAATCCGATCTTCAGCCCAACGTACCACCTGTCCCGTTTCGGGATCCTTTGCCCGCCAGTAGGGATTCATCTTCGCATAATCACTAAAAGCACCATAAGGGGAGTCATAACTTTTATTACTATTTACAGTCATTGTATTGCTAAAAATCAAGTCATTTCTCCGATAAGACAAATCCAATGAACCGGAAATATTCCGTCTATCGGATCCCCTCATTACACCGATAACTTGATTGTAGGACACGTCCAGCACGGCTCTTAATGTCTCGGCATCTCCCAATTCCACGCTCAAGTTGTGTTTGTGCCCCACACCCGTACGCAAAGGTTTCGATAACCAATAGGTGTCTAATCCTGCTGCAACCAATTGTTTTCGCTGCTGATACAACATCTGCTTTTGCGTGTATAACAGAAAATTAGCATCATCATAAATCCCGTCAATACGTTCCGCTTCCAACTTTTCCTCCGCATCACACAAATTGTAACTACTCAAATCCGGCATCTGTATATCCACACTGCCAGTGTAAGTCACCCGTTGTTCGTTACCAGCCAAACGTCTAGTCGTGATCACCACTACCCCATTAGCTGCTTTAGAACCGTAGATGGCTTTCGCGGAAGCATCTTTTAACAAGGTTACACTTTCAATCCGGTTCATGTCCATATCCATCACCCGCTCCGCCGTCACCTCGAACCCGTCAAGGATAAACAACGGTTGATTCGGACTATTTTTATAATTTCCCTTCAAGCGGACACCTGTCTCTTCCAGCGGGAAACTCGATATACCCCGCATCTTCATTTCCGGAATCGCATTCGGGTTCGAACCCATCTCCAAGTTATCCATGATGAATAACGACGGGTCAAGATTTTTCAGACTTTGAAACAAATTTTGATTTCCAGCCCGCATAATATCCTTGGCTGTCATCGTGACGACCGCACCCGTGTAACTACTTGCCTTACGGGTAAATATACCCGTCACGATCACTTCATCCACGCTTTTCACCTCCTCTTCCAACACCACGTCGATCTTCGTACGTCCACCGACAGTCACTTCCTTCGGTTTATAACCCACGAAAGAAAATACCAACGTCGTCACGCTTGTCGGCATCGTCAACCGATATGCACCATCAGCTCCTGTACTCGTCCCCAAGAACAGAGAATCCCCCTTCACGATTACCGTTGTCCCCGGTAGAACTTCACCGTTCACATCCCGCACGGTTCCCGTAACCGTGATCGAAGTCGGTTGCTGCCGAGGAGTCACGACTACCTTTCCCTCAAAGTCTACACAAGTTAATCCGGTCCCCTCCACACAGGCCTCTACCGCTGCCTTAACTGTTACGTTCTTCAGGTCAACCGTCACTCGCTTCGTCTCCCGCTCCACCTCCTCTTTTTTAAACACAACCACATTGTCTCCCAACCGGTTGATCTCGCGTAACGCCTCAAGCAAACTGGTCGCTTCAAGCTTTAAAGAAATTCTTTTCACATTCTGTTGTCCGTAGACCGGTGAGTGAGTAAACAACGTGGTTAAGGACAGTAATAACAATCCGCATAACGCACCACGCATCACCGAAAGTCTACAAAACACTTTTGCTTTGCAGTTTTTTTTCATAACTTTGTTCTGTTTTAATTAAACAAGTGCCTTGTTATCAACAAGGTCCCAAGCCGGAAATGCCTCCGAAACATTTCCGGCATTTCTTTTTCACCTTTTCTCTATAATATGTACAATTCCATCTTCCACCCTAAATTCCGGCCCTCCCGCCAGAGTCAATATTTTTAAAATAGATTCCAACTTCTCATCCTTACTCATCTTCCCGCTAAACGTGTGTCGCCCTTTCCTTTTCCCGTCATACACGAAACGAACCTCATACCAACGGGACAACATCCGGGTCACCACTTCAATATCGTCCTCATCAAACACGAATTCCCCGTAACGCCAAGCTACCACATTTTTCGTGTCCACTTTCCGCACTGAAAATTCTCCCGTTTCCTTTTTCCAACAAGATTGCATACCCGGTCTCAACACCATTGACGGGATGTCGGACCTCTGATCCGTTAAACTGACCTGTACTTTCCCTGTCAGCAAGGTCGTGTAAACCGACTCCTCGTTTTCGTAAGCACTAACATTGAAAGCAGTCCCCAATACCCGGGTTTCAACATCCCGAACCTGTACAATAAATGGCCGGGCAGGATCATGCTTCACCTCAAAATATGCCTCTCCCTTCAACTGTACAACCCGGCGATCACCAATAAACTGTACCGGATAAACAAATTCAGACGTGGAATTCAACCACACCCGTGTACCGTCACTCAACACGACAAAGAAATCTCCCCCCACGGCTGTTTCTATTCGGTGGAATTCTTCCCGCTCCGGTACTGAATCCGTATTTGCCTCATAGTGTAAACCTCCTTTCGTACCAATTAAAGTTGCCTGTTCCAGTTTCAAACTATCGGGGACCTGTTTCACCAACCCGATACGCTCCCCATTTCCCAGTACGAGCATCACTTTCTCCTTCACGACCTTCATCTCTTTCAGTTCCCCCTGCACACTTATCGATTCGTGTACCTCCACTTTTATCAAAGGATGTAAAGCCACGAAAATCCCCACGAGACATGACGCAATTGCCCCGCTAACCACAACAATCCGTCTCAACGAGTACCGACGAGAACGATGCACGGCTAAACGTCGAGCCACTTCCTCGTACACCTTCTGAAAATCAGTGGTCTGGTTAATTTCATCTTCCAATCTTAACCTTCCGGCAATACTTCTTCCTCTAATAATATTTCTATACAACCTTCGATTAGCTACCTCTTCATCCAACCACTTTCCCAAAAGCTCCCGCTCCTCTTCAGTAGCCATTCCCAAGCGTACACGAATAATAACCCTTGCTAGTATTTGTTCTCTCTTCATCACCATATATCATCTTGCATTTGGTATATAGACACCACTAGTTGAACAACGGGATGAACCGGATTATACTTTTTTCTGCATTTTATATCAACTCTCATCAAAAATATAGCCACACAGGACGAAATCGAAAACCTTCAAAAAATACTTGAACTGATAAAATCATTATTAATAAAAAAACGGGATTTCATTCATCCCTCAAGATTTCGGGCGGTGTCTATAATAATATACCGTGTCGAACAAATATCCTATATTGTGTATGATAACACTTTCTACATTTAACACTTATTACAGATTGTCTGAGAATAGGCCCCAAAGCGTTATTTTCTATCATCCGTTTAAGAAAAACACCGTTACCAACCTTGTAACACTTTGTTCACACCGAATTTTTATCCAAATTGTATTATCAAGACAAATCTTACTTCATAACCCACATCCAATAAGAAATAAAAAAGGATATTTCAATCAACATGCTCCCATCGTTTCAACGATACCTCATGACGTAAACTCCACACGAACCATACCGTCCATATAAGTGTTACAAATTATGAGAGAAGATCAACAGCTAGAAATTTTCATTCGAAAACACTACTCATCCATGTGTGCTGTCGCCCTACGCTTTATCGGTTCTCCCGACATCGCACAAGACATCACTCAAGAAGTCATTATCAAATTTTGGAAAAACCGGGCAAACTATGAAAACATTAAATCCACGGATAACTTCCTATATACCATGATTAAAAATGAAGCCTTAAATTACCTGCGAGGCTCACAAAGAGAGAAACAACATTACAACCATCTTGAGGTAGAGGAATTTGAACATCCAAAAGTACTTAATATGTTGATCGAAGAAGAGATCAATCAAATTTTGATACACGCCATCGATCTGCTACCCGTACAAAGCGCTCGTATCATGCGCCTCATCCTGTCAGGGTACGAGAACAAGGAAATCGCAAAAGTCATGGGTGTTTCCGTGAACACGATCAAAACACTCAAATATTCAGCGATCCGCAAATTGAGAGAATATTTCAATTCGAATGATTACGAGCTTGATCAGCCATGAAAGCGTATTTTACATAGGCACAAACATTTAACCCGGTTAAAATATTCACATTTCATTCATCCTCACTCGGTTCGAGTGGTGTCTTTTATTTAAAATCAAGCTGTTCCAAGTAACAGTCATGTTTAATTAAAACTCTACAACTATGAAATCTAAATTATTATCAAAACGAGTACTCGTACTATTCATTTTATTACTGGGATTCAGTCCGCTAAGCCAAGCATTCGCACAATTCGGGATCACGGGAACCGTAACTGACTGGGCCCGAAATCCGATCATCGGGGCAACCGTGGTAATTCAGGGTACCAACATCGGCACCACAACCGATTTCGACGGTCATTACACGATCTACGCCATACCTGGAGACACGCTCATATTTTCGTATTTGGGTATGAAAACCTTGAAAGTTGGAGTCAGAAGTTTTGGAAGTGTTATCAACGTGGTCTTGCAGGACGATTCGTTTAACTTCGAAATCTCGCAAAACGATCCGGTAATAAACGAACCAACAATAGAATACAAGGCTATTTGCCCCTGGCACACACGTCTGTATTATATAGAGAAATCACCACGGATTCGGATTACGCCCCCAAACAAATCTCTGAACCTCCGTACAGTATGACATAAAATAGAACACCATGATAAAAATACTATTTATTTGCACCTTCATTGCCAGTTTTACATGGGGAAATAAAACAGACACGCTCACTCCCGACTCTCCCAAAAGCATTCATGGAATCGTAACGGATAGCGTAACCGGCAAACCGATCCCCGAAGTGATCATCATGGTCAAAGGAACAGAAATTGGCACGGTAACTAACGCAGAAGGCCATTACAAAATGGTCACGTTAAAGAATAGCGCGTTAGTATTTTCCAAAGAAGGAATGAAGACCCAAGAAATTCCCGTGGGCGAGGAATCAGAAATAAATATACAAATGAAAAAAGAAACAAAAGACACAAAACCACCCAAGAAAATAAAATAGTATCTTGAAAAACAGGGCGGAATAAACCTGCTAAATAATAAAATGATTACAAGAAAGCTGTCTAACAAGTTTAGATAGTCTTTTTCGTGATTGAATAATAAAGGCTTTTCTTCTGATTATCAATCGAAAAACCTTTATTATTCGTGAAAGATTTCGTGTATTTATTTTGCACAACAAACTACATATCAATCACATAACAATGATAATGCGGTTGAAAGGTAGATTCGAATCCATTTTCATCCAAGTGATTGAGTTACTCCATGACGAAGGCTTTTTTTGAATCATCATATTTTTATGCATTTTTTACTTATTTAGAATTAATATAAAATAGACAAACATATGTATTTATTGCATAATGTGATATGGCATACAAAACAAGCTAAATGCGTAAAACGGTCTAAAACATATTGATGTTTTTGTTATTAATTATAAAATTATAATTAAATTGTGGAACGTTTATACAACCACTAAAATTTTTAATGACAACATATAAGTAAGATGCAATTCAATAGAAATTATATCATATACTAAAATAGTCCACTATCGTATTGTGAAGAAAAGGTGTTTTACATTCAAAATTTAACGTTATGAAAAGGAAGGTCATTTTTAGTTATTTAAAATCCAGTATTTTTTTAATTTTGACCATATTCTTATCTTGTAATGACGATTATATGGAGTATGACGTACAAATAGAAAAATTGGACAAGGTAGGGAAGGCTTTCATGGGCCATTTACTATCCAGTTCCGATGGAAAACAGCAATGGAAAAAACTGACATCTCTAGGTGATATTCCGCCAAATGAAGTTGCGCTTGTATTCCAGGGAAACCGTGCGTGGCAGTATATTTTACCATTACTAAAAGATAGTATGCTAATAGGAATGGTATCTCTCCCGATAGAAATCGGTGAAAATAACAAAAACTTGTCGGAATGTTCAATTGGTGCCCCTTTAGTGTTAGAAAAAGAAGAGATTAAATCCGATATTTTTATGCAAGGTATACTTAAATCTTCTATATCTCGAAAATGGCGTGAAAATGGTATTATTATTGATGAAAACTTGATAGTTAATCTAGCAAATTCAACCCTATTTTCACCTCTTTCAAGGGGAAGTGGTGGCTGTTTTTATGCATCTTATACATTGGAAGCTAATAATTATCTAGATGATGAGGGATTTGCTATTATTAATGGAATTAACACGGGGACTTTTTCTGAGATTGCAAATAAAGTTGCTCGTGAGGTGCATCGTGCTTTGGAAATAACAGTTGAAGAAGATATTATTTTTGTTATAGCCCCTACTGAGGGCATTGCGGTGATTTATTACATGCAATTAGCAAGTTATCTCTATGATAAAAATATCACGGCAACCTTCTCGTTTCTTTGGAAAGATACTCCGGATGATGCTGGTGGAGGCACAGGTGGAGGCACAGGTGGAGGTACAGGTAGTGGCACGGGTAGTGGCACGGGTGATAGCACGGGTAGTGGCACGGGTGGTAATACAGGTGGCAATACAGGTAGTAATACAGAAAATCCTCCAATAACACCAGATGACCCGGGTCATATCGTGGTGAACTTAACAACAAGCGTACTCTCGGGAGAGGTCGAGATCGGGGATACATATTATTTGATATTGGATATTTATCACACCAAGAATCAACCTATTCCTAGAATTACAAATATTGAATATCTCATTAACAGGGTAGGTACAAAACAGGGCGGTTCTATTGGGGAGACTACAGAATGGACTTATGCACGTAAAGCTATTTCTGCCGGAAATTTCCAATTTATTGCGCTTGTACACTTTGAAGGAGATGCAGGAAAAATAAATTCTAATACAGTTAATGTTCGAGAAATGTGTCCTTCGATTTCCAAATTCAAAGATTTGCCGGATATTGAAAAGCGAGCGAAGGAATTATGGAATATGAGTGTCAATTACACTAGAGAACATCAGAGCACCTATGAAACAAAAGAATACGGTTGCTTTATCTACATGAATACTCAAACTGGGAAATATCATTGCGGAAGTGAGGTTATAGAAGGAGAACCTGTTCCACTTGACAAAGAGGTTGAAGCAAAAGTTCATTTCACTTATTCCACTCAAGAATATGACCCGAGAGAGCCTTTTGACTTGATCGTTGGCACACTACATTCTCATTACCCCTTGACTTGGGCTGCATCAGGAGTACGACGTACACCTGGACCATCTTCTACTGATAATGGAGGTAGTTTGCCGGGGTTGGTATATGATTATTTGTATCAAGTATTTGCGGGAGATCCAGTAGATATAAAAGATAATCCGAAACAAATGTACACTTATGGTCCTGACAGAAGAGAAATTCCTTAAATAATATAGAAATGAAAAAGTTTGAATTCATTTTATTGGTTGTATTTTGCCTCTTGGGTATTAATAACATGGCATACACTCAAGAGCAAGATACGGTAGTGATTAAAGATAGTATAGCTAAAAAGAAGCTTGACGAAAAATTGATCAAGTTAACGAAACAGGTGGTCTTGAAACACGGACGAGATTATTATCGGGAATATAAAGAACCTGTTATCAAGTACAGGCGAGTGTCTAAATCTTCCAGAGACCTTCATCCATCAATTATCAGAAAAAACATGAAACGGATATATTACACGGTAGAGTATCCTTATGATATGGAAAAGGAAATATTCTACAGCGAGTATGCCGCAAAAGTCTATTTTTGGGAGGATTTAACTATTTTTGATGTCGCCTTTGGACATGGCATGGGAATTCGAGATTACGATAAATTATCCAGAGCCGAAAAAAACAAAATCGTGATTCCATATAAGCATCGTAAACCCGGTAAGTGGGTAAAAGACACTATCCGAAATGATAAAGGTGACATAATTGATGTTATGAATCGTTACGAGGATCATCAATAGAAATAATTTATTCGATTCTCAAACATGAAAAAATGGAATTTAAACTGTGTTAGCAAAGTTAATACTTTATTCCTTGCTGACACAGTTTAATTTACATCCTCAATTAATCCCTCATATTATGACGAATTAATTAAACAAAGAGGCTGTTTAAAAACGAAATGCTCTCTAAAAGTTTTTTGTCTAACTTTTAGGGTGCACTTCATCCTTTAACGGTGTCCTTTATTTAGATACAGTATCACCCAAACATTCGGCCTATAAACCTTCAAAGTATTCGCTACAAGCAAGGGAACATGTGACGTTCCCTCGCCCCCTTTTCGTCAACACGCCGCAAACCGCCTTTCCCTTATCCCCGGAAATACTTGTCGCCGGAATAACACCGTCCATCCCTTGACATGAAATAACAATACAGGTGATAACATTTCGTAATTCCTTCCCTCAATTCGATCATTCCTATCCCTTCCGACCGGATTCCTGTCACATTTTCTGCCAGCAACGGACGCAAAGGCTCGTCATCATAAATCACCCCTGCACAAAGCCGATCCGTACCGGCATCAAGCGAAGTCTGCCATCCCGTATCCCAACACACTTCCACCTTGTTTCCCTTTCTTTCCCTAATCTCGAAACCCATAGGCACCTTCAAAACTCCTTTACTAAAATGAATCTCCTCGTAATTACTAATGCCCATCTCCCCGTTAAAAGCCTGGATATTCGAAGCGATAAAAGCATTTAGCCCATTCACGCTCATCAACTTACCTAACTTTTCCCAAATCGGTTTCAAGCAAACTCCATTCAATGAACGATAGAACGAAATACAGGCACTGAAACGATTCTGCCATAATTGCTGGTTCTTGCTCCTCACCAACATCTTTCTATACGGTCGACGCCGTGCGTACAAATTCCCGTTACAATAATAATAAACTACATTCCCGATTTTCCCGGAAAAACCTCCTAAACAATTTCCCACTTTTGCCATAATTCTCTTTTTTTTATTCATGAAATATTTGAATTCCCTCTCGTCATGCTACCCTCTCTCTATCTTAAAATATAGTTTTGGACAAAAATACCCCCTTTCTCAAACAAATATTTTTCTAGCGTCACTCGCAAGTGACACGGAGAAAGCACGGAGAAAGTACGGAGAAACCCTAGCCAAACAACGAGCAAACAGCATATTACAAATACACCGATCTACACGATGCTAGCGAATCAATGTATCTAACATTATTTAACTTTTACAACCGGGGTATTAAAACCATTTCCTATATTATATAAGAAAGGATCCTTTCAAATTAATAATCACAATTAAAACCTAAAAGTTATGGCAGAATATCAAGCGCCAATGGCTGAAAAATTGAGAAAATCCGTGGGAAATGTAACGTATTACATCATGCACGGTAAAACATTCGCCCGGGCGAAAGTCGCACACGTAAAAAACGCGAAAACCCCGAAACAACTTCGTCATCGAGCAACCTTCACGATGCTCGTACAATTAGCACGGGTACTAATCGAAACGACTCGAACCGGTTTCCCTGAAAAAGCGAAGGGGCGTTCCTCGTCGAACGAGTTCGTGAGAGCAAACAAAAACTTCGTGGAAGTGGATGAAAACTACGAGGCCACGATTGACCTCGAGAAGCTACAGGTATCGGGCGGTAAACTGCCCTGTTTCTTCGAAGTCACGGTAACGTACAACGCCGACGGCAGGATGCTCGTGTTCCAACAAGAAGCACAGTCGAACTCGTTGCTGAACAGCGACCCGAAGGATCTTCTCTACGCATCCATCCTCGATACAAAGACAAATCTCAGCGGAATCGTATCATTAAGAGCGCGGGGAGAATCGGGGGTAACCTCGATCGAATTACCCGAGATCTGGACGGTGGAAAATTGTAACGTCTATCTTTTCGCCACTTCAGAAAATGGTTACCTGGCCTCTCCCTCCCAACACGTGAAAATAACAACCGCGTAAAACGGGAAGAAGCTGATTTTAGGAGGGATTGTCCAAAAAGTCAATTTTGAAAAACTACCCCCACTAACTCCCCCTTACACAGGGGGAGAAACCGCTTGGTAATCAACTCTCCCCCTGTATAAGGGGGAGCTGGAGGGGGTAGTTTTAACACTGAATAAGACTTGTTAGACGACCTCTCTATGTGCATTAGATTTATAACGTAAAGTGAAACTGTCAATACTCTTGACCTATTAACGGAAACGCTGTCAATAACAGGTCAATAAAAACATAAAAAAAGCGCCAGTTGGCGCTTTTTATTTATCCTAGATAAGTTTTTAGTAGCTTACTTCTGGAAGAGTGTCGCAGACGGCGAATAGCCTTTTCCTTGATTTGGCGAACACGTTCGCGGGTTAACCCGAACTTCTCACCGATTTCTTCCAATGTCATTTCTTGACAATTGATGCCGAAAAACAAACGAATAATATCGCGTTCTCTTTCAGTCAACGTGGCCAATGCCCTCTCGACTTCCGTTGACAAGGACTCGTTAATTAACGTCTTGTCCGCAACAGGAGAATCATCGTTTACCAATACATCGAGCAAGCTGTTGTCCTCCCCCTCAACGAAAGGTGCATCTACAGAAATATGACGGCCGGACACTCTCAAAGTATCGGCAACTTTTTCAGCCGGCAAATCCAATGTCTCTGCCAACTCTTCCGGTGACGGGCGACGTTCATGTTCCTGCTCGAAACGAGAAAATGCTTTATTGATTTTATTCAAAGATCCAACTTGATTCAAGGGCAAACGCACGATACGCGATTGTTCTGCCAATGCTTGCAGGATAGATTGGCGAATCCACCATACGGCATAGGAAATAAATTTGAATCCCCTCGTTTCGTCAAACTTCTCTGCCGCTTTAATCAAACCCAAATTCCCCTCGTTGATAAGGTCCGGAAGGCTTAACCCCTGATTCTGGTATTGTTTTGCAACAGATACCACGAAACGAAGGTTTGCCCGAGTCAGTTTCTCCAAAGCCCGTTGATCTCCTTTCCGGATTCGTTGGGCAAGCTCAACTTCCTCTTCAACCGTAATCAAATCCTCCTTACCAATCTCTTGCAAGTACTTGTCAAGAGAAGCACTCTCTCTGTTCGTTATAGATTTTGTTATCTTTAGCTGTCTCATAGTCTTCTAATATTCTCCCCCAAATATGTCGCAAAGGTAGAACAATTTATCCATAAACCAATATGTTAAAATCGACACCTTTCCAATATTAACGTTTTTTAATTCTGTAAAGATAAAGCGTAGTACTCGACACGTCCTCGCGGCGAGATCGTTGTCACAAGAACACCCTCATTTTCTGCCGCTTTCAGCGCCCGTACTAAATCGTCTTTATCATAAATCACCGTGTTATTAATTTTCACAATAATGTATCCTTCATCCAAACCAATCGCTTTAAACGGGCCATTCTTTATATCTACAATTTTCACTCCCCCGTTCAAGCGATAGCGATAACGGTCCTCCCGACTCAACGGCTCCACCGTGGCTCCTAGTATTCCGGTATAATTCTTATCCACCAAGGCAACATCACCATACGTGTTCTGGAGTACCACGTCCAAATCCTTTAATTTTCCTCCACGGCTCACGGTCACGGAAATAGTCGCTCCCGGATGATATTTAGCCAACTGTCCTTGGAACTCCGGTCTTGTCTTTATCTCGATACCATTAATACGTTTGATTACATCTCCTTTCTTTATTCCGGCTTTAGCTGCCGCCCCGTTAGGTATCACGTCATATACATATATTCCGCTCACTTCATCCGTTCCCAGTTCTTTCGCCACGGCAGGCGTCAACTCGTCTCTCCACATGGATATTCCCATCATCGCTCTCTGAACCGTACCGAACTCCTTCAAATCCCCGACAACTTTACGAGCAATATTCGAAGGCACGGCAAACGAGTAACCCGAGTAAGAGCCTGTCGGGGATTCAATTGCCGTATTGATCCCAATCAACTCTCCCTTGGCATTCACCAACGCTCCCCCACTGTTACCGGGGTTCACGGCAGCATCTGTCTGTAAGAATGATTCCAGACTCATTTGGCTCCGGTTTATTCCCAACTCTCTCGCTTTGGCACTGATAATTCCCGCTGTAACCGTTGAGGTTAAATTATACGGGTTACCCACGGCCAAAACCCACTCTCCCAACTCCACGTCATCCGAATTCGCGTACTCCAGATAAGGAAGTCCGTTTGCTTCTACTTTTAATAAAGCGATATCCGTGCTCGGATCTGTTCCGATCACCTTGGCCTCGTATTCCGTCTTGTTATCTAAAGTCACCGTAATCTTGTCGCTCTTGTCGATCACGTGATTATTCGTGATAATATACCCGTCCTCTGAGACAATTACACCCGACCCGATACCCATTCTTTGCGGGGTTTCTCGTGTACGCGGGGCATAACCGTAGAAAAATTCCAATAGAGGGTTACCTATATATTCCCGTCCCATTTGTACTGTTTTGACATGAACAACAGCCGGAACTGTCTTTTTGGCAGCCTCCCTCAAATCCACGCTACCCGCTCCCCCAACAGGAAGAGCCGTGTTAGACGCAAGTGAAACAGGACGAACCGCTGCAGGAGATGCAATTTCCAATTGTGAAACCAGTGCAGCGCTTTCCCCTCGAATGGTATCTATCGCCACGAAAGCAAGGCAACCGCCAACAACCCCCAGTCCTAAATTTAAAAATGATTTTCTCATTGTCATATCTTTATCTTCTTTATAGATTAAACGTAAAGTGTCCACATTTTGTTTGTATATTACAATATTAGCAATATCCTTGCCAACTGACTATTAAGAAATTCTTAATTAATATACCTTAACTATGTTTTGAGGCGTGCCAAAATCTTTTCATTCCAAATCCTAAATTCTAAATTTTACATTTTGTATATTTGTACCTGCGATTTCGATAATTTCAATTTACATGATAACACGTATAAACAATAAAAAGAGTGGTAAAACACGTACTCCCTATTCCTTCGATTTTCTGAAGGATCCCCGGACACGTGTAGTTGTTGGGTTGATTTTTATGCTATTTTCCATTTACCTGCTGGTGTCCCTCGTCGGTTTCTTTTTCACCGGTGGCATGGACCAAAGTCTGATCGATAAAGAGACCCGGGAATTAATGACCAACCCGGATATTGTCGTCGGAAACCCGGGACGCAAACTAGGAGCGTTTCTTTCCGATTTGCTCATAAACCGGTGGTTCGGAATTTCGTCATTCATATTCTGCTACTTATTGTTTATCATCGGACTACGTATTGCCGGACGGAACATCAAGAAATTTGGAAAAAAAATTATCATCAGCTTTGTCCTAATCATCTGGTTCTCCTTGCTATTGGGATATATTTTCACGTTTTTACCCACAGGATATGTATTCCCAGGCGGGGCTCACGGTTATTTCGTGTGTTTTTGGCTTAACTCGTTTATCGGAGAGATTGGCTCGTTCTTCCTGTTGATTGTTTCGTTTGCAGCCATTCTTTTCTTTGGCTTCGAAAACGCTTTCAACAAATGCGTGACCATGATCAAGAATTACTTCGCTCATCGGGCTCAACTCAAGGAAGAAAGGGCCTTGGCACGAGAAGCCGCTCTTGCCCGGAAACGAGAAGAAATAGCAAAAACAGAAGAGCCGGAAGACCTGCAAGAAAAAGAAGAGGACATTGATACCGAAGAAAAAGAGAAATTGGATATCGAAACGGTTCCGCCTGTTGAAGATGAACTTTTCCCCCGTCACGAGTTTGACACGACCGATCCGGATGAATCAGAAAAACTGGAATTACATGATCCGGAAGAGGAATTCCCGACAGAACATCACTTCGATTTATCCGTGGACAAGAACCCCGAAAATCAAGATGAACACAGAGAAGATACTCCCCCGCTCACCAATGACGATATCGAATTGACCGTTATAGCAGACAAGCTGGAAGAGCAATTAACCAAAAACTTGATGCCGGACACGGAGTACGACCCGACTCTCGATTTATCGAATTATCAATATCCCCCGCTGGAATTACTGGAAGAACACTCTTCCGGTTCACAAAAAGTAACAGCAGAAGAACTCGAAGAGAATAAAAACACGATTATCGAGACATTGCGCCATTACAAAATAGAGATCACCAAGATCAAAGCGACCATTGGGCCAACTGTCACGTTATACGAAATTGTCCCCGCTCCCGGTATAAAAATCTCGAAAATCAAAAACCTCGAAGATGACATTGCGTTAAGCTTGTCAGCCTTAGGCATACGAATCATTGCCCCGATCCCCGGAGCCGGAACCATCGGTATTGAAGTGCCGAACCAGAATCCGGAAGTCGTTTCCATGCGGGGAATCATCGCATCCAAGAAATTCCAAGAATCCAAATATGCCCTTCCGGTAGCACTGGGACGAACCATCTCGAATGAACCTTACATGTTCGATCTGGCAAAAATGCCCCATTTGCTGGTAGCCGGAGCCACGGGACAAGGTAAATCCGTGGGCTTGAATGCCATTATCACATCGCTCTTGTATAAAAAACACCCGTCACAATTGAAATTCGTGATGGTGGACCCGAAAAAGGTGGAGTTAAGCATCTATTCTGTCATTGAAAAACATTTTTTGGCAAAGTTACCGGATGCAGAGGAAGCCATTATTACCGATAACGACAAGGTCGTGGCCACACTCAACTCACTCTGCATCGAGATGGATAGCCGTTACGATCTGTTGAAACAAGCTCACGTGAGAAACATCAAAGAATATAACGAGAAGTTCGTAAAACGGCAACTGAACCCGAACAACGGTCACCGTTATCTACCTTATATTGTAGTAGTGGTGGACGAGTTCGCAGACCTGATCATGACTGCGGGAAAAGAGGTTGAACAACCGATTGCCCGTATTGCCCAACTGGCCCGTGCCGTCGGGATTCACATGATCATTGCCACGCAACGACCTTCCACGAACATCATCACCGGAGTCATCAAGGCCAACTTCCCGGCACGAATAGCCTTCAAGGTGGCATCCATGATTGACTCCCGCACCATTCTGGACTCACCGGGGGCCAACCAGTTGATCGGCCGCGGGGATATGTTAATTTCCAAGGATAGCGAGATGGTACGTGTACAATGTGCCTTCGTTGATACCCCGGAAGTAGATGCCATCACGAAATTCATCGCAGATCAACAGGGTTACCCGGAAGCCTATGCGCTCCCCGAATATGTTTCTGACACGGAAAACGGGGTAAGTGGTGACATGGATCTCGGTGTAAAAGACCCGTTATTCGAAGAGGCCGCCCGTTTGGTTGTGAACACACAACAGGGTTCAACCTCTTCTATCCAGCGACGTTTCTCCATCGGCTACAACCGGGCAGGAAGAATCATCGACCAACTGGAAGCGGCAGGCATCGTGGGACCATTCGAGGGTA
>ERZ773193.1396-NODE-1396-length-30401-cov-4.436960_pt1 | contig 30401 bp, 30 predicted proteins | sample MGYA00511110_ERZ773193 | MGnify/ENA primary metagenome ERZ773193 (study PRJEB29015, sample SAMEA2737784) | human gut metagenome | biome: human gut; feature: human-associated habitat; material: faeces | place: China | collected 2012 ...
GATCGTGAGACTCCACTTGTAGCAGAAGATCTGGAAAAAATCGAAGCTGAGATGAAGAAGATCGTGAAGGAAGATCTTCCAATCAAGCAGTATACAATGCCAAGATCTGAGGCAATTGCATATTTCAAAGAAAAAGATGAACCATATAAAGTAGAACTGATTGAAGATCTTCCGGAAGATGCTGTGATCAGTTTCTATTCACAGGGAGAATTTACAGATCTTTGTGCAGGACCGCACCTGATGAGCACAAAACCGGTAAAAGCATTCAAACTTACAAGCCTTGCAGGAGCTTACTGGCGCGGAAGTGAAAAAAATAAGATGCTTCAGAGAGTTTATGGTACTTCTTATCCGAAGAAAGCAGAACTTGAAGAATATCTGCATATGATGGAAGAAGCAAAGAAGCGTGATCATAGAAAACTTGGAAAAGAACTTGGACTTTTCATGATGAGAGAAGAAGGACCAGGATTCCCATTCTTCCTTCCAAAAGGAATGGAACTGAAGAACCAGCTGCTTGATTACTGGAGAGAGATCCACAAAAAAGCCGGATATGTTGAAATTTCAACACCAATCATGTTAAGCCGCCATCTCTGGGAAACATCAGGACACTGGGATCACTACAAAGACAACATGTATACAACTGTGATCGATGATGAAGATTTCGCCATCAAACCGATGAACTGCCCGGGAGGAATTCTTGTATATGAATCTGAACCACGTTCATACCGTGACCTTCCGCTTCGTATGGGAGAACTCGGACTGGTCCACCGTCATGAAAAATCAGGACAGCTTCATGGACTGATGCGTGTAAGATGCTTTACGCAGGATGATGCACATATCTTCATGACACCAGAGCAGGTACGTGATGAGATCAAAGGCGTTGTAAAACTGATCAATGAAGTTTACAGCCTGTTTGGATTTAAATACCATGTAGAACTTTCTACAAGACCGGAAGACAGCATGGGAAGCGATGAAGACTGGGATATGGCTACAGAAGCCCTTCGCGGCGCATTGGACGATCTGGGACTTCCATATGTAGTAAATGAAGGAGATGGAGCGTTCTACGGACCGAAGATCGACTTCCATCTGGAAGACTCTATCGGAAGAACATGGCAGTGTGGAACCATCCAGCTTGATTTCCAGCTTCCGCTCAGATTTAACCTTGAATACACAGGAGCAGATGGTGAGAAGCATCGTCCGATCATGATCCACCGTGTAATCTTCGGATCGATCGAAAGATTTATCGGTATCCTGATCGAGCATTTTGCGGGAGCATTCCCGACATGGCTTGCACCGGTACAGGTTAAGGTACTTCCGATTTCAGACAAATATATGGATTATGCACAGAAGGTTCTGGATGAACTGAACAATTCAGGTGTTCGTGCAGAGATTGATACACGTGCAGAGAAGATCGGATACAAGATCCGTGAAGCACAGATGAAGAAGATCCCGTACATGCTGGTTGTCGGAGCAAAAGAAGAAGAGGACGGACTGGTATCTGTAAGAAGCCGTTTTGAAGGGGATGAAGGACAGAAGACACTGGCTGACTTCCTTGCGGCAATCAAGATGGAGATCCAGGCCAAGACAGCAAGAGAAGTAAAAAAAGAAGACGACAAATAGAGATTTAAATAAAATCTGAATAAGAAATAAAATTTTCGGGCATAATGATACTGATTTTCAAAAAGGAGGTAACATTATGCCTGAATTAAAATGTACAGTACAGACATGTATGCACAACAAAGATTTTTATTGTGATCTGAACGCAATTACGGTGGGAGGAAAATCTGCACGGAAAGCTGCAGAGACAAGTTGTGACAGCTTTGAAGAAAGAAAAAGCGGAACCTACAGCAATGTGACAGGTGAGGCGGGTCCGACAAGCAAGATCGACTGCAAGGCCACGGAGTGCCAGTATAATAAGGAATGCCAGTGCCATGCAGGAAAGATCAGTGTGGAGGGCAGCCAGGCATGCAGCTGTGATGAGACGGAATGTGCAACTTTCAGTTGTGGATGTGCGTAGATGAGATTGATGGGTGTGGGAGAGTTTCTCCTGCACCTGTTTGTTTGTGTGCAAGGAATGAGAGAAAAGGTGCGAAAAGGATGGTTGGGGAGGTTGACGGGGGTGTTAGAAAGAAGGTATAATAAAAATCGGACTTTTGAAGAAAGACAGGGAAATTAAATGGAAAAAAAAGAAAATGTAGAGGAAGGGGTTTCAGAGAAGCCGGAAGAGAAGAAATCAGCAGCGTATTATGAGAAGCGTCCGGAATTTGGTAACAGAGGACCATCAAAGATTTTGCTTCATTTCAGGAAGGGGCTTACCTTTTTTCTTGTAATTGCAGCTTGTGTGATCTTTTATTTTCTGTTACTCCGAATAGATGATATATCAGTAGGTGTCAGTAAAGTAATTGATGTGTTAAAGCCGATCCTATACGGAATGGTGATCGCATATTTGCTGAATCCGATCGTAAAGCAGATTGACCGGTGGCTGATTCCACAATTAAAAAAGAAAATGTCTCAGGAAAAGGCAAAGAAGGTTTCGCGTAGTGTCGGTGTTTTTGCAGCGCTGGTTATGCTGCTTGCTTTGATCCTGGCACTGTGCAATATGCTGATTCCGGAACTTTATAAAAGTATCCGTGACATGGTTCAGACTCTGCCGGGACAGATCAGTGATATGGTTACGAAGATCATAAGTATCCAGAAAGATACCAGTCCTGCCGGAGTCATGGCACGTAACCTGTTAGAAAAGGGATCGGATGCATTACAGAACTGGATCAAACAGGATCTTTTAACCAAGGTTAATGAAGTGATGTCAAACCTGACGGTTGGGATCATCAATTTTGTCAGTGAGATCCTGAATTTTCTGATTGGTCTTATTGTATCAGTCTATATTCTGTTCAGTAAGGAAACATTTTCCGCACAGAGTAAAAAGATCGTCTATGCAGTGTTCCGTACAGATCATGCCAATATGATCCTGCATCTGACAAAGAAAAGCAATGAGATTTTCGGTGGATTTATTATTGGAAAGATCATTGATTCTATGATTATCGGAGTGCTTTGCTTCTTTGGACTTACGCTCCTGAAGATGCCGTACATACTTTTGATCAGTGTAATCGTTGGTGTGACCAATGTCATTCCTTTCTTCGGACCGTATATCGGTGCTATTCCGAGTGCTGTTCTGATTTTGCTGAATGATCCGATCAAGGGCTTGTATTTCCTGATCTTCATTCTTGTGCTGCAGCAGCTTGATGGAAATGTGATCGGACCGAAGATTTTGGGCAATTCGACCGGATTATCTGCATTCTGGGTTGTATTTTCAATCCTGCTCGGAGGCGGTCTGTTTGGATTTGTAGGAATGATCATGGGCGTGCCTACATTTGCAGTAGTTTATTATATTATTACAATGCTGATCAATCATTTGCTGGAGAAGAAAAAGCTTCCGCTTCAGACTTCGGAGTATGGGGAAAAGAGTTATGTGGATGATAGCGGAAGATTTGTCAGAGAAAATCCGGAAGAAAATGATACAGCGGTAAAAAACGGGGAAAATAAAAAAGAGAGGAAGTAAGCAGAAATGCCAATTCGTGTACAGAATGACCTTCCGGTAAAAGAAATACTGGAAAAAGAAAATATATTTGTAATGGATGAGAACCGTGCGGTTCATCAGGACATTCGTCCGATCAAGATCGGACTTCTGAATCTTATGCCACTGAAAGAGGATACAGAACTTCAGCTTCTGCGCTCCCTTTCCAATACACCGCTGCAGGTTGACATTGTGTTTTTGGCAGTGAAAAATCATGTTTCAAAGAATACTTCAGCGAATCACCTGAACCGGTTTTATGAGAATTTTGAAAATGTAAAAGATCAGAAATTTGACGGATTTATCATAACCGGAGCACCGGTAGAGCAGATGCCTTTTGAAGAGGTGGATTACTGGGAAGAGCTTGTAGAGATTATGGAGTGGACAAAGACGCATGTTACTTCAACGATCCATCTCTGCTGGGGAGCACAGGCAGCACTTTATTATCATTATGGGATTAATAAAGTACAGCTGGACAAAAAGCTTTTCGGTATCTTTGAACATAAGGTTATGAACCGTAAGATTCCTCTGGTACGTGGATTTGATGATGTATTTTATGCACCGCATTCGAGACATACAGATGTGCCGATTGAGAAGATCCGTGCAGATGAGAGACTGATGATTCTGGCAGAGTCGGAAAAGGCAGGAGCATACCTTATCATGGCACAGGATGGAAGACAGATTTTTGTGATGGGACATCCGGAGTACGACCGGGTGACACTGGATCAGGAGTATAAGCGGGATCTGAGCAAAGGACTTCCGATTGAAATGCCGGAGAATTATTATCCAGACAATGACAGCACACAGAAGCCACTTCTTACATGGAGAGCACATGGTAACTGTATGTATGCAAACTGGCTGAATTACTATGTTTACCAGGCAACCCCGTATGATATGGTGGGGACACCGGATTTTCATTAGGATTCAGATAGAATTTCATATACCGATATCCTGAAAGGCATATTAGAAAGTACTATGTTTCAGAAGAGAAATCCTTTGCTATAATAGGAAAGCAAAAATAAGCGGGAGGAAAAATATGTTATTGGAGCAGAAAACAACTGATTTTTTGGAACAGCTCTCATCGTCAGCACCGATTCCGGGAGGTGGCGGTGCATCGGCAGCAGTCGGAGCGTTCGCATCAGCTTTGGGACTTATGGTTACAAATCTGACTGTCGGAAAAAAGAAATATGCGGATGTTGAAGAAGAAATTCTAGAGATAAGAGAAAAACTTGAGCAGAAGAAGCAGGATCTGGTCCGGATGGTAGATGAAGATGCCGAGGCTTTTGAACCACTGGCAAAGGCTTACAGAATGCCAAAAGAGACAGAGGAAGAACAGGCAGAGAAGGAAAAAGTTATGGAGGCCGCACTTAAAAATGCGGCAGAAGCACCACTGTGTATCATGAAAACAATTGTAGATACTATGGAGATGATCCGGGTGCTGGGGGAAAAAGGAAGCAGGCTTGCTGTCAGCGATGCAGGAGTTGCAATCCTCTTTGCACAGGCAGCCCTTGAAGGAGCTTCTCTTAATATTTTTATCAATACAAAGATGATGAAGGATCAGGAAGAAGCTGAAAGACTGAATTATCTGGCTGATCAACTGATTGCGACAGGCAAAGAACTGAAAGAGACAACTTATGATGCTGTACTTAAGGGTATCAGACCATAACAGATAAGACAGACAGGAGGAAGACATGAGCATACAGATGCGAGGGGCTGAAGTGGCAAAAGCCATGAAAGAAAAGCTGATCAGAGAAAGAGAAGAGTTGAATGCGGCGGGAGTAAATCCATGCCTTACGATCATTCGGGTAGGAGCGAAAGAAAATGATCTTGCCTACGAACGTGGAGCAAAAAAGAGAATGGAAATGATCGGAATCGAGTGCCGCATTGCGGAACTGCCAGAAGATATTTCACAGGAAGAATTTGAGGATGCTTTCTGTAAGATCAATAAAGATCCGGAGGTTCACGGGATTCTTTTGTTCCAGCCGCTTCCGGAGCAGCTCGATGTAGAGAAGATCAGACAGATGATCGACCCGGCAAAGGATATGGATGGAATGAGTCCTGTAAATCTTGCAAAAATATTCGAAGGTGACAGAACTGCTTATGCGCCTTGTACTTCTGAGGCAGTGATGCACATTATGAATCACTATGGAATTGAACTCCAGGGGAAAAGAGTGACCGTCATCGGAAGAAGCATGGTTGTTGGAAAACCGCTTTCCATGCTGATGCTTGGACAGAATGCAACTGTAACTATCTGCCATTCACGCACAAAAGATCTGGCGGACAGATGTCGCGAAGCAGAGATAATAGTAGCTGCGATCGGACGGGCAAACCATATCACCGCCGATATGATCGCCGAAGGAGCGGTGGTAGCGGATGTCGGAATCAACGTACTGGAAGACGGAACCCTCTGCGGAGATGTGGACTACGAAAATGTCCGGGAAAAAGTATCCCATATCACACCGGTTCCGGGAGGAGTAGGAAACGTCACAACCTCTGTACTCGCCTCTCACGTGCTGCGTGCCGCCCGTACAGGTCAGAACGAACACGGACAACGCAGAGGGTAACACTGCCTCTCTGTCGAACACGATACAAATGGGCGAAGAACAGTTACAACCAGTAACCCAGAGCGCCCCGGAAGAGAAAAAATCCTATAGATTCAACTTGAATCTATAGGATTTTTTTCTCCTCCGTGGTGGCATAGACTACATTTATTTTTCGCCCATCTCTGGTGGAATCTTTTCTAACAACTGTCGGATATTATCACGGATCAATCGTTTATAATTATCAGGAAGCGGTGTGATCATATCCAGGATCTCGGCATTGATCGGATCCTTTGAATGAATTGAATCATCCAGGTAGTCACAGATCAGATAATCAAATTTGACATCTAATGCTTCTGAAAAATTAAGCATGGTTGCAAAGGATGTTGCCTGGCTGCCATTTTCAATCCGGCTTATCGTTGTCTCATCAAGATTTAGTTTTTCTGCTAGTGCTGCCTGTGTAAGACCGGCTTTGTGACGTGCCTGCCGAACGCGTATACCGAAATTCTTTTCCATGCTGTTTATCTCTCCTTCATAAAAGTAGTGTAGCATTTCAATTTGAAAAAAGAATGATATTATACGCAAGTTAACTTTACAAAAACGCCATGATGGGATATGATTAAAAAAAGGGGGGTAGAGAAATGGATTGGGAATCGTACAGAACAGATCTTGAGGCGATAAAGCTTGCGGTGAATGAATGTGAAAGACTTGGAGTGGATAAAGAAGAACTCCTCATAATCAGTATTTATCGTTTGTATGAATTTTATAAAACAGAAGACGACAGAGTCTATCTTCTGGGGGCATTATTGCATCTTAAGGCCTATCTTGAACTGGGGATGGAATATGAAAAGAACCGTAAAATCTTTTCATTGATTTTAGATAATTATGGAGTATGTTATCAGGATATTTTTCAGGGAGCGGAGGAAATAGAGTAGAAAAATCTGAAAAATTCCAAAAATCAGGTTGACAAACAGAGAATAAAAAGGTAATATATTAACCATAAATTGTAAAACCGTTGAGAAAGAGGAGTAGGTTATCGAACGATATCACAGAGAGCAGCAGGCGGTGGGATTGCTGTATGGAGTTGATAATTGAATGGACTTTCGAGGGCAGCCTGAAATCAGATAATTGAGAGTATGGTTTGTCGGGAACCAAACCCGTTATCAATAAGGGATGTATGTTAGTACATAAAAGAGGACAGGAAACTGTTAAAGTTGAGTGGTACCGCGTTAGTAGAAGATATTAGTCGCCTCAATCCGTAGAAGGATTGAGGCGTTTTTTATTTCATAGGAAATTCCGAAGGAACTTCCTATGAAATAAAAAGTCTCCGGCAGGATGTTACATATGTATTCCTGTTGTGGTACGGCGCGGAATCAAGAAACACCTTCTCTTGAAAGCTAACAAAGAAAATTATTTATCAAGAAGAGGAGAACAAAATTATGAAAAAGAGAACAATCGCAGTATTATTAACAATGGCAATGGCAGCAACAATGATGGCAGGATGTGGAAGCAAGTCGGATTCCAAGACAGCAGATGGAGAAAAGAGCTATACAATCGGTATTTCCCAGTTTGCAGAGCACGGATCTTTAGATAACTGCCGTGAAGGATTTTTAGAGGGACTGAAAGAAGAAGGTATCGAGGAAGGAAAGAATCTGAATGTTGAATACAAGAACTCGGCAGCAGATATGGGAACTGCATCACAGATCGCAAGCAGCTTTGTATCCGATAAAGTAGATCTGATCTGCGGAATCGCAACACCAAGTGCACAGACAGCATACAATGCTGCGATGGATACGGATATTTCGGTTATTTATACTGCAGTTACAGACCCGAAAGCAGCAGAGCTTGCAGATGATAAAGGGAACCCGGTTGGAGAAGTCACAGGAACCAGTGATAAACTTCCGATTGAAGCACAGCTGAAAATGATCCGTGAACTTCTTCCAGATGCGAAGAAGATTGGTATCCTCTATACAACAAGTGAGGCAAACAGCGTATCTGCAATTGCTGAATACAAAGAAAAAGTCGGTGACTATGGGTTTGAACTTGTAGAAAAGGGAATTACAAATACATCAGAAATCGCACTTGCAACAGACGATCTTCTGTCACAGGTAGACTGCATCAGCAACCTGACAGATAATACGGTAGTAAGCTCGCTTGCAACCATTCTGGATAAGGCAAATGCAGCAAATATCCCGGTATTCGGAAGTGAGATCGAACAGGTGAAGCTTGGATGCCTGGCAGCAGAAGGTCTTGATTATGTAGCACTTGGCAAACAGACAGGTAAGATGGCAGCAAAGGTTCTCAAAGGAGAAAAGAAAGCATCTGAAATGCCATTTGAGACGATCACAGAAGCAGGACTTTACCTGAATACAAAAGTAGCAGAAAATCTTGGAATCACAGTGGAAGACGATCTGAAAAACAGCGCAGTAGAGACATACGATTCTATCAGCGAAAACTAAATTTGAATTAGAAAAGTGAGGAGCAATGCAATGAGCTTTGCAGTATCGATTTTGGAGCAGGGACTGATTTACGGAATCCTTGCATTGGGAATTTATATAACATACAAAATTCTGGATTTTCCAGATCTGACCGTAGATGGCAGCTTTCCATTAGGAGCTGCCGTAACGGCGCTTATGATCACAAAAGGAGCGAACCCGTATCTGACCCTTCCGGCTGCATTTGCAGCAGGTGTGGCAGCCGGTATCTGTACCGGACTGATCCATGTCAAATGCAAGGTAAGAGATCTGCTTTCAGGTATCATTATGATGACAGCGCTCTGGACGATCAACCTTCGTGTGGCAGGAACAGCCAATGTACCATTGTTTTCTCAGAAGACAATCTTTAAAAATGATACACTGGATAAGCTGCTTCCGTCAGGATTTTCCGCTTACTCTACATTGCTCATCATTCTGATCATTGCGTTAATTGTGAAAATCATTCTCGACCTTTATCTGAATACCAAGTCCGGATACCTGCTCCGCGCAGTCGGAGATAACGATAAACTGGTAACTGCAATGGCAAAGGATGAAGGAAATGTGAAAATCCTGGGACTTGCGATCGCAAACGGGCTGTGTTCGCTTGCGGGATGTATTTTCTGTCAGGAAGAACGTGTATTTGAAATTTCCAGTGGTACAGGGGCGATGGTAATCGGTCTTGCAAGTGTTATCATCGGAACCAGTATTTTCAAAAAAATCAGTTTTGTAAAAACAACGACAGCTGTACTGATCGGTTCTATCATTTACAAGGCCTGTGTGGCGATCGCACTGAAGAACTTCGAACCGCAGGATATGAAGCTGATCACAGCCGTATTATTCCTGGTAATTCTGGTGCTTAGTATGGAGAGAAAGAAGAAGGTGAAGAAGAATGCTGGAGCTTAGAAATATCCACAAATATTATAATCCGGGTACAGTCAATGAGATGTGTCTCTTTGAGGACTTCAATCTGACGATCAATCAGGGCGAATTTGTATCCGTAGTAGGAAGTAACGGTTCCGGTAAAACTTCGATGCTGAATATCATCTGCGGAAGTATTCCGGTAGAATCCGGACAGATCCTGATCGATGGAAAAGATATCACAAAGATAAAAGAATACAAGAGAAACCAGAAGATCGGACGCGTGTACCAGAATCCATCTATGGGAACCTGTCCGTCCATGACGATCTTGGAAAATATGTCTCTTGCGGACAATAAAGGAAGGTTCTACGGACTTGGACGGGGAACGAATAAGGCACGTATTGATTATTACAGAGAACAGCTCGCCCAGCTTGGTCTTGGACTGGAAGATAAGCTTCATGTCAAAGTCGGATCACTTTCCGGAGGACAGCGCCAGGCGATGGCACTGCTGATGTCTACGATGACACCAATCGAGTTTTTGATCCTGGATGAGCATACTGCTGCGCTGGATCCAAAGACAGCAGAACTGATCATGGAGCTGACCGATAAGATTGTAAAAGAAAAAAATCTGACAACGGTTATGGTCACACACAATCTCCGCTATGCAGTAGAATACGGTAATCGTCTGATCATGATGCATCAGGGACATTGTGTGATGGATAAGGCAGGAAAAGATAAAGAGGATACCTCGATCGATGAAATCCTGACGATGTTCAATGAGATCAGTATTGAGTGTGGAAACTAAAAAATACAAGATTATGAATTAAAGAGATAAGCAGAAAAGGAAACAGTTTCGGCTTATCTCTTTTTGTATCTCCAAAGGTTTTGGAAAAATTATTCGAGGATTTTCAAAATGAAAGGCTATTGTCTGAATACAGAAGGAGAAGCCTGTCCGGTATAAAATGTCAATGGATTTTCAGGAATATGCCTGTAGAAGATTTGGTTGTCTGGCTGCCGGAAAATTGGTTATTTTCACAGATTGACGCTCTCTCTGTGATAGTGCTAAAATAGAGGAAAACGGTCAAGATATAGTATGCCTTTTAAATAGAATACAATATATTGTAGTTATCAGAAAGGAGAACAAGATGAGCTTAAACAATGTGAAAGTTGTAAAAAAAGATGGGACAAAAGAAGAATTTAACGTGCAAAAAGTCGTTGTGGCAGTCAATAAGTCTGCATATCGTGCACTGATCAAATTTTCACAGAAAGATATTGATTTTATCTGTCATTTTGTAGAAGAAAAGGTAGAAGAACTCGGAGTGCATGAGATCCGGATTCCGGAAATGCACAATATTGTAGAGGGAGCGCTTGAGAAAGTGAATCCAATCGTGGCAAAAAGTTACCGGGACTATCGGAATTACAAGCAGGATTTTGTGCAGATGCTTGACGAGGTTTATAAGAAAAGCCAGTCGATCATGTATATCGGGGACAAAGAGAACAGTAATACAGACAGTGCACTGGTATCGACCAAGCGAAGCCTGATCTTCAATGAGCTGAACAAAGAATTATATAAGAAATTTTTCCTGACGGTGGAAGAATTACAGGCAATCCGGGAAGGATATATTTATATCCATGATATGTCAGCCCGAAGAGATACGATGAATTGTTGTCTCTTTGATGTGAAAAGCGTACTGACCGGTGGATTTGAGATGGGAAATCTCTGGTACAATGAGCCAAAGACACTGGATACGGCATTTGATGTGATCGGAGATATCGTACTGAGTGCGGCAAGCCAGCAGTACGGAGGATTTACCGTGCCGAGCGTAGATGAGATCCTGGAGCCTTATGCGAAGCGTTCCCATGAAAATCATCTGAACAAATACAGAAGCCTCGGACTTTCGGAAGAAGTAGCACAGGAGGTTGCCTGGAAGGATCTGGAAAAAGAGATGGAGCAGGGATTCCAGGGATGGGAGTATAAGTTCAACTCCGTATCCTCAAGCCGTGGAGACTATCCATTTATTACCATGACCAGCGGAACCAATATCAGCGAATACGGAAAGCTTGTCACAAAGACGATGCTGGAAGTAAGAGCAGGAGGACAGGGAAAGCCGGGACATAAAAAACCGGTACTTTTCCCGAAAATCGTGTTCCTTTATGATGAAAATTTACATGGACCTGGAAAGCCGGGAGAAGATCTTTTTGAAGCCGGAATTGAGTGCTCCAGAAAGACTATGTATCCGGACTGGCTCAGCCTTACCGGAAAAGGCTATGTGCCGAGTATTTACAAGCGCTACGGAAAGGTCATCAGTCCGATGGGATGCCGTGCATTCTTATCTCCATGGTATGAAAGAGGCGGTATGAATCCGGTGGACGAAAAGGATGAGCCTGTATTTGTCGGAAGGTTCAACATCGGTGCGGTCAGTCTCCATCTTCCGATGATCCTTGCCAAATCCAGACAGGAGAACCGGGATTTCTTTGAGGTACTGGATTATTACCTGGAACTGATCCGGAAGCTTCATATCCGTACTTACGAATACCTCGGAGAGCTGCGTGCTTCTACGAATCCGCTTGCCTACTGTGAGGGTGGTTTCTATGGCGGACATCTGAAGATCCATGACAAGATTAAACCGGTGCTGAAATCGGCAACCGCTTCCTTTGGAATTACGGCGCTCAATGAATTCCAGCAGCTTTATAATAAAAAATCCCTGGTAGAGGATGGAGCATTTGCCATCAAGACCATGGAATATATCAACATGAAGGTCAATGAATTTAAAAAAGAAGACGGCTATCTGTATGCGATTTACGGAACACCGGCTGAGAATCTGTGTGGTGTGCAGGTACAGCAGTTCCGTAAGAAATATGGAATCGTGGAAAATGTATCGGACAGGGCGTATGTGAGCAACAGTTTTCACTGCCATGTAACCGAGGATATTACACCGATCGAAAAGCAGGATCTGGAAAACCGTTTCTGGGATCTGTGTAACGGTGGAAAGATCCAGTATGTAAAATACCCGATCAATTATAACAAAGAGGCTATCAAATCACTGGTACGCCGTGCAATGGATATGGGATTTTATGAGGGCATTAATCTGTCACTTGCCTACTGTGATGACTGTGGTCATGAAGAGCTGTCTATGGATGTGTGTCCGGTATGTGGAAGCAAGAATCTGACGAAGATTGATCGTATGAACGGATATCTGTCTTATTCGAGAGTCAAGGGAGATACCAGACTCAATGATGCCAAGATGGCAGAAATTGCGGAAAGAAAATCCATGTAATCATCCATGAAATAATCAATGGAACAATCAATGGAATAATCAAAAGCCTCTGAGAAAAGTCCGGTGTGAATGTGACTTTCCTCAGAGGCTTTTTGGGTATTGCATCCGGTGGAAGCTGCCGGCGGCAGGGACTGCAGATGATGTGAGAACTAATCTTCGACATCGCGGGTAATATTGCGAACCCAGATGTACTTTTTATAATGATGATAAACGGCAGGAAGCTTTACAATTTCATCGAGATTTACAATGCAGTAAACCACCATAACCGGAAGCTTCAGCCAGAAGGCGGCAAGAAAGCCAAGCGGTACAGAAAAGCACCACATAGCGCCGATGTTTCCCTGCATATCAAATTTCGCATCGCCTCCGGCACAAAAGATACCGTCGAGAACGGTGGTGTTGACCGATTGTGCCATCAGGTTCAGACCGCAGAAGAGAAGCATGTACTGCAGGTACTCGGCTGCGGTATCGGAAAGTGGGGCAAAATGAACGATGGCTGGGGAAATGAGCATCAGCAGGCCGCCGGTCACAATGCCGATGGCAATGGAGAGATGGCTTAAACGTCCTCCATACTCGCGGGCTTTTTCCAGCTCGTTCGCGCCGAGCAGATTTCCGATCAGAACCCCGGCACCACCGCTCACACCGCGGATCAGGCAGGAGAGGAGGCTCTTGGCAATCGAGGTGATGGAGTTTGCCGCAACGGCATCGCTTCCCATATGTCCCATGATAACGGAGTACAGAACGTAGGCAATTCCCCAGACGAGGGAGGCCGCAAGCACGGGAAGCGTGTAGCGCCAGAAGTCTTCTGAAAGTATTTTCCCTGCGGAAGAGAAGAGGCGGTTCCAGAGAATCCGTACACGCTCCGGTTTCTTTGTCTCGAGATAAGCCCAGATCAGTTCCACAACGCGGGCAGCTACCGTTGCATAAGCTGCTCCGCGGATCCCAAGTGCCGGAGCACCGCAAAGACCGTAGATGAGGATGGCATTTAAAATGATGTTCAGTACAACCGCAGTGGAACTGATGCGGGAGCTGACTGCTGCATGACCGGTGTTTTTCAGCAGGATCAGATAGACCTGCGAGATACCGCAGAGTACGTAGGAGAGTGCAACAGCGCGTAAATACTGGCTTCCGCTTGCAACCAGGGCCGCATCATTTGTAAAGATGCGCATCAGCATTTCGGGACAGAAACCGGCAAGGATGGTAAACAGGCCGGAGAACAGCAGGTTGGTGCGAAGTGCGATCGGAATCACTTTTTCGATCGAAGCGGCATCCTGTTTCCCCCAGTACTGCGCTGCCATAATACCGGCGCCCGCCGCGATGCCTGAGATAAAAAGGCTCAAAACAAACTGCACCTGTCCGGCCAGTGAAACAGCAGACAACGAAGTCTGATCAATCCAGCCCAGCATGATCGCATCCGTTGCGCTGACGAGAGCCAGCATAAAATTCTGGATCGCAATCGGAAGGACGAGGAGTTTTAGTTTCTGGTAAAATTCGTCCTTAAAATTCATTCGTGTTTTCATAAAAATTCCCCCAAAGTATAAATAGTAGTTTTTGCTGTATTATAGCGGAAAGAAAATGGAAAAACAATGGCTAAAACAAGCTATTTTCTGGTCAATGTTGACATTCCCTGTATAATATAGAAGAAAAAGAACTTTTCCGGTGCCCGTGTCCGGTACGCCGGAAAGCGGAGAAGAAGTTTGATCAGAAAATCAGGTTTCCTTCAGCAGAAACTCCAGGATTTCTGCTATCAGAATAAATATGCCGGCAGCGGCTGTCTTTATAAAATCCAGAAATCCATGCAGGAGCTGGAGAAGCTTTTGAAAAAGAAAGATAAGAAACGGAAGTAGGTTCGGCTGCCATTGGAGCCGTCGTCGAAACAAACGGAAATATACGAAAAAATTGTGAAATTTAATAGAATTATAAGACCTGTTTTCGCTGTTTTTAACAAAAGTAAAGAAACAGTGAAAAAAAGGTTGCTTTTTTCGGCAGAATCCTTTATAATCTTATTTGTGTTCAGCGAGTGGATCATCCAATGAAACACAGAAAAACAAAAGTAAGCGCCTTTAGCTCAGTTGGTAGAGCAGTAGACTCTTAATCTATTTGTCCAGGGTTCGAGTCCCTGAAGGCGCATCGAAAGCACTGTTTTTGCAGACCTGAGAGCTGCGGGGACGGTGTTTTTCTTGTTTTACGGGCGGAATACCGAAAATCTACGTATCAACTTTTCCTATCATCATAGCATCTCCAAATGAGAAAAACCGGCAGCAGAGGGATCCTTTCTGACATGGATCTTTCCGCTGCCGGTTTTGTCTTTCAGAGCAAAAAATTTAGTAGTTCTTCAGCCCGTTCGCCGAATCAATAATGATCTGGCAGCCCGGCTGAACATTTTTCAGAATCGTGATCATCTGGTCTTCCGGGACAGAAATGCATCCGCCGGTCGGCCGGTTTGTGCTGCAGTGCAGGAAGATGGCAGAACCGACACCCGGAGTGCAGTTTGGATTGTAATCGAGGGACAGAACGTAATGATAGGCCGGATTGATCTCGATGATGTGCTCCGCGGAATTCCAGGCTTTCGGTGTTGTCTTCGTCGTGACGAACTGATTGTAGTATCTGGAATTTACATCATCGACCCAGTAATACGTATCATCCACCTGGGTATAGGAAAGTTCCGTTCCGGGATTCGGGAGAATGCCGAAGGCATACGTAAAGCTGAACTGTCCGCGCGGTGTTTTGCGGTTCCATTCGGTAGTTTCGCCTACACCGCCGTATCCGACATAGCCGCTTGTACAAAGATCCTCGTTCCAGGTGCCGTCCGCATCTTTCGTTACCATGGCCACTGTCACACTGGTGCCGCCAGAACTTTTCTTTTCATTTTCAAATCCCCCTTACATGCAGAAATGTTTTTTACAGAAACCGTGCCTCCATCTTACAGATCGGGTTTCCGATTGAGGAAAACTTCTCCTCATATTCCGTCATTACATTTCCTTCTGAGAGAACCACATCGTGGTGCAGATCGTATGTGAATGCAGTGAGTTCCCATCCCTCTGCATTTTTCATCTCCTCAAGAGAGAAGTCAAACAGATCTTTATTATCGGTTTTGAATTCCAGTGTTCCGTCCTTCTTTAAAATCTTCTCGTACCGTGCAAGAAACTCATGCGACGTCAGTCTCCGCTTCGCATGGCGGTCCTTCGGCCACGGATCAGAGAAGTTGAGGTAAATGCGGTCCACTTCGCCTTCTGCGAATACTTCCGGAAGCTGGCGCGCGTCCATGCGGATGAAAAACAGGTTTTTAAGTTCTGTTTCTAATTTTTCACGTTTCTGTACCGCGCGGAGCAGTACGCTGTCGTACATCTCAATACCAATGTAGTTGATCTCCGGATGCAGAACCGCCATATCCATCAGGAAGCGTCCTTTTCCCATTCCAACCTCAATATGAATCGGATTTTCATTTCCAAAAACCTCAGCCCACCGTCCCCGGCAGCTCTCCGGTTCCTGCACAACGAACGGACAGGAAGCAATCACATCTTTTGATCCTCTGATATTTCTAAGGCGCATATGCGTAAAATTCCTTTCTTAAGTGATAAATATTAGAATAAAAGCCAATCATATCTAGTATATCATAGCTCCCGAAAAAGCAAAACAGAAAAATCCCGTTTTCAAATTTTCGAAGTTTTCAAAATACTGTATACAATATCAACCTGCACATAGCATTTCTTATCAGCAATATGACAATCGGATTGGATCCATATCGAAATCATATGAGGGGCCATCTTTTGGCTATTGATATTGGAAGAAAAAATATGACCCATTGTCTATTTTTAATCAAAAAGTCGATCGAAATCCCACTTTTTTTTACGATTTCAATATGTCAACTTTGGAAAAAAAGGTGTAGAATACTAACAGCAAAGATGCAGGAGTTTCTCCTGTACTTTTTGCCCTGTATATCAAAATTGGTCAGTGGACCAGGTTTGATTGTTATGCAAATATCATAAGGAGGGAAAGCGATGCTATGGAATCTGTAATTAACAAACTTGCAGAGATCGAAACGGCTGCTACTAAGATTATGCAGGCTGCCGAGAATCAGAAGAAGCTCCAGGATGAGCAGCAGGAAGAGCGGATTGCAAAATTCGATGCAGATCTGGAAGCAGAAACGGCAAAGCGGATTGAAGAGATTACAACGAAACTTCATTCTACTACAGATGCGGATCAGAAAAAGCAGCGGGACTCTGCCGCCGAACTTCTATCTTCACTGGACGCTTATTACGAACAGAATCACGGAACACTGTCCACGCAGATTTACGAAAACATTATAAGGAAGTGAAACGATGAGCGGTCTATTATCCTACAGCGGCCTTACCACAAAGATAAGAGCCATGCAGAGCCATCTTTTAAACGACCAGAATTTTCGGGAAATCGTGGAACTGGAGAGTGTACCGCAGGCAGTTTCTTACCTCAAGCAGCATAAAGGCTATGAGGATCTGTTTGAGGGCTACAACGAAGCTGACCTTCACCGGGGTCAGATCGAGAAAATGCTGCGCCTGACGGTGTACCGGGATTTTTCCAAGCTGTACCGTTTTGCAAATGTAGAGCAGAGAAAGTTTCTTGCACTCTACTTCAAACGATACGAAGTGTCCGTTATCAAAGAATGCCTGAACACGGTATTTGATCACCGTGATGTGGTATTGAACCTGTCCATATTCGACGAGTTCTTTAACAAGCATTCCCAGCTGGACATCAATCTTCTGGCGTCCTCCAGGACGATCGAAGAACTGATTGCGAACCTGAAAGGGACAGAATATTATGCCCCGTTGTCGCAGCTCGCGGATATCGAGCGTCCGACCCTGTTCGACTATGAGATGACCCTGGATCTGTATTACTTTGCACAGATGTGGAAAGACAGATCAAAAGTAGTGACAAAGCGGGATCTGGAAGAGCTGACCGCTGCATGGGGAAGCAAGTTTGACATGCTGAACCTTCAGTGGATCTACCGTTCCAAACGCTATTATCACATGACCAGCGCACAAATCTACGCCCTGCTGATTCCGGTTCATCACCGGCTGAAAAAGGATGTGGTAAAGGCACTGGTAGAAGCCGAGAATATGAGTGCATTTTCCCAGCTGCTGGAACAAACCTATTATGCGAAACGGTATGATTCCTTCAAGGTCGATACGCTGGAATCCATGTATGCAGCCATTATGAAGCACATACTTTCCAGTGAATCCAGACAGGATCCTTATTCCGTTGCCACAATATACTCATACCTCTATCACAAAGAGCACGAGGTAAACCGGCTTATTATTGCACTCGAGTGCGTACGTTACCGTATCAGCGCTGACGAGGCAATGCAGCATATCGCAAAAACTTAATACACGGGGAGGTGTACTCATTGATTGTCAAGATGAAATTTTTGAGCATCACCGGGCCGAAAGCCGACATTGACCGTGTGGTCAACACTTATCTCTCAAAATATGAGATACATCTGGAAAACGCTCTGACGGAGCTGTCTACGATGCAGAATATCACACCGTATATCCAGATCAACCCATACAAAGAGACCTTAAAACAGGCGGAAGATTTTACAGCACTTCTGCCGGAAGAGAAGCGTACCACCACGAAAAGACTTTCCCTGGAAGATGCCATCAACTGTGTCCATGGTTTGGATCACACCCTTGGCCAGTTGAACCAGGAGCGTACAGAACTGGAAGCAAAAAAGAAAGACTTGATGGAAAAAGCACAGAAAATCGAGCCGTTCCAGGATCTGCACTGCAATCTTTCCTCCATTCTGGATTTCCACTTTATTAAATTCAGATTCGGAAAGATCACAAAAGAGTATTACAACAAATTTGAGAGCTACTGCTATGAGAACAGCGATACGGTATTCTACCGCTGCCATTCCGATGAGCAGTATGTATGGGGCATTTACTTCTGCCCAAGAGATCAGGTCACGAAAGTGGACGCCGTATTCTCATCCCTGCACTTCGAAAGAATCTACGTTCCGGACGAGTACAGCGGAACGCCGGAGGATGCTTACGCAGCACTTCAGGCAGAAATCAAAAAGACAGACGATGCACTCAGCGAGTGCTCACGGAAACTGGCAAAATGCCTTTCGGATTCCGCAGAGGATCTGGTTGCAGCAAAAGAGCAGTTAGAGCAGCTCTCCGGCAACTTTGATGTCCGTCGCCTGGCAGCCTGCACGAAATCCAAGAAGGAAACCTTCTATATTCTGTGCGGCTGGATGTCGGAAAAAGATGCCGATTCCTTCCAGAAGGACATCGAAAACGACACAAATCTCTTCTGCTTTATCGAGGATGATGCAAACAACGTTCTGCGTCAGCCGCCGACAAAGCTGAAAAATCCGAAAATCTTCCGTCCGTTTGAGATGTACGTGAAGATGTACGGACTGCCAAATTACAATGAAATTGACCCTACGATTATCGTAGGACTTACCTATGCATTTATTTTCGGAATCATGTTTGCCGATGTAGGACAGGGACTGTGTCTGCTGATTGGCGGCGCACTGCTGTACCACTACAAGAAGATGGATCTGGCAGCGATCATGAGTACCTGCGCGGTATTCTCTGTGATCTTCGGATTCTTGTTCGGCAGCTTCTTCGGATTTGAGAATGTCATACCGGCCCTCTGGCTGCATCCGAAGGAAGCGATGACAACGCTTCCGTTCATCGGTTCGATGAACACCGTATTTGTCGCAGCGGTTGCATTTGGTATGTTCATGATTCTGACAGGAATGGTTCTGCATATGATCAATGCAGCAAGAAACCATAAGCTCGGCGAGCTTCTGTTCAGCCAGAACTCCCTGGCAGGCTTCATTTTCTACGGAGCCCTTGCCGTTACACTCGTTCTCCTGTTCAGCGGCCATAAAGCTCCGGCTGTCGGCGTGATGGTAGTCATGTTCGGTATTCCGCTTCTTGCGATCTTCTTAAAAGAGCCACTGGAGCGTATGGTAGAGAAGAAGGGCAATGCATTTCCGGATACCGGAAAGGGAATGTTCTTTGTACAGGCATTCTTCGAACTCTTCGATGTACTTTTGAGCTACTTCTCCAACACAATTTCCTTTGTCCGTGTCGGCGCATATGCAGTCAGCCATGCGGCTATGATGGAGGTTGTCCTGATGCTCGGCGGAGCAACAGGCGGCGGCAGCATCAGCTGGCCGGTTATTGTTCTCGGAAATGTCTTCGTTGCCTGCCTTGAGGCACTGCTGGTAGCGATCCAGGTACTGCGTCTGGAGTATTACGAGATGTTCAGCCGGTTCTATGAAGGAGACGGAAAACCATTTGTTCCGTTTTTGAAAAAAGGCGAGAAATAAAAGAGGATTCAGAGCCATGCGAAATGGAAGTGAATATGGCGGGAAGCTGTATCGGGAAAAAGTGAAAATGGCTCCGGATCGCAGCAAAGAGTAAATTTAATGAATTAACTTCAGGAGGAAAACTATTATGAACTCAGCATTTGTACAGGTACTTACTGCAATCGCAATGGTATTAACCATCGTTGTTCCTATGACTTATTACTTCAAAGGTGAGCACAACAAAAATCGTTACAAAAAATCTCTGGCAGCCAATGTAAGCGGCTTCTTCGGCCTTCTGCTGATCGCAACCGTTGTTTCCTTCGCAGGCGCAACAACTGCATCTGCTGCAACAGAAGCAGGCGCTGGTCTTGCAACCGGTCTTGGTTACATCGGTGCAGCTCTTGTTACAGGTCTTTCCGGTATTGGTTCCGGTATCGCCGTTGCATCTTCCGCAAGCGCAGCTCTTGGAGCAATCAGCGAAGACGGCAGCATCTTTGGTAAATCCATGATCTTCGTAGCTATGGCCGAAGGTATCGCTCTGTATGGTCTGATCATCTCCTTCATGATTCTTGGTAAACTTTGATTCCAAAACCGGAAGGTATTGATCTTCACCTTAAGTTGGAGGAATCATAAATGAAAATGTTCTTGATCAGTGATAACGTAGACACTCAGACGGGCATGCGCCTGGCCGGAGTGGAGGGCGTTGTCGTTCATGAGCGCGAGGAGCTTTATGATACACTGCAGAAAACACTGGCAGACAAAGAGATCGGAATTATTCTCCTTACAGAAAAGTTCGGGAAGGAATTCCCGGACATTCTGGAGGATGTCCGCCTCAACCATAAGCTTCCGCTGCTCATTGAAATTCCGGACCGTCACGGTACCGGAAGAGCGCCGGACTTTATCACTTCCTTTGTAAATGAATCTATTGGATTAAAACTGTAAGAATGCCCTGGAGGTGACACACATTGACTACTGAGGAAAAACTTCAGAATTTTTATAATCATTCCCTGGACAGTGCAAACCGTGAAGCAGAACGTGTGATCGGCGATCACCAGAAAGCTCTGGATAAGATCTTCGAGGAGCATAAAGCAACCGCAAGACGTCAGGCAGAAGAAGAAGTTGCTGCCGAGACCGAGAAAGCAAAACGTGATGTCAATAAGACACTGTCAGCGGATCAGCTTCATATCAGACGGAAGCTGTCCCGTAAAAATCTGGAATTAAAAGAAAAACTGTTTAAAGAAGTTCGTGAAAAACTTACCGCTTATAAAAAGGATCCATCCTATGAGGAGTATCTGGAGCGCAAAATCCGTGAAGCCGTTACGTTTGCCGGAAATGACAAACTGACCTTATATCTGGATCCGTCAGACGAAGCTCATAAGGCTTCCCTGGAGCAGAAACTCTCCGTAACCCTTACCATTTCGGCCATGCCGTTCCTTGGCGGCGTGCGCGCGGTCATTCCGGAGAAAAATATTCTGATCGATAATTCCTTCGAGACCCTTCTGAACGAAGAGCGGGAGAATTTCATCTTTCACGGAGGTGTAGAGCATGAATAAAACCGGAGTTATCTATGGAATCAACGGTCCGGTCGTATATCTGAAAGGAAACACCGGATTTAAAATGTCCGAGATGGTTTACGTTGGTAAAGAACGTCTGGTCGGCGAGGTTATTGCCCTGACAAAGGATACCACTACAGTACAGGTTTTCGAGGAAACCACAGGACTGAAACCAGGCGAAACAGTTACCGCATCCGGAGATGCCCTCTCTGTTACACTGGGACCTGGAATCCTGAACAACATTTTTGACGGTATTGAGCGTCCGCTGTCCGAGATTGCAAAGCAGTCCGGTAAATATATCAGCCGCGGTCTTACCGTAGATTCTCTGGATACAGAGAAAAAATGGGATGTCCATGTAACTGTTTCAGAAGGCGAAGAGCTGATGGGCGGCGCAATCATTGCAGAGACACAGGAGACCCGTTCCATCGTACACAAATCGATGGTTCCGCCGGATGTCAACGGCACGGTTATCTGGGCTGCCAAAGACGGAAAGTACACCATCCTTGACCCGATTGTAAAACTGAAACTGGAAGATGGCACCGAAAAAGAGATCACACTGGCACAGAAATGGCCGATCCGTGTACCGCGTCCAACCCTGAAAAGATATCCGGCATCCGTTCCGCTGATCACAGGACAGCGTATCCTGGATACGATGTTCCCGATCGCAAAAGGCGGCACAGCAGCCATCCCTGGCGGATTCGGTACCGGAAAAACCATGACCCAGCACCAGATCGCAAAATGGTCTGATGCCGATATCATCATCTATATCGGATGTGGAGAGCGTGGAAACGAGATGACACAGGTTCTGGAGGAGTTCCAGGAACTGATCGACCCGAAGAGCGGCAACCCGCTGATGGACCGTACCACCCTGATCGCCAACACATCCAACATGCCTGTTGCAGCCCGTGAGGCATCTCTGTATTCCGGACTGACACTGGCTGAGTATTACCGCGATATGGGCTATGATGTAGCAATCATGGCAGACTCCACATCCCGTTGGGCAGAGGCACTCCGTGAGCTGTCCGGCCGTCTGGAGGAAATGCCTGCCGAGGAAGGTTTCCCGGCATATCTGGCATCCCGTCTGTCCGCTTTCTATGAGCGTGCCGGCATGATGCAGACCCTTTGCGGCGCAGAGGGAAGCGTATCCATCATCGGAGCCGTATCTCCGCAGGGTGGTGACTTCTCCGAGCCTGTTACCATGAACACCAAACGTTTCGTCCGCTGCTTCTGGGGACTGGACAAATCTCTGGCTTACGCCCGTCATTTCCCGGCGATCCACTGGCTGACCAGCTACAGCGAGTATCTGACCGATCTCGCCGCCTGGTACCACGACAATGTATCACCCAAATTTGTTGACTACCGCAACCGCATCATGGCACTTCTGAACCAGGAGAGCAGCCTGATGGAAATCGTAAAGCTGATCGGAAGTGATGTACTTCCGGACGATCAGAAACTGGTTCTGGAAATCGCAAGAGTCATCCGTCTCGGATTTTTGCAGCAGAATGCATTCCACAAGGATGATACCTGTGTCTCTCTGCAGAAGCAGTACAAAATGATGGAAATCATTTTATATTTATACAAACGCTGCCGCGAACTGGTAGCCATGAATATGCCAATGTCTGTCCTCAAGGAGGAAAATATTTTTGAACGTGTCATTGCGATCAAATACAATGTTCCAAATGACAATCTTCAGCTTCTTGACCAGTATCTGGCAGACATTGATGCTTTCCATGACCGCATCATGGAAAAGAACGCGTAAGGAGGGAAAACAAAATGGCAATTGAATATTTAGGCCTCAGCAGCATTAACGGCCCTCTGATCGCGCTGGAAGGCGTTCAGGATGCTTTTTATGATGAAATCGTAGATTTTGTCGTAAACGGCAAAGAACACAAAATGGGACGTATTGTGGAGGTCTACAAGGACAAAGCAATCATCCAGGTATTTGAAGGCACGGAAAATATGTCTCTTAACAATACCCACACCAGACTTACCGGACATCCGATGGAAATCGGTCTGTCCGAAGAAATGCTTGGAAGAACCTTTAACGGAATCGGCGAACCGATCGACGACCTTGGACCGATCACGGTTGAAGAGGTGCGCGATGTCAACGGACTTCCGTTAAATCCGGTCAGACGTGAATACCCTCGTAACTATATCCGCACCGGAATTTCTGCGATTGACGGACTGACCACACTGATCCGTGGACAGAAGCTGCCGATCTTTTCCGGCAACGGTCTTCCGCACGACCAGCTTGCCGCACAGATCGTAAAGCAGGCTTCTCTGGGCGGCAGCACGAATGAGGATTTCGCCATCGTATTCGCCGCAATGGGTGTCAAGCATGACGTAGCTGATTTCTTCCGCAGAACCTTTGAGGAGAGCGGTGTTGCAAACCATGTGGCAATGTTCCTGAACCTTGCCAACGATCCTGTCGTCGAGCGTCTGATCACCCCGAAGGTTGCGCTGACCGCCGCTGAATACCTTGCATTTGAAAAAAATATGCACATTCTGGTCATTCTTACCGATATGACTTCCTTTGCCGAAGCCATGCGTGAGGTTTCTTCTTCCAAAGGAGAAATCCCAAGCCGTAAAGGATATCCGGGATATCTGTACAGTGAACTTGCCACCTTATATGAACGTGCAGGAATCGTAGAAGGAGTAAATGGTTCTGTCACACAGCTCCCGATCCTGACCATGCCAAATGATGACATTACCCACCCGATCCCTGACCTGACCGGTTATATCACCGAAGGACAGATCGTACTTGACCGGAATCTTCACGGACAGGCAATCTACCCGCCGATCAGCGTTCTTCCGTCCCTGTCCCGTCTGATGAAAGACGGTATCGGAAAAGGATATACCCGGGAAGACCACCAGGACCTGGCAAACCAGCTTTTCTCTGCATATGCTAAAGTAGGAGAGGCTCGGAATCTTGCTTCCGTTATCGGAGAAGATGAGCTTTCTCCGATTGACAAGAAATACCTGGAATTCGGAAAGGCATTCGAGGAGCGTTATATCGGCCAGGGACCGAATGAAAACCGTACCATCGAGGAAACCCTGGATCTTGGCTGGGAACTGCTTAGAATCCTTCCAAAAGAAGAACTTGACCGTGTCGATACCAAGATTCTTGACGTATACTACAAAGGCTAAGGAGGGAAGTCTATGGATCCACGTTCATTTCCCACCAAGGGAAATCTGATACTTGCGAAAAATTCACTGACACTTGCCAGACAGGGATATGAGCTGATGGACAAGAAGCGGAACATTCTGATCCGCGAGCTGATGGGCTTAATCGACGAAGCAAAGGATATTCAGGAAGAAATCGATAAAACCTTCACCTATGCCTATCAGTGCCTTCAGAGGGCGAATATCGAGCACGGGATCAGTACAGTAGAAGAACTTGCCTATACAGTTCCGATCGAGGATTCTATCCGCATCCAGACGCGAAGCATTATGGGAACAGAAATCCCGAAAGTGAAGTACGAAAAAGAAAATACCAGACCAACCTATGCATTCAGTACTTCCAGAGAATCCATCGATATCGCCCGTGATGCATTCTGCCGTGTTAAAGAGCTGACACTCAAGCTTTCTGAGGTAGAAAATGCAGCGTACCGGCTGGCTTCAAGTATCAAAAAGACACAGAAAAGGGCAAATGCCCTGAAAAATATTACGATTCCGATGTATGACAATCTCGTATATACGATTACAAATGCACTGGAAGAGAAGGAACGGGAAGAATTTACCCGACTGAAAGTGATCAAACGAATGAAAAACAAATAATATTTCTGAAAAAATCATAAAATATAGAAAATATATTGACACTACACCCGTTTTGTTATATAACTTATAGAACAAATAAGATTACAAAAGCAATAGATTTTACAAATCAGGGGGTGAGCATATGACTTTTTGGAAAGTATCCGACACCAGAATGAACTGCCTTATCACAGAAGCAGAGATTGCCGCACTTGGCTACTCACTGGAAGATCTGACACAGGACAGGGAGCGTACCGAAGAATTTTTGAATCTTCTTCTCAAGAAAGGGAAAGAAGTCCTTGGGCTTAACACAGACAATGGAATCCAGGGATTTTACGGTGCATTTCTTCCTGACCGGAGCCTGATGCTGTCGATCTCCTGCCAGGCTGAGAATTCTCTGGAATCCATCCAAAAAGATGGTTCTGAAGCTTCCGGTATGCTGATTGAGCCTGACAGCAGTGAGAAAGAGACCGTTCGCTGGCAGATTCTCTTTCCAAGTCTGGATAATGCAATCGACTTCTGCAAAATCCTTGGATACGGCCAGGCATCAGAAAGCCGTCTGTATAAAGATGACGGTGTCTACTACCTGATGGTAGACTTCCCGAATACAGAAGACGGCAATAAAAAGGCTCAGCGCATCGTATCCGCCGGTGAATTCGGTGGCATGGTCGAAAAAGATGCAATTTCTGAAGCTTATCTGAATGAACATGAAAAATGCCTCCTGAACAAGGATGCAATCAATATTTTATGCAAGATGTAGTAGAAGGGGACTGAAATAGTCCCCTTTTTAGTACACGAAATAGATTTTCCTTTATTTTTCCACATATCCAGTAACTTTCCACAAATGAAATAAACGATTACTTTTACATATGTCTCCATCTGTAGAAACAGATTCTAAAAAAAGAGCACCGTCCCCGATGCTAATTCATCAAAAACAGTGCTGATACTGCGCCTTCAGGGATTCGAACCCTGGACAAATAGATTAAGAGTCTACTGCTCTACCAACTGAGCTAAAAGCGCATACATTATTCGGTTTTCCGTAACGCAAGATTTATTATATAAGACAGCTATAAAAAATGCAAGCTTTTTTTTCATAAATTTTAAAATTTTTTTAAATAGATTTTTTTACTGACAAAGAATGTGCCAAGGCACATATAAAAAAGATCATGTGTACCGTCCGAAATTCGAACACATGATCTTTTTTTGTGTACCTTTTAGGGTGGTTTTTTTCTTATCCTACATAAATTTACTGATATATCCCTGTACAAAGATAAATAATACAATCAGCGGCAGGATATAGCTTACATAAAATTTCGCCCATTTCGGGAATTTCAATCCTTCTCCGGTATCCGCTTCTTTCAGGAAGTTCTTCCATCCCCATCCATAACGGCTTGTACAGAACAGAAGATAGATCAGACTTCCAAGTGGAAGCAGGTTGTTACTTACCAGGAAATCTTCCAGATCCAGTACTCCGGAACCTTTTCCGAACGGCATAAATCCACTCCATACATTAAATCCGAGAACACAAGGCATGGAAAGTACCGCCACAACCACGATATTGACGATTACAGCCTTTTTCCGGCTGCATCCGGTCAAATCAATGGCAAAGGATAAAATGTTCTCAAAAACGGCGATTACGGTCGATGCCGCAGCAAAAATCATAAATAAGAAGAATAAGGCTCCCCAGATTCTTCCGCCTGCCATGGAATTAAATACATTCGGAAGTGTGATAAAGATCAGGCTCGGGCCTTCTCCCGGATCCACCCCATATGCGAAGCATGACGGGAAAATGATCAGACCCGCGATCAAAGCAACAAAGGTATCCAGAAGTGTTACCAGGACTGCTTCTCCTGTAAGACTGCGGGATTTGTCGATATAGCTTCCGAAAATAGCAATTGCGCCGATTCCAAGGCTTAATGTGAAGAAAGCCTGTCCCATAGCGGCAAAAATCGTGTCAAATAAGCCATATTCCACGACTTTGTGGAAATCCGGTGCCAGATAGAAGTGAAGCCCCTCAGAAGCCCCATCAAGCGTTACAGAACGTACTGCAAGGATCAACATCAGTGCAAGCAGAAGCAGCATCATAACCTTTGTGATCTTTTCCACTCCATTTTGAAGCCCCATTCCACAAATTGCAAAACATCCAACAACAACAATGATCATAAAGAAAGTCATTGTTCCGGGTTTTGCAAGCATATCGGAAAACACACCTGCAACAGCGGCAGTATCCTTTCCCTCAAATTCACCAGTCATCATCTTGATGAAATACTGGACCATCCAGCCTGCAATTGTTGTGTAGAACATCATCAGCAGATAGTTTCCGGCCATAGCTCCATACTTATACCAATGCCATTTCGTTCCTTTTGGCTCCAGACGGTCAAAGGAAAGCGCCGCACTTACTTTACTGGCTCTTCCGACAGAAAATTCCATTACCATGATCGGAAGTCCAAGAATCAGTAAAAATGCAAGGTAAATAAGAACAAATGCTGCTCCACCATATTTTCCTACAATATAAGGAAAACGCCAGACATTACCAAGACCGATTGCACATCCTGCAGAAATAAGGATGAATCCGAGTCTTGAAGAAAATTTTTCTCGTTGCATAAAAAATCCTCTCATTCTATTAAATTGTGGATAACTTGCCAAAATGATACTTATCCCCATTTTTCGACAAGCTTGTGGACAACTTTTTTCCAGAATATCCACAGAGGAATTATACTGAATTACTGGGAAATTGTCTATGATTGTTTATATTTTCATTGGCGAAACCACTTGATAATTTTAATTTTCCCCTTTTTAGTACACAAAATCGCCAGATGTGTACCTTTTGGGGTAAAAATTTGCATGTATATATATATTAAAGATAACAACAGCTTATTAAAGTTCCTTTGTTTATATTAGGAGGGCTGAAAAAGCCCGTGGTTGACGCATTTCGGGGAATATTTTGTGTACGGAAACGGGGGAGGTTGTTTACTTCAGAGGGCAAAGAGGTGTACATATATGGGGGTTGTTGTTTACTTTGCGGGGTTACGCAGTGTACTTGAAGGGTTGGCAATTTTACCTTTTCTGTACACAAGTGTCGAAAAAATTTAAAAAAAGGCTTTACAAGAGGGGGGTTCTTGTATATAATCAACCTAGACGTACCGTTTTGGTACACAATTTTTATCAAAAAAGGTACCTTAATGGTACACGAAAAGAACAATACACACCTTAAACGTACACAAAACGTAAAAAAAGGCAGAAACCCCATTTTATGGGGTACTTTTTAGGGGAGGGTGTTCCTTTTTGGTACACAAATCCCCAATATAAAGGGGTTGGTTACCCCGAATGGTACACAATAAGGGATTATATGGGGTGTAGAGGGGATTTTAATACACCTCAAAAGTACACAATAATACAGAAGAAAACAATTAAGGGGTATGAGCGATGAAGGAAACACAGAAAAAACCAAAAGAGAAACAATTGCTGGATCGTGATACGGTCTCCCGGTCCAATGTGCTGATCGAAAGTAAATCCAGTACATCATTATTTGAAAGAAAGCTTCTTAATATTGCAATCGCAAAAGCATATGTAGAAGACGGTGAGCTGATCGCAAAGGTTTCCACCAAGGATGTTAAGAATTATCTTCATATAACAGGAAACTCCATCTATTCCCGTCTGAAAGAAGTATCAAAAGAGACATTGGGACATGTAGTAAGTATCGAGGACGATGAAAAAGAGAACTTCATCATGTTCAATGTAGTGAATAAATGTGAATATAGAGATGGCGTGTTTACGACCAGATTTACTAAAGAGATGAAACCTCATATCTATAACCTGAAAAAAGACTATACCCGTATGAGTCTTGATGTATTGTGCTCTTTTAAATCCCTGTTTACAACCCGTGTTTACGAAATCCTGAGAACCCAGTATTATCGTTTTGACAGGGAACAGTGTGACCAGCTGATCGTACCGAGACCGCCGAAGAATCCATACACGATCGCAGAGCTTAAATTTACACTGAATGTAGTTGATGCAAATGCATCTAAAGCAGTAAAACGTCTTGTTGAGCAGGGACGTTTTGAAGAAGCGCTTGCAGAGATTAAGGATGCACCGTTTGAAGACTGGCGGAATTTCCGTAGAAAAGTACTTGAAGTTGCGAAAAAAGAGCTGGAAGAATCCGAGTATTCCGAGATCTGCTTTGATTATGAGCCGGTTAAGAGCGGGAAGGGTGGAAAGGTTACAGGAATCCGTTTCTTTGTGAAGAAGAATCCGAAGTGTATCCATCATTCAGACCTTCAGCGTATGCCATCCGGAGAAGAAGAGGGCGAAGAGATTGCGCCAAATGTACTGGCTGCAAAGAAAACTCCGGTTAATGAAAAACTGATTTTAGAAGTTGCCGATATTTTTGGAAATGAACCGATCACAATCCAGGAGATCAAGGTGCTGCTTCAGGTATCCGATAACCAGCCGGATGTGATCCGGAAAGCTTTCAAGCTGTCACAGGAGCAGGCATACATCAATAATCTGGTCGGATGGCTCAGAAAATGTATCGAAGAAAAGTGGTATGAGAACGAAAAAGTATCCAAGTTCAAAGGAAAGACGCTGGAAGAAGCGCAGATGACGCTGGATCTTTACCAGGAATACATAGAAGAGCGCGAGAAAGTGAAAAAAGAGTAGGGTATTTTCTGCGAAAAGCAGAGTTATTACCTAAATGGTACACAAGTTAAGTGGAAGAATGTGTCCCTGGGATGCTATTTGCAAAGAGGCAGGTAGCATCCCGGGGATTTTGTGTATACGATGAGCCAAGTACAGATTTGTGCTTGCACAAGAATCTGTACTTGGCGAATGTACATCACCTGGCTGTTAAGCGAGATAGTGTACAAAGTATACGAAGGGCGTGTGAAAAAACGAAAGTTTTTTCATGCGTCCTTTTTCTTATAAATACAACAGTAATTATATTTCACAAAAAAGCGTATAATCCCCCTTCCCCCATGAGAATGCCATTATGAATCCTATGCGGCAGTTGCAACTTTTTTCTGCTTGTTGTGATATTTATAAAGATTGTGTCCGATAGAAACGAGAAATACTTCAAGCAATA
>ERZ773193.1401-NODE-1401-length-30334-cov-8.641369_pt1 | contig 30334 bp, 65 predicted proteins | sample MGYA00511110_ERZ773193 | MGnify/ENA primary metagenome ERZ773193 (study PRJEB29015, sample SAMEA2737784) | human gut metagenome | biome: human gut; feature: human-associated habitat; material: faeces | place: China | collected 2012 ...
AAAAATTAATGGAAAAGGGATATGACGGTCAATATTATAGTGAAGCTGATGAATGCATTGAAGAAGATTATTAGGAGGTGCGAAATCATGTTGGAAGATATTTATAAAATGCTTGGATTCGATGACACAGTATTTGATACAGAAACGAAAACAGATAAAGCTCATACTAAGTTAATGAAGTTGCTTGGTATGTGTGAGCAACTTGGAATTGTAGGGATAGTCGATGAGGATATGTTGGATAGAATAGAAAGCGAGGATTTTTAATATGAAAACAATCATTGATAAAAGCGAATGCAAACCATTAAGTGACAATATTGAAGGCAAGTTGGTAGTAGTTAACCCAGAGTTTTTCGACCCAAAATTTAGAGAAGCAAAATATCAGATTGTACTTGCATTGAGTGGTTTTGGATGTGATGCAAGTAAAATGGGAAATGCAGTATATGTAGAAGAAGTCCATACTGATAATCCAGAGCATTACAGACAGGAAAGATATAATCTCATTGGTGAATCAACAGAAGAGATTATTAAAGAATGGAAATCAATGTATGGTGAGTTTAATGAGAAAGCACAAAAAGCATTAAAAGGAGAGTGATTAATATGTATAAATTGCGGATATATAAATTGTCTGGTTTAGATAAAGGAAACTTAGACCATGAGGAATTGTTCGATACTAAAGAGCAGATGGATAAAAGATATGATGAGTTGTTTAAAAGAGAATTATATAGCTTAAATCCTACTGCACTGGAACAAATTGATGATGGATGGAAACGGTTGGAGGGATATTAAAATGTTCAAATATATAATCAGTTACGATGGTGGTCAGTTAAGAGACAGTGGAGATTTTGAATGGGGATTATTTGATTCCTATGGCGAAGCTGAAGAAGAAGCCTATAATGCAAAGGAAGAATATATGAACGACTGGGATATTGAAGACAGTGAATATGATCCTGATGATTTCTGTATTGAGATTGTGGAGGTGTGAGTATGGAAAATGTAATAAAGCGAAATTCAAAAACAGTAATCTTTACAGCCGTTAGAGATTCTAATGTATGGAAAGCAGGAGATACAATAAAGGCTATTAAGCGAGATGGAAAATGGGAAGGTTCAAATAATAGAACTTTAGAAAAATTCCAGTTACTATGGTCACATATGCATAATGAAGATTTATTAAAGTTAGATCTACAGTGGGATTATATTTAAGATTGGAGCGATGGAAATGAAGAATAATGATTATCCAAAATATTTCAAAAGTAAGGGCAATGATATATATATGCGAGCTACGATGGTATGCGGTGGTTCTGGTATGGAAATATGGAATGTTGTTAATAGATGGGAGTGAGGAAAACATGATAATAAATGGAAAATTTACATCTGTATGGGCAGATGAAGGAGAAATTGAAACAAGTTGCAAGGTAAATACAGATACACATGAAGTATTTGATATTGAGATAGTAGATCCTGCTGATTATGGCATGGAATGTGAAATTCTCGAATACGAATACGTAGAATTTGGTGATGGTAAGAAACTTTATAGATTTCCTGTGTATTTGAAAGAAAATAAAGAATACAATGGAGCATATTGGAGAGAAGATTAAAGAGATGCCACTATAGCAAATCAAGTGGTAATAAGAGGTTAAATATGAAAGAAATAAATGATATTAAAATTATCTTAGGGAAGTATGAAAAAATTTTTTTAGATAAGGATACGATAAAAAAGACAGAAATAAGTTTGGAATTAAAAGGAAAAATATATAAGGATTTACAAAATAAGTCCATAGAATTAAAAAAGCAGCTTATGTGTTTAGTTAATCAATTACCTTCAATTAATGAAAATGATTGTGCTATAACAGGAACATTAAATTATTGTAAAAAAATTGAAGAAAAAAAGAATCCTTCAGATTTTGATTTGTGGAAAAAGAATATATCTGAGCGAGTTAATTATATCTATGATAGAAATGTTAAGTTGTTACAATCAAAGGAAATTTTACATAATATATATAAAAACATGACAAATGTATATGGTATTGTTTGGGAACAGGAATTTAAAGAGTGGCGGTGGGAACACGTTAGTAAACCAACAACACTTGAAATTATATATGGAAATAAGCAATATAAGTCAATATTTGATGCAAAGTTAGAAGATCAATATTATGAATATAAGGATGTAGAAAAATTAAGTGTTAAAGATTTAATACAGCCATTACTTACTATTAATGAAGATAAGAGTAAGGGGAATTGTATAACTTTAAAAAGAATCTATCAACATATGGAAGAAGAATATAATATTAATTGGGAAAGAATGATTAAGAAGTATGTAAAAGAAAATAATAATACACCCAAGCTTAAATCTGATTTACTATATTGGAATCATGGTTTAATAGAAGCGTTCAGAATTAGTATAAATGATTTAATTCAGGATATTAAGAAATAGCAATTTCAAAATAAGATTGGAGTGATTGGATATGTATAAAAATTTTAAAGAATTACATAAAGCATATGGATTTGATAATCCATATATAACAAGGGATGATTTGACGGAAAGTGAAGAAAGAAATTTTGTAAATGATTGTTTTGAATTATATGAGCACATTGGATTTGCAGATACTTTTGGTACTCCATATACAGGGGAAAAGAAGTATTTAGAAATGAAATTCACTGTACTTGGTAGAGTAAAAGAAATTACAGAAGATAAAGAAAATGGAGCTGATCTTGAATGCTTACCTATGTGGCACATTCAGTTTGAGAACGGAGATAAAATTGCTGCATATCCAGAAGAGATATGTTTATATGAGAGAAAGGATAGTTGATGATTATGTATATACCGACAATAGAAGAAAATTATGAGTATAGAATGAAAAATCTGATTAAGAAATTTGTCCATGATTATGAGTTAAGAGACTATAAATTAAAAGAAGTGACTAATCCAGAAGAATTACAAGAATTATTATGGAATGACTACGCAAAAGAATTTGCTCATGCTGTATTACAAGATATGAACGATTTTTCTGGCGATGAATTATTTGAGATTGGAGAGTGATTTTATGGATAAGAAAAGCGAAGAATATTTAAGCCGATACATAAAACTTACAGATAAAATCAAGCAGAAAATAGAATCTCATGCAAATAGATACAATATAAAAGCAGAAATTTGTGCATGGTATTTAGATTGGGAAGATTTTTGTTCAGACTGGTGTGATGGATGTGGTTATACAAGAACAGAAGCACGGAAATTATATCATGGAGGTATAGGTGAATTTATGAATTTACCTAATGGAAACGGAATTATTAGATTTGTTATTTAGGAAGGACGGAGTGACAAATTATGACAGTAAAAGAATTAAATAGAGATCAGTTACACGAACTGAAACAGGCATATTATTCAGAACTTGTAAATGAAGGTACTTTTGCAGAAGTGATGGGAGTTAATATCAATGAGCCGTCATATGAAATGATTGCAAGTATTGATGAATATGTTAGTGATGAATTTATTTATGAACACTATGATGGATATAGTTTCACAGAAGATGATTTCTTCTGTAGTGCGGAAAGGAGTGCTTAATATGTTAGATATTACAAACTTATATGCATACAGAATTGAAGAATTGGCTGTTGGAATTGTAAAGGCAGAGTCATATGAAGATGCAAGAGAAAAGGTGAAAGTAGCTTATTTGAAACACAACGATTGCTTTGATTCTGAAAGAGATTTTATTGAGTTAAAGGAAATTGCAGAGAATGATTCATGGTTTAGTGATAATCCTGATGTAGTTGAAGTTGATGAATTAATATAGAAGTGGAGTGATGAGATATGAATTATACTTATTTTGGAAACAGAATTGAAAGAAGCCCATTAGGGAATATGGGGTTACAGTTATTAGAAGCTCAAGAGAAATTAGTTTCTCAAGAATATGAAGTTGAGAATCTTAGAATCAAAGCAGCTATGTATAAAGCATATTTCTTTCGTAACTCCATATTAGCAGAAAAATTACAAAAACAAAGTGAAGAAAACAGAGATGCACTTATCGGAGAGTTTGATGGTTTTTCATATGCAAGTTGGAGAGCTAATGCTGTATATAGAACGCTTGAAAATATGTGCGATGAAGGACTATTAACTGAAAAAGAATATAGAGAATGCAAAGTATGAAACAAGAGTTTCTTTGGAAGATTGGAGGAAAATATGAATAAATGTAAAGAATGTTTTCATTATAAAAATGATTGTGAATTTTCAAAATCTGAACCTACTAATGGAGAATATGTGGCTTGTGGTCAATTTGAAAAAGATGGTTGTAATATTAAAAAATCATGTAAAGGTTGTTATCCCCCTATTGGAATTTGTAATAGACCTTGGGTGGGTTAAATCTGTAAAAATTGTGCGCACTGTGCTCATTGATATGAAAATTGTGCAGTGAAAAATGGACATTCCTGAACATATGAATTGAGGATTTACTGCGGAAAGGAGCAAAAAAAATGCATGGAGATTTTGAACCATTAGACGAATACAATGGAGATATTATTAGAATTGACCGTCTTATTGAATTTTTTCCAACTGAACATTGGTTGTGGGATGAAACAGGAGAAATAAATTTGGATGATATTTCAATTGCTATTCATGAGTCAGTTTCAGAAATACCTGATCCATATGGAGATACTTGGAAACATCCAGTGTTAGAACAGAAATCAAGAGAATGGCATATTGGAAGAATAATTTATTTTATCAATCATCCAATGGAAATAAGAGATATTGAGATTGATAATGAATGCAGTGGTAATTTTATTCTTCCACAACCTATTATTGTAGATGGATGGCATAGATATGCAGCAGCAAGATGGTTATATGACCAAGGTAAACTGACAGAAATTCATTGTAGATATGGTGGTCGAGTGGATGTGCTTGAGTATTTACAGGGTAAAAACAGATAATTTTAATGATAAATCTGTTTGAAACAATGAATCGGAAGATTGGAGGTTGATTACATGAACGAAACACAAGAAAAGATATATGACTTATTGGAAAATTACTTAGAATACTGTAAGACAAATGGATATACAGAATTCGAGGTATGGTGTGAAGATAATATTGATACTATTAGTGAGGAGGCATCAGTACAAGATATATGTCAGGAAGTGAATCATATAGCTGATAAGTTATTTGATTTGAACAGATAAGTTAAATTATATTATCAATAATAAGGATTTTGTTTATTGTTGTATATACTATATTTAGATAGAAACGATTATTTGCTGGAAAAATTACCATTAAAAGTATATAATAAAAGGTACTTATTAAAAATAACCCAAAATATAAATAAGAAGGAGAGGTATGAAATGGTACATATAGCAAAAGAATTATTGCAAGAAATCAAATTAATACAGGTAATTAATAGAACATATCGTAAGATGGAATGGGAAATCATCCCAAAGAAAATACCGGATATTAAAATTGATGAATGGGGTTCAGAAATAATTGATATATACGATCGAAATAGCGATGTTGTGAATTTTGAACTTGAACTTAAAAATATAGATAGAGAAAATGAACACATATTAAGGTGTAATCTTTACTATGATATGGTTGATTATGAAACTAATAATATTTTTGAAGAGAAAAATATTTTACGTTTTAATGTGAATAATCAAGAATTTTGTTGGATTTTTAATCGTATTGATGATAAATGCCTTTGTGAGTATATAAAAAAGCATTATCCAAATGTAGAAATTGATGACGAACTGGATTTTAATGATTATATTGCACAAGAAGAGCAGGAAGAAATACACAAGCTATCTTATTTTTACACTATGAAAAAAGTGGCGAATGAAATGATTAAGGCTATTGATAAATTATATAATACAGAAGATAAAATAATTAAAGTATATACAGGAACAAACTTACTGATTAAACGTGACGAAAAAGATGAAAAGAGTGTAACGGATGATGATATTAAGGCAGCAGTAACAGAAGAATTGCAATGGATTAATAATATTAAAATTACGCCATGGTCATAATATATATGATTATAACAGGTATAAGGATGTCTATTAAATAGATATCCTTATTTTTTGTTGTGCCTTTTAATATAAAAAGTATGATATAATATATAAGAAAGAAGGTTGATGAATATGGCAGGATATAGCGGATGGTCAATGAGTAACAATGCGGTTACAGCTTATGAAGATGGTGAAAAACCTCTAAGCAGATGGACAAAAGTAGATATTTTGATACAATAGAAGAACAGGAAATTGAGTTAAAATGCTCAATGGAAAAATTTAAGAAGTTACCTGTGAAAGTATTAAAAGAAGTTTGTTTGAGGTATTCTTCGTGGCATCATACAAGCAATCATTATAATCAGACAGATTTTTATTCTTTGGATATAAGCAGAATAGAAAATTTAACAGATGAAAAAATTGATAGATTACTTGCAGATTACAAGGCAGAGAAAAAGAATGAAGAAAAGCCTACTGAAGAGAAATGGAGATGTGCTTTTTTAGAATGGTCTGGAACTAGAAAACATCCAGTTGCGAAAGAAGTAGTCGAAGAGGGTATTGTAAAAGGCGATTGGTTCTATCGTAAAAATGGAACTAAAAAAGAAAACAACAGCAAATGGGTTTGAATTTATTAAAAAATTGGAGGAATGATAATAATGGCATTTATAAATGAACAAGGAATAAAAATTAGCTTTGAGTGTTCAAATTTAATCAAAGAACTTAAAGAAGATATTGCTGAATTTGGTGGAGAGACAGTTGTTGCTGTTTGGTGTAAGGATAATTCAGGAGTTACAATATATACGAACTATGATTTTATTGATGAAGAGCAGCCAATAACAGAAAAAGACTTAGACAAGGATGAATACATAGAAAAAATGACAATGAGTGCATTGTTAGTATTGTTGGAAAAACAAAATGAAATTTTGTAACGAAAAATAAAATATAAAACTAATTAAATTGAGACGGATAATTATATATTATCTGTCTTTTTTATTGGATTGGAGTGATATTATGAGAAGAGAATTTAAAGTAAATAAAACAAAATGTATGATAGTAAATCGTAATACTGGCAATATGGAAGTTAACAAATATAATCAAAAATATGAAGTTAGATGTTTTTCACAAAAATATAATGGATGGACAAGATTATGTAGTTGTATGACAATTTCAGAAGGAAGAGAAAAGGCTGTACAAATATTATCATTAGCGATATAATATGTATATAATTATTTTTGGAGGTACGATATGACAAAATTGGGGCTATTAGAGGCATTTCAGTATGCCGTGGAAACAGTAAATGTTGCGAAATTTGAAGAAGCTTTAATAATATTTTCTGTAGAGTATGGTGTTCAGATACCACAAGAAGCCGCAGAATTAATTAAGGCTCAAGATGAGAATTCATCAAAAGAAAAGTTGAAAGAAATTATGTTAAAAATACAAATGCCTATTTATAATTATATTAAGACAAACGGCAATGTTAATGAATTGAAGTAGTAAATAGAATAATAGAGAATATATAAGAGATTGGAAATATCCAGTCTCTTATTTTTTATGGAAAGAAAAGGGTGAATATTATGTTTGATTACAAAGAATTTAAGAAGGAAATGTCTGAGAGAGGACATGAAGTGCATAAGAATGGAAAGTATCTTACAATTATTCCTAACAATAATTATGAAGGATATAGTAAAGGATTTCTGTTTGCAACGGATATTATAAAAGGATTTGAGAATGTATTGAAATTTCTAAATATGGATCACTATAACACCTGGATATATAGTGCAAGATTTAAGATTGTATGATAGAATTAGAATAGTAACAATAAGACGTGAATAATTAAATAGGAGGATATAGATTATGAGTACAGTTATAAGTATAATATTTTTAGTATTAATGTTTGCATTTTGGAGAAGTGGTAAGGAAGAAGAGGCTCGTAAAAGAAGAGATATGTATAATAATCTTAATAAAAAGTCTGTAGACGAAATGGATAAATGGAGAAGATAATACAAGAAAGGTGGTTGATGAATATGTTTGGTGGTTTATTAGCTTTTTTAGGAATTTTAGGTGCAAGTGGTGCAAAGGCAGCTTACGATAATTATGATATGAAGAAGACTACTCGTACAGTAGACAAAGATGGAAATGTACATTATGCAGATAGATTGTGTAATGAATACATCAATGGAGAGAGAGTAAAAAGGGTTGAAACAACAGACAGAAACGGAGTCAAGTTATATTCAACTGTTGGAGTAAATAGCAGTAGAGTGTATAACACTTCTTATGGAAGAGGTACACAGCAGTTGTTAGAGTATAGTGAACGTGATAAACAAGACAATATTAAGCGTGGATATAATGTATATGAGCAATATAATCCTTATTTTGGAAAAATTGTTACAGCCGAAATTAGTTCAGGAAGAACAATTACTTGTTTATTTAGTGGAAAAAACAGTAAGACAGGAAAAGAGTTTTACAGAGTATGGTATTTTCGCCCAGAATGTCAGGGAAAACTTGATTACAATACGACTGTTGAGGGTGATATGGGTATTGAAATTACAAAGGAAGAATTTAATAAGTTGAAATTCGGATGTTTAAAATGTAGTTCAATGCCAAGCGACTTCAATGTAACTAAGAAATTATGGGGTGAAGATTAATGAATAATACAAGACGTAGAAGAATAAGTGAACTTAAAACGCAAATTGATTTTGCAAATAAGCAGTTGAAAGAGGCAAGCAAGAAATTATCTTCTATACTTAGTGAAGAGCAAGATGCATTTGATAATATGCCAGAAGGATTACAAAGCAGCTACAGAGGAATGTGTTCAGAAGATGCCATTGATTCTATGGAAGAAGCAAGCGAAAAGTTGGATGAAGTAATTGAGTCGTTAAATGATATTGTGTAGAATAGAAACGAATAAATAATAGTTTCTTTAGAATTGACAATATGATTACAATGGTATACAATATTAAGAAAGCGAGGTGAATCATAATGTTGGATACAATAAAAAATTATATAATAGAACATAAGGAAATGTCAGAAGATAACATAGAAGAATTAATTATTGATATATTTGGAGAAAAAATGGGTTATGATAATTTAACGCCGTATAATGCTGAAGGGTATTGTATACAAAATAAATTATTGATTGAATATAGTTCTTTAGACAACGAAGATAAGTCACTTTCTATATTTTATAATCATTTAATAGATAAATTTGAATGGGGAATATTATTCTCAAATTTTGGTGTATATTTATTAAATTCACAAATAAAATCTACAGATAAAGAATATAATTCTCATTTGGTTTTATTTTTTAAGTATGGGAAAAATAGAGATTTAAATTATTTTAAGTATTTATCATATGATAATATGTTTATAAACCATAGCATTAATTTTTTTAGAGATATGATTTTATATAAGTATTCTGAATTCCCAGGAAATGAAATAAGTTGGCGGGCTTATCATACTGCTTGTAAGAGATTTATAGATTATTATATAGAAAATGGAGGTAATTATAATAGAAATATTGAATTAAACGATTTTAAAAATTACTTATTAAGTAGAGATAAAATAAGTTCGGCGGCTTCATCAAAAAATGCTTTTAATTATATTAAAGGATTTATGTTGTATAAAGGATTGACGGAATTTAATGTCTCTGCAAATAACATATTAAAAGAGATCACGATTAAAGATAAAAAGAAATATAGTACAGATGTTGAAGAAATAGAAATCAATATCTATAAAATAAAAAAACTGTTTGAAAAATTAAACGAACAAAACAATTTAAACTCAAAAAGAAATAAAGTATTGTTATTGCTAATATTTTCTTATGGTTTTACAAGAAGAGAGTTGTGTGAATTAAAATGGTGTGATTTGAAAGATTCTAAATTTAATGGATTTTATATACCAACAATTCTTGACAATAGTTTGCGGGATTTGGAATCAGAGATACCAAATACTAAATATGTTTTAGGTAATTGGAATACAAAATATAATAGTGCTATAACTGTAGGTGCAATTAATACGATGTTTGAAGGGATATATTATTTACTTGAGAATGATAAATATTATTTACAATTAACACCTGCAAATATAAGAAGATGGTTGGCAAAGTATTTATTAAATGAAGGATATTCTTTGCAAGATATTATGAATTTAATGAATATTAGTATATCAAATCTTAATAGTTATTTTACTATGGATGATATAAAAAATACAAAATGTAATAAAATTATTGAAAATGGAACGCACCCAATGGATAAGTTTTTAAAAGAGGTGTATGTTTGACAGTAAATAATAATCAATATATTATAGTCTAATGATACACAGAACACAATATATAGTATAATGCAAACACAAACCGCTAGTAATAAAATACTGGCGGTTATTTTTTATAAATAAGTGTTGAAATAGTGTTGACATATTCAATAACAAGTGCTAAGATATAGGAAATCAAAGGAGGTGCATTTGATTGAGAACAAAATTTAACACTTCCATTGATTCAGAGATTCTACAGAAATTCAAAGACAAATGTAAAGAAGATAAATTGCCAGTAAGCGTTGTACTTGAGCGATTTATGAAAGGTTATATTGAAGACAAATTTGTTCTTGGAATGATGTGGTCTGATAATAATGGAAAATAAAAAGAGTAGGTTCACAGCGACCAAACCGAAAACCTACTCTTAACACAACTTGAACCTAAGTCCTAGTCATTTACATATTATATCGTATTTTCTGGACTTATTCAAGTCACATTTTCCAAACAAAAATTGCGTACCTTGAAAACTGAATAGCAGATTGGCTATCTGTAAAAGCTGTCGTGATGGAGTTGGAATACTTTCGATAATGTGCGAGCAAAATGGAGAATAAAACATTAGAACATTATCAACAAATTTATATAAGAAAGGAAGATACGATATGCGATTAACAAAAGAGCAGAACGAAACAGTAAATTCATTACTTGATAATAGACAACTTAGGGATAAGTGTGTCGGAAGATATGAAGTATTGGAACAGGTAAAAACATTGTTACTTTTACCAGATAATGAAACGGCAACAGTAAAACAAATTGCTGAATATTATTCATCAATCAGGACAGATGAAGAGAAAGCATTGGGTAAGAAAGATATTATTATTTCAGAAGATGCTATTCAAAAAATTTATCAAAGAAACAAAGAAGAGTTTTCCAATGATGGTGTAATGGTTAAAAAGTCTAAGGATTTTTTGAATTGGACAAAGTGTCCAAGTCAAAGAGGAAGTATTACGATGCAATTTGATAATGGAAAGATACTAACAATATCAAATGCAGGAATTAAAGTATTTCCTAAAAGAGCAATTCTTAGAATTGGAATGCTTTTAACTGGATCAGAGGTTAGTTCTGAAATCCGTTCACAGCTTCTTAATATAGAAGAAAAGACTTCAACGGAAATCAAAACAGAAGACATTGAAGAAGAGCAGAAGTTAATGCTTAGTGTCGGAATGGCTGTAGCAAGTGGAGATGCAAATGCGGTTGCTATAGCATCAGCAAATCTTGTAGCATTCAAGAATAGGCATATTGAAAAGTTACAGAATGATAATAAAGCATTAGCAGGTGAAATTCTTTCATGGTCTGATAGAAAGAAGTTAAATGCAGGTGTTAGACAGTTGGCTGCTGCGACAGGTATTCCATTTGGAAATGTTTGGAATGAACTTTACAAGAACCTTCAGTATAAATATGGAATCTGTTTGAAACAGAGAGGTGGAAAACCATTTATTCAGTGGGTAGACGAAAGCGAATGGGAAAATGTTATTAAGACATTTTGTGCAATGTGTGAAGCATACGACCAGTCACCAACAGAAATGTTTCAGCAGACTACACCAAAAGTAAAAGCATAAATACATATAATGAGTGCTGATATGAAGCATTCAACTTGTTCTATACTTCTCAAGTCAAAAGAAGTAGTGTATAATAATAAAGAAAGCGAGTGATGAATATGATAAATAACACAAAGTTAAAAATTCCTAAAATATATCAGAGTAAAGTGGAAGAGATTAGAAAAACAAAGGAAGAAGGATATTGGGTTTATTTTAATAAAGGGTACGATAGTTTAGAAAGAAATGGAGATCATCAAGTAGGTTTCTTATCTAGTCAAAAGAAAGTTTTAATGGTAATTAGAGATGCTATAAAATGCAACTGTGAATATTGTTGTAATTAGAATCCAATGAATCCAAGTTTTCTTTTGGAAGGAGAATATAATAAATGAAAGAAACAAAATATAAAACAATAAAAGATTTACCTTCTACTGTTGAATGTTGGGATGAACACGAAACAATTCCAGTTAATACTGTTTGTAATGTTAAATATTGGGAAGGTTCAGACACTATATGTTATAAAGATAAATTTATATGCGATGTCGATTCAGAGATGGCAAAAGAATATTTTGAAGAAATCGCATAAGTAAAGAAATCTAAGTTTCGAGACAAGAATGGAGGTTATAAGATGAGTACAGCAACATGTATTAAGGACTATGATGGTGTTGGATTTTTAAAAGGAAATGAAGACGGGTGTGAAGAAGTTCATATCAAAAAAGGTAATATAATTGAATGGGATAATCAAGGATATCTTTGGTTTGGCAATGTATGTTTCGGACATATGGATGCCTATCCTGGACAATATTTTAAATTTTAAGGATAATGCTTTCCTTGGAGGTGATTGTATGAATGAAGGAGACGTACTTATTTGCATTGATCCAAAAGATGAACATTATTTGCAAATTGGATATGTAAATTTAATTGATATAGAAGGATTTGAAACTAATATAGCTTATGTTGAATATCAAGATAAAAGTACAGTAAAGTATGAAGTTTGGAGAATGGAAGGATGCTTTAGGAGATTTATTACCGAAGGACTAAGGATATAATGAAAGAATGATTTACTTGGAAGATTGGAAGAGGTGATATAGTATGCAAAAAGCATATAAATGTGTTGGTGTGTGGCATAATGAATATAGATTGTATTATGATGGAAAACATAATGAATTTTTTGTATTAACACCTAACTACAAAATCACTCAAGCTCCTCGTAGGATTTGTGATGAGCTTGCAGATTGGTGTATTCATATGATGGAAACGTTTAAAGGAGATGATATAGATGTCAATAATAATGGATAAGCCAAATAAAGTAAAAGCGAAACTCATAGTAGAAGTCGAAGCTGAATTCTATGATAACGAGTCCTCAGAAGAGACATTAAGATACTGTGTCGAACAGGATCTTGAAGATGCAGGGTTAAATGTTATTGATGTGTCAGTAATGGAGTGAGGTGGTATTAATGGAATTTAAGAAAGGCGATAGAGTTGTTCACTTAGGATTAAAACTTGTAGGAACTTTTATAGAGTATGCTTGGAATAGCGATGAAGAGGCTATTGTGAAATTTGATAATGAAGATAATCCTGATGATTGCAGACATATATCTGTAAATCAGTTAATTATGGAAAGATATATAGAATGTCCTGTATGTGGCAAATCACTAACTGAAAATTCAGTTGTTGTTGCAAAAACGGACTCTACCGATAAATATTGTTCATATGGTTGTGCAGCAATTGGTAGTGGACTATTTAAAAAAGTTGAATTAACGGACAAAGTTGTTCAAGACGATAAATCCTGTGGTGGAAAAGATTGGCTAATGATGGATGAGGTATTGTAAATGAAAATAGAAATAGTATATGAATTGCACACCGATGGAGATTATTCATTAGATAATCCAGACTACTTTGGTTGTACAGGTAGAAACGTAAAAACAGAGTATGATGATTTTTATGATTATATAGGTTCAAAAACATTTGAAGATAAGGATGAAACTACTTGTTATATGTTGGCAAGAAATTTCTTAGCAAAATTTTTATGTGACGGAATACATGTCTCATATACTCATTTTTGGTTATTAGAATATTTTTATAACATGATAACTTATTTAATGGAAGAAATTTCGAAAGATTTTAAAGAAGATAAAAAACAATTCTTTGGAGAAATTTCAGGAAATCAAGAAGGAACGAAAATTATTGTTACAATAAGTAAATAAGGAAAGATAGATAACTGTGTAAATGACGATTTCTTCATGTTTGAACGGAGGTGGTTTATAATTGCCAAGTAAACAAGTGTTAAAGTTGTGTGAAAAAATACAAAAAGATTGTGGAATTGTTTGTACACCTGAATCATTTCATGTTGAGCGATTAAATTATTCATTCCATGTGTGGAATATGGATGTGAATGTAGAGAAATCTACAGGATTTTCTAAACATGCTTTAGAATTTTTAGGGAATGTCACAACATGTACATCATCTTATTATATGAAGGATTTATTAAAAATGGAAAAATTATCATCATTTGTTGATTTAGATTGTAGTGAAGTAGTAATTAGTCCAAAGTAATCCAAAGAAAGAGTTATTTCAAATGGGAGGTGTAATTATGGAAAGAGTATATCCTTCAGATTTTAACATGTCGAAAAATAAATCACAAGAATCCTTTGTTAGAGTGAGCGAAATAAATGATATGATTGCATATGGTGTATTCAAATTAGATAGAAATAAATTAAAAGAATATAAGTTTGATACAACAGTAATATACAATAAGGAAAGATATACGAGAGAGGAAGCAATGAATTTGTTCGGAAGTTTGGTTGGATTATAAACCTAAAGAAAAATTGCTTTCCTATTAAATGTAAATTAAATATAGAAATAAGCACTAGAAGCAGAGATTACCTGCTTCTTTTTTATTGCAAAAAATGAGGTGAATAATGTTTGAGTAGATATAAGAATGGAAATCCAAAACATGCAAGTCGATTCATATGTTTAAAATGTATGAATGAAAATATGTTGGCTAGAGGAATCCAAAGACAGAAACAAAGAGAACGAAAACATGTCAAGGACTTGTATTGCTTGAGATGTGGTGAGGTAACAAAGTGTATTGAAGTAAGATTTTGTGACTCTTATAAAGAAATTTTTGATGCTGCAAAGATAAAAAGAGAGAATTATTACATAGACGAATATGAAAGCGAGGCTGATAATTATGTGTTATAAGATAGAAGTGCAAAATAAAAACGCAGAGAAGCTTAATAAAAAATTAGATGAGTTAAATGCACCACAATTTTTAAGAGATTACTTAAATGAGTTGGAAAGCAAGAACGGAGCGTTAAATTATCTGGTAGCAATTAAAGATTTTTTACAGTGGTTAATTGAAAATAATATCATTAATAAGAAATTAATTTCTGAAATAGAAGTTTCTGATTTTAGTGATTTGCGACCACAAAATATTAGTTCATATCTTAGATATAAGGAGATGAACGGAATGTCACCAACCACAACGGAAACAAGAAAAAATATCATTAAAAGTTTTATACAGGATATTTATTCATATAGAGATTGTTTATTAAGAGAAGTTTATAGTAAGATAGAATATTTTTACAAAATGATTAAATATAAAGGAATTCCATCTGGAAATAATTTAACCAAAAAACTTCCAACAGAAAAGCAGCTTAATGATATGGAAGAGAAAATAATGTGGAAAAAGGATATCCCAGTAAGGAATAGAAATATTACAATCTTTCGTGTATTAAGAGGAACTGGAATAAGGGAGTCGGAACTTGCGGGTTTGGACTTATCAGATTTACATTTAGATGAACAAATGCCATACATTACTATTCTCGGTAAAGGTGTGTATAGAGAAATGCAAAATAGAACTGTATATCTTAGCGGATCAGCTTTAAAGGCTTTAAACGAATGGTTAGAATATAGAAATACTTTAGATAATATTGTAGATACGGAAGCCGTATTAATTAATAAAAATGGTACACGTACAACAGAGAAAAATATTAAGCAGATATTTGAGAATTATGGAAATGGTATTACTCCGCATATGATGAGACATTATTATGCCAGTATAATGAATCAGAATGGAAATCTTGCATTTGTACAACAGCAGCTTGGACATAGCAGTGTAAATACAACAGTTAAGAATTATGCCAACGGAGCTGTGGGGATGAAAGATGTATTAAACAATATGTGATATGTAAAGAACGATACAAATTAATCTGTATCGTCCTTATTATTTAGAAAGTTAATATCAAGTTGTAAATCTAATGCGTTACATATTCTGTAAAATGTTTCAAGTTTTGGATTACTTTGAGAGAATATTTTACTGATATTTTGTTGACTGGTTTCCATTCGAGCAGCCAAATCTTTCATAGGAATATCTTTTATATCCATTATTTTTTTGATTTCGGCAAGTAATTCTTTTGGTGTGTTACATATCATAATATGCTCCTTTGATGCTTTATATAGGTTGATTATACAACTTGCACAACAAATAATCAACTTTAAGGTTGAATATTTATTTATTATTTTTCAATAAAAAGGTTGATTAATCAACTTTAAAGTTGTAAAATATAAAATATCAAAGGAAGACAGAGAAAGGAGGAATGAATAAAATGGAAGTAAATACATTTGATGTATTGTTAATAGATTTTGGCGAAGTAGAATTTGCTGGTGAGCAGGGAGGTATTCGTCCAGCAGTAGTTATTCAAAATAGCTATGGAAATATTTATTCTGGAACAACTATAGTACTTCCCTTTACTACTAAAATAAAACATCTTCAACAACCTACACATTCCTTCTTCGTTAAAGATATTGGAAAGGGTTTAACAAAAGATTCAATGCTATTAGGAGAATGTGTTAGACAGATTTCTAAAAAGAGAATATTAAAAAAGCTAGGTACAGTAACAAATTTACAAGAAAGAAAAAAGGTAAAAGCTGTATATGATGCTAATTTTGGTGATTTAGAGGAGGTATTATAAGAATGGAATATGTTGTAATGAGTTTAGAAGAGGCTAAGAAAGTAGCAAAAAAAGATGCAATAGTCTTAGTTTCAAAGCAGGATCTTGAGCACGAAGATTGTAATATAGGATTTAAAAAAAAGAAATTTTGTGAATGCAAAAATATTCTTGAAGAAGCTGCAACAATAGCAAAGGTATGTGATGACTTTGCTAATCAATTAAGAGTATTTTCAGATTTACAGTTAGATGTTCCAAAAGGTTATTTGCATACAATTATGTATGGGACTGATAAATAAGATTATGATAAAATGTGGTTTTTATGGTAATTATGCTGCATTTTATTTACATAAAACTTGGTTGATTGTGAAGAATAACCAGAACAAAAATCGAACATTTGTTTATAAATGTATTGACACAAACAAGTGTTCGTAGTATAATAATCTCCAATATGGAAATAAAAAAAGAAATAAAAAAAGGATTGTAACCTTAGTGATATGACAAGTGCTACCAACGCTTGTTATACCAGTTACAATCCCTATACGTAGGAGATAAGAGCATAAGCAATCATCTCACATACATTATTATATGTTATTATGTTTCTTTTAGTCAATATCTTTATCGGATATTTTTCCAAAAAAAATTACCAAATTCAATAGTTTTAATTTTTGCTTTAGTTTTCTAAGGCTTATTAAAGTGCGCCAAAAATCAGAAAAAGGAGTGATTTAATTGGATTATGTTATAAAAAATAACAATAAAGTTTATATTCGTATTAATAATGGAAAGGTAGAAACATGTTCGGAAAATTATAAAAGTATTTTTAGTGAATCAAAAGCTAAAAATATTTTAAGTTCACTGCCAAAAACATTAAAAAGATATAATTTTCATGTGGAAGCTGTACCTGATATTCCTCCTAAAACAAAGGAGAATAAAACTTATGTAGTTCCAGAGGAAGTAAGCAGGTGGATCAACAAATTTGGTACGTGTGGAGAGATTTTAGCTGAAGCAAAAGCAAGAAGCGATATTTTGATAGCACAGATAAATAGTTGCGATGAACAATTGATAGATATTGCACATGAAGCTGAGTTAGAATCAGATTTAAATATGTACAAGGGTTATTTAATATATGTAAGACTTCGAGATAATCAGAGAATGAGACGAAAATTAAAAGATGAACTGCTCATTATATCTGATGTATTAGATGATGTTAGTCCATCTAAGTTACATAAAAGTAGAATTCAAAAGGCTGTCAATGGGTTATTACATAGAAAGTATAAGTACAGAATTACGGAGGTTGAAGATGAAAGTGATATGTAGAAACTGTTTAATTCCTATGGTGGAAACTATAAGTTTTCAGTCAAATGAGAAAAACAGACATGATAGATATTGTAAATGCCCTAAGTGTTATAAAGAAACTAAACACATTAAAGTTATGAATTCTGAGCTGTCTTTGGGAGAATATATGAATAAAGAATTACGAAAGGCAGGTAGATGAGAATGAACGACTTAAAAACTATAACTGAAGAATATTATATAAATAATGCAAAGAAATTACATGATTTAACAGATCAAATTTTAATAAAATTACAGTTTGTTAATATAGATAATGAAGATTTTTATTCATTGGCAAATGAAATTTTTGTAAATGCATTAAATAGATATGATGGAAGACAGGATTTTAGCAAATTTTTGTATTTTCAGTTATCCAATAAATTTAAAACAGAAATGACTAGGCGAAACAGAATTATGCGAAAAGCTGAAAAAAATGCAATATCTTATGATATCCCTATTAATACCGAAAAAGATTTATATCTAAGAGATATCCTTAGTGATAGTGTAACAACAGAAGATAAAGTATTTAAAAAAGAGGGTAGTGATGAAGAATATAGTAGTAATATGCGTACATATTTAAATCAATTATCACCACTTCAAAGAAAAGTTTTAGAGCTTATGAGTTTGAAATATTCGCCGTATAAAATAATGGATATATTACATATAACAAGAACAGAATATACAAATTGTTACAATGCTATTCACGCATACAAGAATATTTATATATTAATGTAAAATAGGAGGAATTTAATTATGGCAAGACCAAGAAAACAAGTATATACAATGAATCAGTATCTTGAAAATGTAAGAGATGGCTATGTTACTAATGATGCAGATACTCAGCGCAATCCTGCTTGGAAAGCAATTGTTGATGGATTGGCAGTAACTATTCTTACAGATGATTATATTCCTGCTATAATTCTTGCAGAAGAAGATTGTGGACAAACTCACATTGTTGATGGTGGAAGCAGAACAGGTGCATTTCAGATGTTACGTTTTGGAAATCATAAAGTTAAGTCTTCTGTCGAAGATCCTATTATTTCATATAATAAAATGGTTAAAGATGAGAATGGAAAAACAAGATGGGAAGAAGCTGAATTTGATATTCGTAACAAAACCTTTGAACAGTTTCCGAAAGAGCTTCAAAAAAAGTTTGATGAATATCAGATTGAAACTGTTGTACATGAACATTGTGACAAAGAAAAAATAGCAAGATACATGAAACGTTATAACAAACGTAAAAATTTCACAGCGAGTCAGGAACAGTTTTTATACATTCCAAAATTTGCAGAAACTATTCGTGATATTATAAAAAGTCATTTTTTTGTAGAATGCTGTGATATCAAAGAGAATGAAAAGGAAAATGGAATTCTTGAGCGTGTAATAACAGAATCAGTAATGATTATTTTTCATTTGGATAAATGGAATAAAAACGGTAAAAAAACAGCAATGTATCTTAATGAAAATTCATCTAATGAAGAGTTTAACAAGCTTTACGATAACATTTCCCGTTTAGAGGATGTAGTTACAGAAAAAACAAAAGTGTTATTTAATAGTAGAGATTCTTTTATTTGGTTTGCAGCATTTAATAAATTTACAAAATTTAGTATTGGTGACGACCAGTTTGGTGATTTTTTAGAAGCATTTGTGAGTGAACTCAGAAATAAAGAAGTGGATGGAAAATTATTTGACCGAGTTGATGATACAGGAAGTACAAAGGATAAATCAAATATAATCACAAAATTAAATATTATAGAATCTCTTATGAGAGAATATTTACATATAACAGACACAACAGAAGGTAAAAATGAAACTACATATAATAAGGAAGAAACTCATTCAGAAAAAGATGAGAATATATTAACTGAATCGCTTCCAAATGAAGTAAAAAGCAATGAAGAAAAGATTGAAGCGGAGAATAATATAGAGTCTTCTGATAATAGTTTAGCAAATGATAATGAGTCTGAACAGAATACGGGTTGTGATGACGAAGTATTATCATTCGTTAAAGAAAAAATCGGTGATGATATAGAGGATATTGATATAGATGAGTATCAAGAATTCATGAAGGTATACTTAGATTCTAACAATCCTTTATATATACATTGCAAAGCAGCATTAATGGCATTAACAGCATATGCTTACAGAACTGAAAAGGACGTTGAATTGGCAACTTGGTTAGAAAATTATCAGAAGAATGCTATTGATAAGAATTATAGTCCATCGCAAGATGTTAATTATAAGTATATTAAGATGGATTTCGACAATTACATACATTATTTAGATAATATCAAAAAGGAGGAAGTAACTAATGTTAATTAAAACATTATTAAAGAATATTGCACTGAAAAAGAAGATGCAAATTGAAGTTATGGAAACTTTATCTGATATCTGTTTATATATAGAACTGGATGGATTTAATAAAGATAATGGATATGGTCAGTTTATGCATACACATTATAACAATTTACAAGATATTTTAAAAGAATATAAGGGAGAAAATAACTAATGCCAGATATTACAATGTGTACAAGTCAAACTTGTGAAAGAAGAGGACAATGTTATAGAGCAACGGCAAAACCAGATAAAATGCAGAGTTATGCCGATTTTACTTCATTATGTGCTGAAAGAGATTTCAGGTGTCAATGGACTATTACAGAAAAAGAAGTTTTAGACGATAAAGCAGCCAGTCAGCTAATGAGGTGTTAAATGAACGAATTGTTAAAATTAAGAGAATATATAACAGGATGTATCAAAGTTCTTCATATTTCACTTGTAGGTACAAAAATAAAAGGGAATATTATAGAGCAGCAAACAATTATAGGACAGATAATGTCTTATGAAAATATTATTAAGTACATTGATGAAATAATTGGCAACTAAATCCGTGTTTCAATAGGAAAAGAGGAGAGAATAATAAAATGGATAAAGACGTTAATAAGCGAAATGAACTAAGAAAGCAATTACAGGCGTTATCAAAAGAGCGAATTATTGAATTGTATATTCACTTATTTATGAATTTTGCTAATGATAAGGATGAAGCCGATTGGGAAGATATTAAATAGAAGAGAACAGATTGCACAAGTTTGCCGACCTAAACAATCTGCTCAGAGAATAAAATATAGGATAAACTATATTTGTTCTATTGTAACAAATCTATTTGGCTAATTCAAGCCAGTTTATCCTATAACAATTAGTCTTTTGACTACGGGCTATTTTGAGTCCGAATAGTGAGGGCTGTGTCACTCACTGAAAAGTATGTAATTTGAGGTTTTGGAAGCATATGAAATTACATACTAACAAAATCGAGGTCGCAACTCGTGAGGATTTTCGTTTGGTTTTGGAAGTATAGTTACATACTAGCAAAATTACATAATATATATCGACATAAGTTAAAAATTTTAGAAGTATATAAAATTACATCTCATTAAGAGAATATATAAATGAAATTAAAATTAATTCTATTGCGGTAGATTTTACTGCCGAATCGTGAGTGTAATGCAACTCATGAAAATCTATGTAATAAGTTTGAGGTTTTAGATGCATATAAAATTACATAGGTATAAAACGAATGAACTGTCTCTTATCGTCTAGCCATGGTTTTAGATGCATATAAAATTACATAGGTATAAAACCATTGCTCTCTGAAATGTTTTGTCTATCCTGTTTTAGATGCATATAAAATTACATAGGTATAAAACACTTGTGTTGTTGTGTTTGTAAGCAGTTTAATTTTAGAGATATTTAAAATTACAAAAAATATAAAAGGAGATTTACAAATTATGGGAAACGATAGAATGACAATTTGTAGAAAAATTAAATTATTTCCAGTAGGAGATAAGGATGAAATCAATAGAGTATATGACTTTATTAGAAATGGTCAGTATGCTCAATATCAGGCTTGTAACCTGCTTATGGGACAGCTTATGAGTGAATATTACAAATATAATCGTGATATTAAGAATGAAGAATTTAAGGCAAGACAGAAAGAAATAATGACAAACTCTAATATCATATTAAAAGATATTGATTTTGCAACTGGTGTAGACACTCCATCAGCCGTTACTCAGAAAGTCAAGCAGGATTTCAGCACAGCTTTAAAGAATGGATTGGCTAAAGGTGAACGAACTGTAACAAATTATAAGAGAACTAATCCACTTATTACAAGAGGCAGAAACTTAACTTTTTATCATGAGTATGAAACATATCATGATTTTTTAGACAAGATTAATGATTCTGATTTGGCGGTATATGTCAAGTGGGTTAATAAAATTGTATTTAAGGTTGTGTTTGGCAATCCGCATAGGTCATTAGAGTTAAGATCCGTTGTACAAAATATATTAGAAGAGAATTATAAAGTGCAAGGAAGTAGCATTGAAATTGATGGCAAATCAATCATTTTGAATCTTTCAATATCTATTCCAAAACAACTTAGAGAGTTAGACAAAAATACAGTAGTAGGTGTTGATTTAGGTATTGCAGTTCCTGCTATGTGTGCCTTGAATAATAATCTTTATGAGAGATTGGCGATTGGAAATGCAGATGACTTCCTGAGAATAAGAACTAAAATGCAAGCTCAAAGAAGAAGATTGCAGAAGTCATTGAGGAATACTTCTGGTGGTCATGGCAGAGCAAAGAAACTAAAAGCATTAGAAAGATTACAGAAAGCAGAGGCACATTTTGTTGAAACATATTGTCATATGATAAGTAAAAGAGTTGTTGATTTTGCTTTAAAGCATAATGCTAAATACATAAATATTGAGAATTTAACAGGGTATGATACAAGCGATTTCATCCTGAGAAATTGGAGCTATTATAAACTTCAAGATTATATTATATATAAAGCAGCTAAATATGGAATTGAAGTAAGAAAAATAAATCCTTGTTATACATCACAGATTTGTAGCATATGTGGTAGCTGGGAGTTTGGTCAGAGAAAATCACAGTCAGTATTTGAGTGCGCCAATGAAAATTGTGATAGTCATACAAAATATGAACGTGGTTTTAATGCTGATTTTAATGCTGCCAGAAACATTGCTAAGTCTACTCTTTGGATGGAAAGTGGACAAGTTACTGAGAAGAGTAAACAAGAAGCAAGAGAATATTATGATATATCTAAAAAGTATGAACAAAGTAAGAATGATTCAGAGAATAATAAAGTAGCTTAGTACTACTTAATCAATCGAAAGATTGCAGGTGATTTTGCACCTGAATGGTGAGGATATAATCACTCATCGGAATCTATGTTAATGGTATCTGTGTGATTTGAGGTTTTAAATATATTTAACTTAACATAGATACAAAACGCAAGAATCTAGTGTTTAGCAAATGTATGAGTTTTAGATATATTTAATTTAACATAGATTCAGAACAGAATGGCAGAAGTTCACAAAGAAATATTAAAATTATTATCAGATTAAATAAAAATTCTCTTTCTTTGGATTGTGGAGTGAAAATATGGAGATACAAGAAATAAAAGTACGTCAAACAGTAAAAAAATATATCTTAACAGAGGACGAATATCATAGTTTAATAAACCAAAATAGAAAATATGGAAGCAGAAAAACTAAAGAGTATATTATTTTTTGCATAGAGTATTACATGTTTGAATTAAACGTTTGCGGAAGGCAAGAATTAATTCAGGATATTATTGATTTCGTAGCAGGAAACAGAAATGATATTCCGAATTTAAATAACAAGAATTTTTTTGAATGGCTGGATGAAAATAGGTAAATGATAACAAGAATTAAATGTCCGATTTTTTTGGAAGAGAGGTAGAAAAGATGTTTAAAAGAAAAGCAAAACTTAAGAAAGTATTAGACAAGAGAACAAATTATGTAACATTTAGAGATTTTCTAAAATCGTTATCACACAAGGAGTTACATATTTTGGCAGAAGAAATTATCTGGAAAGAATACGATGGATATAATGGTTCATCTTGTTATATGGAACAAAATCATTATGACTTAATGGATAGGTGGCAGAAAGAATTTTATATAGAGGAAAGAGAGTATTTATTGCCACAATAAAGTTCGGTTTCTTAGGAAAGTGAGGAGAAAAGATTATGGAACAGATTCATGAAAATGAACAGTGGAAGTTGAATGGCAACTGTGAAAAATGTAGAAGAAATAATTATTGTTCAACGCCATGTACTCATCATAATAGGCGAATAAGAGCAGAATTTAAAGGTCTTGTTGCAGATACAATGAACAAAATGACAGGTGGAGTGATGAGAGAAGCTATTGATAAGACGGTAAATGGAATTTGGTAAATTGGAAAGGAGAGGAGCGGAGTTATATGAGTCAATGGATTAGAAATAAGTCATGTGAGATTTGCGGAAGAATAGAAGTTGGATTAGTAGAAATGAATGTAGGAAAAACCAAGCATTATCTATGTTATCCGTGTATGGCAAATTTCGCATCAGACGTTCTTGATTATGCAAGAATGAATTTGACCGAGAAAGTCAATGAATATGGAAATACATATTTTATAGACGAAGAACAGAAACCACAGTAAAACTTCGATTCATTGTAAAAAATTTCTGAGCGATTCAGCTCAATAAAATTCCCAAATTAAAAAGAGAATATAGATATGTAACCAATTAACATTCATATATAAAAATTATAGAAAAGGAGAGTAAAACAGATGAATGGATTGAGTAGTAAAGAAGTTCTCAAAAGTAGAGAGCTTCATGGAAGTAATAAGCTTCCTGAACCAAAGTTGGACAAGTGGTATGACTTCGCAAAGGAGGCATTAAGTGAGAAAATCACAATGATTCTTATTGCAATTGCAGTATTGCAGTTATTCCTTGGAGTCATGGGAGTAATGGATTTATCAGATCCAATTATGATTCTTGTTGTATTAGCAATTGTAACATGTATTGCTGTTAAGACTGGACTTGGTGTTCAAAAATCAGCAGCAGAGTTGAGAGCCAAAACATCAGTCAGGTATTGTGACGTAATTCGTGATGGCAAAGTTCAAACAATTAACAAGGATGAATTGGTAGTTGGTGATCTCGTTTGTATAGGAATGGGACAAGAGATTTTTGCAGATGGATATCTCATTGAAGGTAAGATTTCTGTAAACAATGCAGCTATTAATGGAGAAACAAAAGAGTGTAAGAAAACACCAATTGAAGGATACGTTCATAAGAAAACTACTTCAACAGATGCTTATACGAATCAGAATTGCTTATTTGCTGGTACAACAGTAATGTCAGGCGAAGGAAAAATGATTGTTACTGATGTAGGTGTGAATACAGTAAATGGCGATACACTTGTTAAAATGCAAACACTCGAAGCACCAAAGACAGCACTTGATATTGCACTTGATAATCTGAGCGACTTCATTTCTAAGTGGGGAACAATCGCAGCAGTTATTACATTTGCGGTGCTTACAATTTCAGGAATTGTACAAGTTGGATTTGGAGAATATTTTAGCGGTGGCGTTCTGAATATTATTCAGAAAATCGCACAGAACTTCTCAGTAGCATTAACAATTATTGTAGCTGCTGTTCCCGAAGGATTACCTCTTATTGTAAAACTTGTAACAAAACAGAATGTAAAGACAATGGAGAAATTCAATATTCTTGCTAAGAATCCTGGTAAAATTCCAGAGTTAGCATATGTTGATATTATTTGTACTGATAAGACAGGTACTCTTACGACAGGTATTATGACTCCAAAGAAGATTATTGATGGATTTGGTAATGAGGTAGATAAAAATTCTACTTTATGGGATAGCATTGAATCAAATATCTGTTTGAATAATAGTGCTACATTTGATTCAGAGAGTAATATTACAGGTGGTAATTCAATTGATAGAGCAGTTCTTGGACTTGTAACACCTAATAAATATGCTGATATTCAGAGTAACAATCCAGTCAAGTTAAAGCAGGTATTTAATAGTGGAAACAAATATTCGGCTTTTACTACAAAAGATGGAATTACATATTATAAGGGCGCACCTGAAAAACTTATTGAACATTGTACAAAGATTATGAGTTCAAATGGTGAGATTGTAGAGAATAATGATAGAGAAGCACTTAATGTTGAAATTACCGCAATGACAAGAAATGCAATGAGATGTATTGCTGTGACAATGGCGAGTGGTGATTTAGTAGAGAATGAATTACCAAATGATATGACGTTCCTTGGAATCATTGGTGTTGTAGATCCTGTAAGAGATGAAGTACCGAGTGCAGTAAAAACAGCACATAAGGCTGGTATTCAAGTTATTGAAATTACAGGCGATTGTATTGAGACAGCAGTTGCAGTTGCTACAGAGTGTGGAATTTACAAAGATGGAGATTTAGCACTTACAAATGATGAATTTGAAGTGATGTCAGATGATGAAGTAAAGAGTATAATTCCTCGATTGAGAGTTATTTCAAGATGCTCACCAAACACAAAACTCAGACTTGTCACACTAGCACAAGAGATTGGAAAGTCAGTTGCAATGACAGGTGATGGTGTAAATGATAGTCCTGCTTTAAAGAGAGCTGATGTTGGTTTTGGTATGCAAAGTGGATCAGATGTTGCAAAAGAAGCATCAGATATTGTATTAACAGATGATAACTTTGCAAGCGTTGTAAAGGCAGTAGAACTTGGAAGAACATTTATGCACAATATTATGATGTTCCTTGAATTCCAGTTACCTATCAATATTTCACTTCTAATTCTCAGCGTTATCTATCCAATGATTGCAACGGGCGCATTACTCGCATCGGTTCAGATTCTGATTGTAAATATCATTATGGATTCCCTTAATTCACTATCATTCGGTGGCGAACCTCCAAAGGATGAATACATGACAGAGAAACCTATTAAAAAGGGTTCTGGTTTATTCATCAGAGGAGCAAAGAAACGTATTGCAATTAGTACAGTAGCATTTATTGCACTCTATGGAATTATTACATTTAGTCCAATTGCTAATATGTTTGTGACTGAGACAGAAGCTATAACAGCGAGATTTGCTTTATTATGCTTCATGGCAGTATTTAATGGATTTAATATTCGTACAGAGCATATTAATTTATTCGATGGTATTGGAAAGAACAAGTTATTTTCAGCCATTGCAATCGGAATTTTTGTAATGACGTTTGCTCTTTGCAACTTTGCAGAAAATCTTATTAAGGTCACAGCTTTAGATTTCAAACATTGGGTAGTAGTTGTAATTCTAGCGTTTATGGTTATTCCAATTGATCTTATTAGAAAGATTATTGAGAAGAAAAGAGAGAATAAGTAATTGAGGAGATGAGAATATGGTAATGAGAGATAAAAGTTATAAAACAGTAGAGATTGTTACTCTTATATGTTTTTCAATTAGTGTTGTTGTAGCATGTATTACACGCTTTATTCCATTTATTTTTCTAACGTTACTCACATTCCCAATTTCTTTTAAATTATTAAAAGGGAAGGTTGACAACCTTCCCAAGAATAAGGAGGAAAAATAATATGTCAATTAGTTTAGTTAAAGGTCAGAAGATTGACCTTACAAAAGGCAATGCAGGTTTAAACAAAGTCGTATTTGGTCTTGGATGGGACACAAATAGATACGATGGTAATGCAGATTTCGATTTAGATGTATCTGCATTTTTCACAGACGATTCAGGAAAGGTTACAAGCGAACAGGATTTTGTATTTTATGGTCAGCCACAGCATCCAAGTGGAGCATTAATTTATTCTGGTGACAACAGAACTGGTGTAGGTGATGGGGATGATGAAACAATGATTGTCGAACTGAGTAAGATTCCATCAAATATTTCTAAAATTAGTTTTTCTGCAACAATTTATGACGCTGAGAATCGTTTACAGAATTTTGGAATGGTAGATAATTCATATATTAGAGCATATAACGCTGATACAAATGAAGAGTTATTCAAGTATGAATTAAATGAAGATTTTTCGTTAGAAACTGGTGTGATTGCAGGTGAATTATATCATAAAAACGGTGAGTGGAAATTCAATGCGGTTGGATCTGGATATAATGGTGGCTTGGCTGCTATTGGAAGAAACTTTGGTCTTGATTTATAAAGAAGGGAGAATATGCATATGTCAGTAAATTTAGTAAAGGGACAGAAAATTAATTTATCTAAGGAAGTAGCAGGTGGTCTTACAAAAGTTATGGTAGGACTTGGATGGGATGCTGCTAAGAGAGGATTATTTGGCTCTAAGCCAGATATTGATTGTGACGCATCGGCAATTATTTTAGGTAAGGATGGAAAGTATCGTACTTGTGTTTATTATGGTGATAGATCAGCAGAAGATAGATGTGTATATCATCACGGAGATAACCTCACAGGAGATGGAGATGGTGATGATGAGCAGATTACAGTCGATCTTGCCAATATTACAAATAAGGTTGAGAAGATTATATTTGTAGTAAACATTTTCGATTGCATTTCAAGAAAGCAGGATTTTGGTCTTATTAAGAATGCATATATTAGACTTGTTAATGAGTCAACTGGTAAGGAAATTTGCAAATACAATCTTTCAGATGATTATGCTGGCAAGACAGCAATGGTATTTGCAGAGGTTTATAAGAAAGATGGAGAGTGGAAATTTAACGCTATCGGTCAGGGAACAAATGATTCAAGTGTTAGTGAATTAACAAGAAGATACAAGTAGGAGGATTTAATTATGTCAGTTTCGTTAAGTAAAGGACAGAGAGTAGATTTAACAAAGGGTAGACCGTCATTAAAAAACATTCTTGTTGGACTTGGATGGGATATTAATCATTATGATGGAGAAGCAGATTTTGATCTCGATGCCTCTGTGTTTATGACAAAAGAGAATGGCAAGGTTGGCAAGGATGAGGATTTCATTTTCTATGGTAATCTTGAACATAGTTCAAAGAGTGTAAAGCATATGGGAGACAACCGTACAGGTGAGGGAGATGGAGATGATGAGGTTATTAAGATTAAACTTGATAAAATCCCATCAGACTATGAGACTCTTGCTGTGACGGTCACAATTTATGATGCTGAGAGTAGACTTCAGAACTTCGGTATGGTTGGGAATGCATATGTGCGTGTAGTAGACGAAGAGACAGGCGAGGAACTTATTCGTTTTGATTTAAGTGAAGACTTCTCTACCGAGACTGCGTTAGTCGTAGCTGAAATTTATAAACATAATGGCGAATGGAAGTTTAAGGCTGTAGGAAGTGGCTATAATGGTGGATTAAAGGCATTATGTAATCAGTATGGAATTGATGCAGAGTAGGAGGGTTGTATGACAAATTTTATGTTTATTATAATTGTAGCGATTGTATTAATTGCATTGATTCTTTTCTTTACTCCTTTTGGTAAACAGCTTCGAGTAAAGTTTAAAGGAAGAACGGATGAAGTAATGCGCCAGGATGCACAGACACCAGAAGGTGCTAGAGATTATTACAACGCAGCTATTAGAGAAAAGGAAGATTTTTATAACAAGGCATCTGCTACATATGCCGAAATTTCAGGAAAGCGTGATACAGCAGAAAAAGACTTATATCAGGCAAATAAAGATATTATGCGTGTTACACAGCAGATTAACGCTTGCCTTGATGAAAATAAAGAAAATGAAGCAATGCAGTATGCAATGAAGAAGTCTACTTTGGAGAATAAGATTAATGTACTAAAAGATACAATCGAAGAGATGAAAGAAGCACAGACTCACCAGAAAGACATTCGTGATCAGGCAGCCGAAGAATTGCAGAAACTTAAAGAAGAAAAGGAGCAGGTTCTTTTTCAGATGGAAGCCGATAGTCAGATTATCGAACTTCATCAGAGTATGGATAGTCTTAATACGAATAATGAGAGCGATAGAATGCTTGAAAGAGTTCGTGAAGGAGCAAGAAAGACAAGAGAACGTGCAGAAGGAAGTAGAATTGCATATGATTCTAGCGCACAGGCTAATGAGAGAAGACTTGCTAATTCTGAAAGAGAGCGCAATGCCCGTCAGATCCTTGATGATATGAAGAGACAGAGAGGTAATAAGTAATGATTGTATTAAACATTGGAGTTTTCGTAATCTGTCTTGGTGTATGCTTTGGAACAGGTTTTATTGTAGGAAAACGTAAGAAGAATAAATAATTCAAGAGTTGGTAGGTGTCATAACCTACTAACTCTATCAAAGGGCAATAAAATAAACCTTTTAATTTATAAAACGGAGAATATAACAGTAGAAACAATTAACAAAAATAAATATAAGAAAGAAGAGGTACAAAACATGGATGGATTTATGATGTTTA
>ERZ773193.1406-NODE-1406-length-30253-cov-7.303199_pt1 | contig 30253 bp, 29 predicted proteins | sample MGYA00511110_ERZ773193 | MGnify/ENA primary metagenome ERZ773193 (study PRJEB29015, sample SAMEA2737784) | human gut metagenome | biome: human gut; feature: human-associated habitat; material: faeces | place: China | collected 2012 ...
AAAAGAAAAATATCTATTTTTTGTCTTTTAGGTATTGACTATAACTAGCTGGTCTTACCTTACTATAAGTACTCCCTGAGTTTTATCTTCTATAAGCCAGTTAACCGCTGTTGTCTCATCTTTAGATACAACCTCGCACCACCATCCATTGCCTGCAATCCAGCTCTTAGCATCTATCTTCTCAAGGTTTCCATCGTCAAAAAGTATGATTTTCATATTGCCATTTGCATATCTGGTTCTAAAAACATTAGCATCTATCAAAAAGCATTCGGATGTGCAAAGGAGATAACCGACATTTACTGCCACAGACATACCTATGTATTTTGAAATTCTTAGTTCTTCCGAGCTTACAGAAGACCAACAGTTCTATGTTTGTGGATTGTTGCGCTTATACCGAGATGAAGTTATTATTTCCACGCAACAGCTAACATCACTGATGAGCAATCCCAAACTAGATCTTAAATTCAAGCGTAATATTGAACGAGTTTTAGCAAAACCTGATACCCTTTATAGCATTCCTATAGGTTCACTCAGTCCATCTGTATCTAATGAAAATTATGCAAAAATGCTTTCTCTATTATTGCAATATTCTTCTATGCCTTACAACGATAAGATCACAGAAACTGAAACCGATCTTGCACAATATATTATAAGTCCCGGAGAATAATTTCGGGACTTATATTTAGTATCCATCATTTTTCTTGACTTACTATCAAACCTTTTTTTACACTCTTAATTCCATTATAATTATTAATATAAAGTTTGTAAATAATTTTAAATATGATTTCTGCCAGACTTTAATCTCTACCATAAAGATCTCTTGTATATACTTTCTCTTTTACATCATCTAAACTATTATCATACCTATTAGCAATAATTGCCTGACTCTTCTCTTTAAATTTATCTAGATTATTTACAACTCTACTTCCAAAAAAGGTTGTCCCATCTTCTAATGTTGGCTCATATATAATAACAGTAGCTCCCTTTGCTTTAATGCGTTTCATAACTCCTTGAATAGATGACTGACGGAAATTATCTGAATTAGATTTCATTGTAAGTCGATACACTCCCACCACAACCTCTTTTTCCTTACTTGCATCATAGTCATCATTTGCTTCATATGCTCCCGTCAATTCAAGAACTCTATCCGCAATATAATCTTTACGCGTCCTATTAGATTCTACAATTGCACTCATCATATTCTGTGGAACGTCTTCATAATTAGCTAAAAGTTGCTTTGTGTCTTTGGGCAAACAATATCCGCCGTAGCCAAATGAAGGATTATTATAATGTGATCCAATACGCGGATCAAGACAAACACCATTAATGATTTGCTGTGTATTTAACCCTTTCATTTCTGCATAAGTATCCAACTCATTAAAATATGATACCCTAAGTGCTAAATATGTATTTGCAAACAACTTCACTGCTTCTGCTTCAGTAAATCCCATAATCAAAGTATCAATATTTTCCTTAATTGCACCTTCCTGTAATAATCCGGCAAATGTATTTGCTGCTTTTACAAGTCTGGCATTATCTACATCCGTTCCAACAATGATTCGTGATGGATACAAATTATCATATAATGCCTTTGATTCTCTTAAAAATTCAGGGCTAAAGATAATATTATCACAATGAAATTTTTCTCTGATACTTACTGTATATCCTACCGGAATTGTAGATTTTATTACCATTATAGCATCCGGATTGTACTCAATAACTAATTTTATAACATCCTCTACTGCCGATGTATCAAAAAAGTTCTTCTTGCTATCATAATTTGTTGGAGCTGCAATCACAACAAAATCTGCATTCTGGTATGCTGTTTTTGCATCCAATGTAGCAACTAAATTTAATTTTTTCTCTGTCAAATATTTCTCAATATATTCATCCTTAATCGGACTTATTTTTTTATTAATCTTTTCCACTTTCTCTGGAATGATATCCACTGCCATTACCTCATTATTTTGCGCTAGCAATGTTGCAATAGATAATCCAACATATCCTGTTCCTGCAACTGCAATTTTCATAGTTTTTTCCACCTTCCAATTAGTACATTTTATGCCTTAAAAAAATTTCTATATATTAATTCCTTTATATTTACGTACAATACTTGCCAATATATCTGCACTCACTCCCAAAATGCAACCAAATGTATTACAAAGCACATCATCTGTTTCCGCTATTCCCAGTTTAAAATAATACTGTATTATCTCTATCCCTAAGCTAATTCCAAGCCCCAGTGCGATGCATATTACCCATCTGTGCCATTGCTTTTTTATTTTATATAATACGTATGGTACTGTTAAACCAAACGGTAAAAACAAAACTACATTCATTAACAACGTTCTAATTGCTTCGTCATTATAAGAAACTGTATAAAAAGGGAGCAATTCTAATTCCCTATCCCCTATTTTTCTTCCAAACAATGTCATTTTTAAAATAAGTAGCAACGACAATATAAACATAGAAACGTTTATTTTTTTCCAAATCTCATTTATTTTTTTCCCATTAAATAAAACGCCGAGATTCACCCATAGCAAAACAGAAATTATAATAATACATAATACTCTTTTCAATGGAAGTGCATAAAAATTAAACATTATTTATTCCTTTTTACCATATTTAATTTCCCAGATAATTATAAACATATGCTTACATATGATAAAATTCCTTATACCATTCAGCAAACTTGCGTAGTCCTTCTCTTAAACTTGTACATGGTTTAAAACCAAAATCCTCTTCTAATGCTGTAGTATCTGCATATGTAACTGGAACGTCCCCTGGTTGCATAGCTACCAATTCTTTATGTGCTTCAAAATTATAACTTTGAGGAAGAACATTTGCTAAAATAAGCTCCTGTTGAAGTATTTCTACAAATTCAAGCAGATTTTCAGGATTACTATTTCCAATATTATATACCTTATATGGTGGAATAGGTAATCCATCCTCTCCATTTTTCTTTTCTGGTGCCACTTGCATTACTCTTTTTATACCTTCGACAATATCATCTATATAAGTAAAATCACGTTTACAGTTTCCATAATTAAATATTTTTATATTATCACCTGCACATAATTTATTTGTAAAACCAAAATAAGCCATATCTGGTCGTCCTGCTGGTCCATATACAGTGAAAAATCTAAGCCCAGTGGATGGAATATTGTACAATTTACTATAAGCATGGGCCATTAATTCGTTAGATTTTTTAGTAGCAGCGTAAAGAGATACCGGATTATCTACCTTATCATCAGTTGAATATGGGATTTTTTTGTTTGTTCCATACACAGACGATGATGACGCATATACTAAATGTTCTACACCTTTTTTTCCATCATCATACGAATGTCTACATGATTCCAAAATATTATAAAAGCCTATCAAATTAGATTCTATATAGGCATCTGGGTTTGTAATTGAATAGCGAACCCCCGCCTGTGCCGCTAAGTTGACTACTATCGACGGAGTATTTTCTTTAAAAAGTTTATCTATTATTGTTTTATCTGCAATTGACCCCTTCACAAATTTCCAAGAAGATTCCGGACACTCTTTCATTTTTTCTTCAATTTGTTTTAACCTATACTCTTTAATAGAAACATCATAATAATCATTTAAATTATCAATTCCTATAATGTTTATATTCGAAACTGTTCGAAGTAGTTCTAACACCAAATTTGTGCCAATAAATCCTGCCGCTCCTGTTATCAGAATCTTTTTTCCTTTTAACTCTATATTTATATTTTTCATTTCTAATTCATCTTTCTATACTTTTACAAAATTAATTGTATAACCATTCTATCTCTATCAATTTAGTAAAATTTTTAAATTTAATTCAGACATCTGTGTTTCAAATATTGTAACTTATTTCTTATTCCTGAGAATTCTTTCAATGATGTCCATTCCCCACTTTGTTTATCACACCAAGCCTCATACACAACATTCACTCCCAACCATTTTGGATTTGAAATAAATTCTTCTAAGCATCTACTCAATCCTTCAAAAGTAGATCTATACTGATACTTTCCTCTTACAGATTCGATTTTAGAATTATCAAATTCTCTATTATAAAGTCTATCATATTTAATTTGCCATTTATTCCACACATTTTGGAGGCTTTCTGAATTAGCAATTAATTTTACTTTAGGATAACTTCCAGTTATTCTAGCAATTTCACTACAATAAAATTCTAATATTTCCCCCCATGTATGGCATTCACTTGTTGTAATATGAAAAGCTTCTCCAAGAGCATTCGGATTTCCGATTAGTTTTTCAACTGCCCCTGCAACATCTGGTCCGTAAGTTAAAGAAGTCTTCCTAGATGCAATATCTTTTGGAAAAATAATTGTTTTTCCTTCCAATGCTCTTTTCAGCCAGTTTTCTTTTTCATATACACCCAACTGAATGCGATATGCATTGTATGTAATATATGGTCTAATAATTGTCCAATTTTTTTTCCCTGTTTCCCTCAATAAATTTTCTTCACGTCCTTTCGCCATTCCATATTCATCAAGCGCAATATACTCTTGATCTGTGCAAACATCAACTAAACGTGGAAAACTCTCTTTTATAGGCGTATTGGAGTCAGCATAGCAACGAGATGAACTAAAGAAAAAATATTGCTTTGTATGATTCAATAAAGAAGGTAATCTACTCTTTAATTCTTTAGTAGAGTAAACCATAAAATCTATAATTGCATCATATTTTTTCTTTAAAACTGATTGTAAAAAATCATCTTCCTTTGCGTTTCCCTGCAAATATTCTATATTTTTTTTATTTTCTTTTTTGGACCTAGTGGTAACATAAACCATATTTTCCTTTGAAAGACTCTCAACTAGTGGCTCCCCTATAGCTCCTGTTCCACCTAAAACTAAAATTTCCATATCAATCCCCCAAAACCATTACTATAGACTTTTTACCATTATTTAAAATCTGAGCAAAATCATCTTGAGAAATATTGTTTTCTGAAAACATAACGCATTTAAAGCCAAGAGATTTAGCATACTCCATAATCACATTATTCATATTATCACTTACAATAATATATAATAAAGTATCATTAATGTTTATATTTCCGAGTACATTCATATCATGGAAAAATTCCTCTTCTGTAATCAATCCAATGTATCTTTTTCTTTTTCTTGTCAACGAAGCTCCAAGGGTATTTGCCAAAGCACCATCCATACATTCTGGCGTTCCTCCATGTACCACTTTACACCCAAACATGTCTCTATCGATCGTTAGTCCTTGCCCTACATATAAGTATTCTTCTCCTCTCAATACTTTTGCCAAATTTTCAAACACCTTACTATTGATGGATTTTGTTCTTTCGTTTTCTATATTCATTTCAATATGCATAGGTAAATTTGCTTCTAATAATTTTTCAATTTCATCAATTGAATTTACTATATAATGACTATTAACTACATCTTTTAATTCTGTGCTATAATCTAAGTCCATGCCCACAGTTACTAAAATTACAGGTAATTTCCTATAAAAAGCCTCCGTCATTCCAGAAAATGCACTCCTTGACGCATTACTAGAGTTAATAAAAACAATAACTCGTTTCTTATTTTGTGCTGCAATTCCCGTCGCAACATACACAGCTGACCTTGCATCAAGTATTTGAATCTTTTCCCCCTCTAATTTTTTAATAATTTCTGAATCTTCTAAATCGTTTGTATATACAATGTATTGAATACTGTTCATCATATTAGCCTCTAAAAATCTTTCTCACTATTCTCCATACAATACTATTTTTAATTTTCTTCTCAAATGATTTGTCTTGGACAATTGTATTCATTAAATACAAAGCATCACTCTCATCCTTATCACTAGTAAACACTTCCAGTAAAATGGGACCATTCTTTCTTTTCAACCATACATCTCGTTTTTCCAAATAATCATCTTTACTTTTTGCCGAAAGATATTGAACTCCCACCTCTTTACATAACCCCTTGACCAAAGTCAAATTTTTAAAGCCATTATGACCTTTAGCAGCAATATAAGAATTAGCCGCTTCTCCAAAATATGCCGCTCTGTGGCTATAATTTTTAAATTCTGTTCCAACACCATTATTTATAAGAAGAATATGCATATTTTTAGGAATGTGATTTAGCAAAATATTCAAATCATAGAAAAACGACAAATCACCGATAACCATATAATGTTCTCTATCTGGATTAACACTTGCAGATCCCCAGAAAGAAGATAAACACCCATCAATACCATACCCACCAGAGTTTGAATAACAAAGGATTGATTGTGGAGTCTCAAAATAATTCCAAACTCTTAATGTATTCAAAATCGACAAATGCAACACCGAATTATCTGGTATTAACCGAGATGTTTCCTTAGCAATCCACATATTTGAAAACGGAAGTTCCGGAATTATTTTTAATAAACTAGCTGTTATATTTTCACTTTTTTCCAATAATTCTCTTTTCGTTTCACCATTTGAATAATGTATAAAGAAATCCTTTTCTTGCATTTCAAAAACATATGTTAAATTTCGATATGGATCTCTTACTTTTCCATCTGGATTGACTCTCCACAACTGCTTACTTTTAAATGGGATATAAGCTCCATGAACATATCCAATGTATATTACTAACTCATAATTTTTTAATCCTAAATCAACTTGTTGATTATTTACCAAGTTTGCCAAAAACCTATATTTTCCTCTATAATTACTAATTTGATCACAAATAACAATTGCATCATTTGTACCGCAAAATGCATCTATTACTTTTGTTTCTTCTTCTGAAAACTCTTGATGTGCTCCAACAAATATAGCCATTTTACCTTTCGGTAATTCAGGAAATTTTTCATCTTGTATTCTCTGAATTTTCCTATACTTAGGTAATTTTTTTACGGTAAAACCATTTGAATATATTGTACATAGATTTATGTGACATGGTCCTGGTTCATGATGAAATAATTCTAGTAAAACATTATTCACCTTTGTGATCGTGTCTTCCTTATCATTTTCTGAATACACAGTTGGAAGTTCAACACTCATTTTTACCATATCTTCGAAGTGTTCACTTCTATCTATTACTTGAGCTACATAGTTTCCCACTTTTCCTATATGTTGAGTCGATGTTATTGCCAAAATGGGCAGCTTTCGATAATATGCTTCTGTTAACCCTGGAATATAATTTCTTGAAGCTGTTGCCCCAGTGCAAGACAGTACAACCGCTTCTCCACTTTCTTCCGCCAAACCACATGCCATAAACCCTGCTGCTCTTTCATCCACTGCAGAATATACCTCAAAATATGGATCTGTTTGAATCGATCCCACAAAAGAAATATTTGTAGTTCCTGGTGATGCAATGACTTTTTTTATTCCATGTTCTTTTAATAATGAAATAAGTATTAATGTATTGATTTCATCTGTATAAAAACTTGTCATTTTAACCTCCCTAATTGAAACTAACTTCTTTTAAATAGCGATTTAATCTTTCTTTTTACTCTAAATGTAAATACTTCTCTCTTTGTAGGCATTTTCATTCCTTTTTTTCTTGCATAATCTACATTATCCGCCGAAAAAGGTTCTTTACCATATGTTAACATCAATTCCACTTTTCCTGCCATAGCATTTTTTCTATATATATCCAGATCAAATACTTTAGAAAACTTATTCAACTTTCCCATTGCATCTAAAGGAATTAAAGTTCTCATGCATTTTGAACATTTACAGCAATTATGTCCATCTTCTCCCGGGCAAACACAAACATTTAAATATGACTGTGCAATTGACCAGTCTGAAATTATTTCAGTTTTTTTAGATCTCGAATATTGAGCTCCTTCTAAGATTAATTCAAGGCCCTCTGTTCTAACCAAAGGAATAAAAAATGGATCAGAAAATTCGCCAAAATCAAAATTATGATAATGATGTGTTCCCTCAAGCGTATCTTTATATGTACAAGAATTCGCCATATAATACAATCGTAATACCTTTTGAAGTGCTAAAATGCAAGAATGGATAGCAATGTATCCCATTTTCTGCTCTCCTATTTTATGAGTAAACGCATGTAAATTTGAGTTTACTTGATACAATGGAAGTCCCAATTCATCTGCAGCTAGTTTATTCATATTGTATCTTTTTATAAATGTTTCATATGTTTCACTATTTTCATAATGCCCATGCGTACCACAGTTAAAAATAAATAAGCTGTTTATTTTATAAGCTTCTGATTCTTCTATCTGGAAATGTCGATACACAGTAAACAGCGAATCCACTCCACACGATAATCCTGTTCCAACAAGATTTCGACTATCACTTACTTCCGTTGTTATTCCATCAATGCTTATATTAATCATTTCTAATTCATCAGAAAAATCACAAAAAATTCTTTGTCCATAGGCTTTCATATTGCGATATAGTCTTTCTGATAACTTACCAGATATCTTTAAATCCGTTTTATAATACATTGCAAGATATAACGGTACTAAAAAAAATGCATTATAATTTTCTTCGGAAAGCATTTCTTCATTTTCATTTTTTACAGCAAACCACATTGTTTTTTCTTCAAAAGGATTATCTATTTCTGTCACTACCACATCAACAAGCAACTTGGTCCACTCTTCATTTCTTTCTTTTCGAATATTACATATTTCTATCATTTTCTTCCTCCTAAAAATTTTGCTTTTAGCCAAGCAACTGACATTTTATAATATTGATTATTTCTATATATTATAAGCATTAATAAATTGGGAATAAAAATACATATGATAGCTCGAATTATTAATCCCCAAAATCCGTTTGGTATCAAAATACAAATAACATAAGTCACGCTGCATATACCTATAGCCTTGATACTATCAAATAATTCGGTCTTTAAAAGTATCAGTCCCTTCTCATGAAACACAACTTTAAACAAGATAAATCCCATCCATGGTACAAGCAATACTGTTGAAAACACTGATGAGCCTATAACCCCATACAAACCAATGTACTGCACAAGAATCACATTTAATACTGTATTTGTAATACAACTGATATAACACCGAACCATATCTTCACGCCAAATCCCTGCTGCATCTTTATATACAACAACCATTCTTTGCATTGCACTTGCATAGAAATACACTACAAATAATACAACCATACCATTGGACAACATTAACTTTTCCCCAACCCACAATTCCATAAATGGTTGATATAAACACAAAAGACATGCTGTACAAAATACCACTAACCAGTTGTTCATAAAATGAAATTTAAAAAAATCTTCTATTATTTTTTCTCTTGAGTCAACGACAAGTGCATTTCCAATTCCTGCCTGGATTGATGAATAAATAATAATAATAAATCCTAAGACAGAATTCATAATATAGAAATAATTATTATAAATTGCAAGATCCGTTAATCCCAAAAATTTCGAAATTACTAACGTATCTGCAGAATTAACAATAACCATAGCAAGCTTAACACTCATTAGAGGAAATAATTTGCCACGTATGTCATTTTTTAATTGCTGCGAAACTTCTCCGCGTGGTCGATACTGAGGATACATTCTATCCACAATTTTAGAAAGAATTATATTTGACAAAATACCAATCAATAATATTATTATCGTATACCCATAATAACTATGAAAAAAATATAAAACCAAAAATTGTGCTACATATTGTATTGCAGAAGTCACCATTGTAACTTTACTATTAATATCATTACGTTGATGAGCATTCAACAAACAATTCTTGTATGCAAAAAACAGATAACTTATTACTGTTATAACTAAATTCAATAAATACAGCACATATACATTAATTCCTTCCGGAATAGTATCTGTTTTTATCAAACGAGGAACGCTTGGTGTTATAAGCAAACCTACAACCAAAATCATCAAACCTATTATTCGATAATACTTTCGATACAATGCCATCAATGCACATACAGTATCTGTATCATCTTCGGCTACCGGTCGATACATACAATATGATATAGCTGTACCTACACCTAATTCTGCCAAATTCAAAACTTGAAGAACAGATGCAAATAAACTATTCAATCCTAAATATTGCACACCCATTATGTATATAATCGCAGTACGCATCAAAAATGGTACACCAATATTAAAAAGCTTTAATAATACCCCGAACACTATATTTCTTGTTGCATTTTTGGTTCGTTCTATTACTGCCATGTATCATTTCCTCCCAATTGCGTTTTCAAATATTCGAATGCTTTTTTCCGTTCAAGCTCCAGTTGTATATATCCTTTTGAATAGTTATGCTCCCATATATCATTATCAAATTCTGAATTTACATATTTTCTCTCTAACTGAAATTTTTTTAGTAAAGTATTCAGACGTGAATTCATCTTTGCTCCTTTTTTATTCCTGTCATAAACCACAAATGGCTTATTAAACAGGAACGAAAAAACACAAGCATGAAAAGAATCTGTCAATATCATTGATGCATGGTCAACTAAATACAAAAATTCTGCTGGTCCAGCACAACGAGTAACCACATTATTTTCATCAAATAACTCATATACATTCATACCATTTACTGATAATCTATTCAACTGTTCATCAGCCTCTTTACATTTTGGAGATAAGAAATACGTCAAAATATAAGGCTTATCTATATACCCTTTAGGTTTTTTTGATACCATTCTCCACTTTTTATCAGAAAGTAACAGTGTCGGATCAATAAGCACTTCTGCATTTTCACCTGTCAATCTTTTAATTATCTTTGCTCCCGCTTCCTCTCTGACAGATAATGCTTTAAATTTCTTTAAGCATTCAACTATTTTTATATCATCTTTAATATCATCTATACCAAATGATGAGCTAAATGATATTTTGCATGGATGAGCAAATGGAAAAAAAGAATTTACTGTCACAAATTCAAACTCTGTATTCCAAATTTGGTCAGATCCTGCTATAATCGCATCATATTTTTCTAACTCATCACTAAAACCATTTTCTCCAATATAATCATCGGAAAATTTTATCTTTTTATTAAATAAACGATAATTATTGCCTTTATCTATCTGTAACAGTCCCCAAAAAACGACCTTCATTTTCCATACAATAGGTAATATCGGCTTAACAATTTTTAAAAAAGGATGTAATTTTATTATCACTTCTATTTCACTATTTTTAGGACTATTTCTAAGTGTATAGACATCATATCCCATTAATTTTAAAATTTCCTGAGTCGCATAATTTTGCAACCGATTACCATAATTTATACTTTGAATCGTATATAAAGCTATTTTTTTCATATTTCTTTCCTTAGCAAATATTTCTTAAATTAAATCTATTTTTAGTATTTTGCATTTAATTTTTCAGCAACATAATTCACTATTCCTTTATCCACCATACAATCAAACTTTCTAGCAAATAACATATCTGTTTCTTCAAGTAATTTTTTATCTTCACTCCTAAATATATATGGAGTCCCACGTTCCCAATCTATTAGTCGCATGATTGCGTGTAAATCATTGTCGTATGATTTGTGATATAATCTTTCTTTAAATTTTGATTGATTAACAATCGTCTGTAAAAACACTTCATCGCAGCATTCGGTAAATTTAAAAACTCGTCTAATCCAGGCCTTTTTATCTACAACTTCTCTTGCCAACTCATCTGTTATACTAAACCAATTAGTACCCTTCTGAAATTTTATATTCTTATTTCTCCTAATCCCTATCAGTTTCTGAAACTTTATAAAATAATGTTCCATCGAATAAAGATGTGGATGAGCCTCTGGTTTGCCAATTAATCGTTGTGCAAAATGATATTGACATACTCTTTCCGAATGCAAAAATGTTGAATTTTCAAAACGAACAAATTCCTTTCCCCTATTTTGCTCGAAGAAATAATGTATATAATCCTGGCTTTTTACCGGTAAATCCTCACCAGAAAGCAAATGATAATAGTCATACTTTCCTACATTAGTTGACAATTCAAGTAATGCTAATTCCGTTGCAATTTGACTGTAATCTCCCCACACGACATCATTTCTGTCTTCAACCTGATATATCTTAGATTTCTTAATTTGTTTGGCAACATCTTCAAACCGATATTTTGCATTTTTTTTATCCATGTGAATAAATATATCATTTCGTTCATCGTCTATTAAATTTAGCAGAGTCTGAAACGTATAATCATTTTTATGTGCAATTACTAAATATGCATGTTTCATGCCTACTTCCTCCCTCAAATATACAGACTGACTGTCTCCAATTTTCGTATATCAGACAAATATATATTTGCAAAAGAACTTTAAATACCTATGTAATTCTCTCTACTTAAACATCTTTTTCTTACCGAGCTTATATATAACTTTCATTTTCATAAGAAATGTTTCTTGTCTCAAAGCTCTTACATAATTACTCTTCATAAATATATTCGAAGAAACATCCGTTTTCAACAACGACAAGTACCACTGCTGAAATACTGTGGTCGATAATGCTTTTATAAGTTCATTTTCATCAAATACTTTTTCTACTTTGTTTGTCTCAATCAATTGATCTGCAAACGCAACTATCTTTTCCATTTGCTCCTGTGTTTTTGGTTCAAAATCAGCGAAATCAACATCTACAAGACTTTTAAATGTATCCCAAAAAGCATTTCTTTCATTGGGAAATAATTTATCAAACAAGTGTTTTTTTGCTCTTAAAGCACTGGCTTTTTGTAATTGTAAATAACCAGGTTTTCGTTGTCTTTTAATCACTCTATAATCCAACAACACTTCATTTATAGCACAAAACTTCTTACATTCAACAATCCTAGCCCATAACTCATAATCTTGTCCTGCCGCACAGCTTTCATCATAAACAAAATCTATTGAACTTTTTCTAAACATAACTGTTGGATGGCAAATTGGATTTGTGAAAAGCAAAGTAGCCTTTATCCCCTCATGTGTACACGGAGATTTTTTTATAATATCAGAATCTCCAAAAGTTTTGGCATAAGATGCTACAATATCTATCTCCTTATGTTTTTCCAAATACTCTACTTGAGTCCTTATTCTTTCTCTTCTGGAAATATCATCTGCGTCCATTCTTGCCACATACTTTCCTCTTGCCTTTGCTATAGCAAAATTCAAATTATGTGCCAATTTTTTATTTGTATCATTAATGTACAACCGAATTTTATCTGTCGCAATATTTTCTATTAAACTAACAGTATTATCCGTTGACGCATCATCTACTATTATTATTTCAATATTTTCATATGTTTGATTTAATATGCTATTAATTGAATCAAGCACGTATTTTTCCTCATTATATGTAGACATAACTACACTTACTAAAGGTTTATCCATATCACTTAACCTTCCCTATATCGCTCAACACGGAAACAAATAATGTTATATACTCAATTCTAATAAATTGATTCAATAATTTGGCTCTCATAAATCGGATCCTGTACTATTGCAACATCTCTTCCCCCTGGAGCTTCATTTACAAATTTTCCTTTTAGCGCAACCTTTTCCGTCGCACCTCGTATAAACCACTCGTACTCTACATCTATATGTCCAATATCAATTGCCCACAATCCTGTTTTTGCCAAATCGTAAGCTAATATTGTTGCTGTCATTCCTAAAGCAATTAATATGAGTTTGCCCCCCCATATTTTATTGCTGATTTATATAACTCTTCATATTTATCAAAAGCATTTTGTGCCGGTCCAAGTATTCTTTGTACACTTTTCGCACCCGCAAACAAATCGTTTCCAACACCAAGACGACTCTTTTCGCCTTCAATCAACAACACATCCTGATTCTCCCAAATCATCTTATTTTTTTCAAACCATCTTTGACAATTAGCTTTATCAGCAAACATATTATAACAGCGTGTAAAAAAAGAATTATAATAAATTCTTCCTTTTGGAATAAATTCCAACCATTTTCTCCCTGCTCCCGCTATCATTCCCTTATTAAATTCCAATGAACTTTCTTTTAAAAATGACAAATCACCAAAAATTCCTGGTAAACAAACTATATGATTCTGTATTGGGGATTCAATAATTTTTTTCAAACGTCGCCCAAGTTCAACATCGTACTTTTGATATTCTGTACAATTTTTCCCCAATATAACGGTAAATTCTCCATCTCCATACCGACTAACTGAACAATGATGTTCGTTGATATAATCAAGCGTTTCATCAATACTTTTTACTATAGGTTTCTTTTTCAATTTCCAAATTATTCGATTATATAATACTTCTAAATGAAGTTTCAATTTAGCAATCATAATACTAATCACCTTTCAGTCATTTAACTCTTATACCATAAAATTTTTATAAGTGCTCCTTCATATCTTATTTATCCAATATTTGATATATCTTATTTATTTCTCCTATATTTGCATAATCTCTTCCTTGTGTAGCTTCAATTAGCTTCTTCTGCATCTCATTATCCCGAATAATTTGAATAATTTCTTTTGCACATTTTGCATTATCCATAGGAACAATTACTCCATCTACACCGTTTTCCAGCTGACTTTTTGACGTTGCGTAATCTGTAATAATCACTGGTTTATGAAACATTTGTGCTTCAATTACAGATACACACTTCCCCTCATATCTACTAGGTTGAATATATATATCACAACGCTTAATATATGGATAAGGATTTTCCTTTTTCCCTAATATCTGAACATGCGCTTCCATATGTAACTCTTTAATTTTATTTTCTATTAATTCCTTATCCGCTCCATAGCCAATCAAATACCATTTAACTTTTATCCCTGCCTCCAAGATTTTCTTACAAATATCTGGAATGTTGTCAAAATTTTTAGCAGTACAAAATCTACCAATCGAAAGCAATACTACATTCTCATCATATGGAATTTCATTAATAATACTCGCAGAATCCGCAAGATTTCTAATATATTTTACAGGCATAATATTTTCAAATAACATGATTTTATTTTGTAACGACGGAAAGGTTTTCAAAAAACTCTTTGTAACATTTTCAGATATAGATGCTATATAATCATATTCTGACCACATTCTAAATTCTGAACTTACATCAATTTCCACAGTCTCATAATCAGTATGAATCCAAGCTATTTTTTCTTTTGCTCTTACCCTTTTACTAACAAAATAATGTGGTGCTAAAAAACTAATTGCCAAATCATAATTTTTTTCAGAAATCATCGGCATATAATCTACGGTGTATTTGTGGCTATATTCATCAGTTACAGCAGACTTATCTTTAAAATGATTGTTTTTTGCAAATCTATTCGCCTTTACCTTTCCCTTTAATCGTCCCCAAAAAATATTATATTTTTTTTGCTGTAATGTTTCTTTTAATGGTATTCCTAGCATAGAATATTCTTTTTGTTCAGGCAATAATATAATATCCTTTGGTATATATTTTAATAATTCCCCCGTATGTCGTAGTAAAAATAACTCTACTTGAAATTTATTTTTATCAATTGTCTCTAACAGTCCTAAAAGGGCTTTTTCTGCACCACCTATTTCCATAGCCTGCGAAACTATCAATATTTTTTTCACTGTCTTTCTTCACCTCTTACGTAATATATAATATTCTATACTACATATCCGTTTTTCTTTTTTAATTCTTCTCGTTGTTGATTTTTCTTTGCTTCACTTATATTTCCGCGAAGCGTATACTCTTCCTGATAAAGAAAAGACTTCTTCATTAATTCTCTATTTTTGTCTATAAACTCATCCAGTGTAGAGAGCACTCTAGCCGGATTCCCTGCACACACTACATTTGGCGGCACATCTTTTGTAACAACACTCCCAGCTCCTATAATTGAATTGTCACCAATTTTCACATTAGGTAAAACAACACTTCCAGCTCCTATAAACACTCCATTGCCTATACTTACACATCCTATTTTTGTATATCCTAATACGTTATGCATACTCGCATCATGTGCAAGCACCTGAACATGTGGAGCAAATGTCACATTATCCCCAATATCTATCAGCCAGCAATGTGATGGATCCAATTCAAATCCTAACTGTGGATCAAAATTTTTTCCGACACGAAGTCCCATCTTTTTTAATTGTTCAATCGTATATTCGCCTCTTATTCTATAAATAATTTTTTTCAACAACCTTTTTAGCATTTTTTCATCTCATTTCTTAAGTATTTTCTTTATTCCATTAAAACAATTTTCTCCAAATATACGATGTATCGGTCTTGTAATTTTGCTTCTCAACCTTTCTTTCGTTGAAACCCATGACTGAGCATACCAGTGAATTGAATGAGTGTTGTTTGTTTTTTGTAACGTTCCTGTATTATTGTTACGTGGATTAAAATATTCCTTAGGATAAATTGTTATTTGTCCTACTTGTTGAATTTCAGGAATATTTTTCAACCCTTTTTCCAATAATATTTGGGTAGTACGTGTAACCACCGTAGTTGTATTTATATTTCCATTACTGTCATAAAAATTTTGTTTATCATAGTAATCTAATATATCTTTATACAACTCTAACCCGCTTGGTGCTGCCATTCCTAATCCTGGATTAACCAGTATCGAAATATCAGAACCCTTGTTCCCATCTATTTCGCATCCCATATATGATCCATTTTTCAAAATATCATCAAAAGAACAAATCACCTCTACGTCTGTATCAAAATACAAACCTCCGTATCTATACAACACATCAAATCTCACATAATCTGATACAAAAGCGTACTTTTGGGACTCATATGCACCTCTTATATATTCATTTTTTCTAACATTATAATTGTCTTCATTCCATTGCACGATTTCATATTCTGGAAAATATTTTTTCCAACTATCTATACACTTTCGGGCTGATTCAGGCAACTCGTTTCCTCCAAACCAGCAATAATGAATTTTTTTAGGAATCATCATCTCACCTCATAAAATAATTGAAAATTTGTTGCATATCCGCCATACGCAAGTAACTGTCTATAAAAAAAGATAACATAAAAAAGGATTAACAATACTTTCATAAGCTTTCTAGAATTTTCCGTGAAACACTTGTCTATACAATATGGCATTACAATTAAATCAAAGATTGTAAAATACATACCTATTCTAGCGAAATAAACCATCCGTAATGCTAAAATATTAAAAGCAAAATTAATACACGATAAATTCATTATCCATATAATTTTATCCGATCTATTTTCGCCATTTCTTAAATAAATAAAATAATATAACCAAATCAGCATAATTGGAAAACAACAAATAATAAATCGTGAAACCCCCATAGTGGCAGTAGTATCTACATAATTAGCATACTCCGTTCCACCCAATAAAAAGTTAAAAAGTAAATTATAGATAGGTGATACTACAGTCATAATAATCGCTGCTAGAATACAAAGCAGTACTTTCTTATTCAATATTTTTCCTCTCGCACAGAAAAATAATGGTATACAAATTAAAACAGACTTATGAAATGTAGCCATCATAATTATTGCAAAAATAAAAAATAAATCATTTTTTTTGCAACGTATACTTTTCGCCCACATTCCCCATGCTAACCACAAAGCTGCTGCAACCATATATTGCCGTAATCCATTCATCGTTGACATCCAAATTTGACTAGAGAAAATCACAAATGAAAGTGGGAGATCTGTTGATTCTTTATATAAAAAAAAGCAAATCGTAAATATTATAAAGATAGATGAAACAATAATCAGAAATTGCGAATCCTGATTAATCTTATTTAACAATGCAGTAAACAACAGATATCCCTTTTCTACATGCCCTGTCACATTATTAAACACGTTATCAAACGATTTTCCAACTGCTTCATACATCAGTCTATAATCATCTGTATCCCAAAAGCGATATCTGCATGCCGCAACATATGCCAACGGACATATATATATAAATACCAGTATCGGATTATAATATTGTCTCTCTGGAATTTCATTTTCAGTTACTTTATATTTTTTTGTAATTTCTATTAATAATATCAATATAATCGAGGCAATATATGCTCCATATAACCAGTACACTACTTCATTATCTCCTTAAAAATTTTTTATATATACATTGCGGTATCATTCCTAGCAATATCGGTTTAATTATGTATATTCGAAATACCATCGGAATTCTTAGCATTTTATAGCCATTTTTTCTTACCCAAGCTTCATTCATCCTTCTTTTAAATGTTCTTCTTTTTGCAGCATCTCTTCCATCGAACATGTGATACAATGGTTCCTGCAATATATAACCTTTATAACCTTTTGCATATAACCGAAACCAAAGATCATAGTCTTCCACACCTAAAGTTTGTGGTATATCTCTATACCCATTTACTGCATCATAAGCACTTTTTCTTATCATCACTGGCGCATGGCAGAAAGGAGAGCCTTTTATAAAATCTTTATTAGTTGGTGAATATGATTCCATAGGTTCCGGCACTTGATATGTTCCATGCTCATCAAATCTTGTCATTCGTGTACTTACGAAACCATATTCCTTATTATTATCCAAGCACTCAATCTGCTTTTCAAATCTATGAGAATCACATAAGTCATCTCCATCCATTCTGGCGCAATATATTCCTTTTGCAACTTTCAAACAATGATTTAAAGAATACGAAAGTCCTCTATTTCTATCATTCTTTATCAAAACTATTCTTGGCTCTTCTTTAGCAATTTCTTGTACCAGTTTATATGTATCATCTGATGAGCCATCATCACAAATTATAAATTCCCAATCCTGAAATGTTTGGTCAATAATTGAATCTATACTGTTTCTTACTGTCTTTTCACAATTATATACACTCATTAATACGCTTATTTTCGGCATACTATTTTTCTCCACTAATCAATTCATCTCTATGCATTTTTAAATATTCAAACAGCTTCTTCTGTTCATAATTATCTTCTGCATATTTAGATGCCTTATTTCCTAAATCAATTCTTAATTCAACATCTTCTATCAATTTGCTCATAGCATTTTCAAGAGATTTACTATTCTTTACCTTACAAGTCAAACCTGTTTCATTTTCTTTAATTGCATCTACTTGTCCAGGTACGTTAGATACTATTGCTGGTAATCCCATTGCTTCTGCTTCAACAACAACTAATCCAAATCCTTCTCTGTAACTCGGTGCTACAAAAACATTTGAAGCAGCATAATACTCCTCTACATTTGGCACATTTCCTGTAAAAATAATATTTGTTGATTTTTTTGCTTTTTCCAACAATTCCTGTCTTAGTGACTCATGATTATCCATTCCGCCCATCATCAATAATTTAACATGTGAATATTTCTTTTCAATATTCAAAAAAGCCTCTAGTAACTCATTGACACCTTTGTCTGCTGTCAGTCTTCCTGCAAAAGCAAATATAACATCTTCATCGGCCAATTTAAATTCTGTTCTTATCTTTTTCTTCCAATATGCCTTTTGAGAAATATCAAATTTATTTAAGTCAACACCACTGGCACTACCGTTCCAAATAACGCAACTTCTTTCATTAGTATATAATTTTTCCTCTAACGAAAAATTTCTAATATTATGACTCTCAACTTCAATAAAAGTTGAATTATCACACGTCTTTTTCTCTAAGTATTTGAAAATCGTTCTTTTCCAGCCTTCAAATCCCATATATCTGATCCCCCATTGGCAGTATAATCTAACAGGGACTTGTTTTTTCTTTGCCGCAATAGACGTGTAAAATGCCGCATTAGGTGTGGAATATTGAACAATATCAAACCTTCCCTTTTCTAATATTTCTCCAATCTTTTTTATAGCACTAAACGCAGATAGACTTACACCTCTTTTCATATCAACCGGATAGTAATGCACAAATGCCGGAATATCCTTTAATGCTTCCTCTTCATTATTACATATTAATGAAATATCATATTCTCCTGTTTCATATAAATACTGCGATAATTGCTTCAAAAAACATTTATATGTCATATACACTGTTGTAACAAAACAAATTTTCTTCATAATATCATTCCTTTATTTTTGCTGGCACTCCTTGATAATTACCACTTTTAATTATATTTTCAACCACTACAGCTCCTGCACGTATAACACAGTTTTCACAAATCTTCAAATTATTACTTACAACTGCCCCTATGCCAATCCATGTAAATTTGCCCACATGCACTGTTCCCGCTAATTTTGCGCCTACCGAAACATGCACGTAGTCTTCTATTATATTATCATGCTCCACTATTGCTCCTGTGTTTATTATACAAAACTCTCCTATTCGGCTTCCTGAGTTTATAACCGCATTTGCCATAATCACAGTTCCCTTACCAATGGTCACATCTAAATCAGATATCACAGCCGTTGGGTGGATTGCTGTATATATATTGACGCCTTGCATTTTTTGCGAAATAGCATTTCTAATCCCCGCATCACCTATAGCTATAACAAATTCAGCAAATTCCCTGTACTCTTTATAGCAATCTATCGTCCCTAAAATTGGGAATCCCAAAAATGTATCATTTAATTCTGTATTGTCATCCAAAAAGCCATATACTTTATCACCAGCTTTTTGGATAATGTCAGCTACAACTTTTCCATGACCACTGGCACCAACAATTATTACCGATTTCATTTTTATTCTACCTACTTTTCTTTGCTACCTTTAAACGGTTCCATTGTAACCGATTCTTTAGAACTAATTCCCTCTCTTTTTACTACAGTTTTTATTGTTTGGAATATAATTTTCCAATCCCCCAAAAAACTTATATGGTCTACATAGTATACATCCTTATCAAATTTATCTTCCCAAGTAATTGAATTGCGTCCATGAACTTGTGCATATCCTGTAAATCCAGGTCTTACTTCGTGTCTACGAGCTTGATGAGCATTATATAGTGGCAAATATTCTTTCAACAATGGTCGTGGTCCTACCACAGCCATATCTCCTTTTATAATGTTTATTAATTCTGGAAGTTCATCCAAGCTAGTTGATCTCAATATTTTCCCAAATTTAGTTAGTCTTTCTTCATCTGGCAGGAAATTACCTTTTCCATCCTTTTTATCTGTCATAGTTCGAAATTTGTACAATGTAAATATTTTTCCGCTGAATCCAGGTCTTTCCTGTTTAAAAATTACTGGTGTACCCAATTTTATTCTCACCAAAATTGCAGTGATAAAAATTACCGGTGATAAAACTATTAACGCAATTAAAGCACAAATACAGTCTTGTGGACGTTTTATATACTTTTCATAAAATCCTCGCTTATGCATAATTCTACTCTCTTCATTAAAATATCTTTTCATTTCACTACTCAAAGCAAGCTTTTATTACTTCAATAATTTTTTCTTGCTGATCCACAGTCATTTTATTATCACTCGGTAAGCACAATCCTCTTGCAAAAATATCCATTCCCACATCAGATACTCCACCTGCAATATAAGCATTTGATCTGGCACGTCCGTTCCCATCTCTGACAACAAATGGATTCAACCGATAAATTGGTTGCATATGCATTGGTTTCCAAATCGGACGCCCTTCTGCATTAATAGATGCGATAGCTTCCAGAATCTCTGTCGGGCAAGACTTTCCTGCTTCTTTTACATAGCACACATCTTGCTCACCACGAACCTGCTTACACATTGCCTCTTTATCAATAATCAGACAAGATAACCAATAGTTTGGTTCAGAATTTTCCAGATCCATTGGATTCATAGATACTGGAAGTTCTTTCAATCCCTCTTTATATCTTTCATAAATTGCTTTTTTCTGAGCAATATGTTCTTTCAAATAAGGAAACTGTCCACGTACAACTCCTGCTATTACATTACTCATTCGATAATTATAGCCCAATTCCTCGTGCTGATACCATGAAGCATTTTCTCTTGCCTGCGTAGACCATTTGCGGACTTTATTTGCAGCTTCTTCATCATCTGTCAAAAAACAGCCACCCGCACTTCCAGTAATAATCTTATTTCCGTTAAAAGAAATTGTATTATATTTTCCAAATGTACCAGTTTGTATCCCTTTATATGTAGCTCCCATTGATTCCGCTGCATCTTCTACCAAAATTGCACCATGTTTCTTTATAATTGAATTTAACTCATCAACTTTGCCCGGCGTACCATAGAGATGCGCAACGACCACTACTTTTGTATCTGGATAAATTTCAAAAGCTTTCTCCAATGCAACTGGATCCATATTCCAAGTATCATACTCTGTATCTATAAATACTGGCTCACCGCCTTCATATACAACAGGATTTACCGTTGCATCAAAAGTCATATCAGAACAAAACACCTTTTTTCCTTCTAACGCACCATGCCCAACTTTTGGCATACCATATGCGTCAATACCCGCTAATTTCATAGCAAGATGAAGAGAAGCTGTTCCCGCTGACAATGCAACTGCATACTTACATCCAATATATTCACAAGCCATTCTTTCTACTTCATTAATATTTTTCCCAACCGTAGACATCCAATTTGTCTCATATGCTTCTTTCATATATTCGATTTCTGCCCCATGCATAGTCGGACTACTCAACCATACCTTAGATTCAAATTTTTCAAATGTATTGTTTTTCTTAAACATGACTTCCTACCTCTTTCTTTTTAAGCAGTATTTTTATTTCTATAGAATACTTTTGTCTTTTTCTATCTTCTATCTTGTAAAGTTCATTTAATTGTTTCTAGAATACCGCTACTTTCATTCCCGTCTTTTTATGTTCTTTTCTTTTATCTTCTACAACCACTTCTTTATTAACATCTTCTGGTCTTCTAAAAGTTGGCACAACGCTTCTTAAAGCTTCTTTTGCAACCAAATCATCTTCCTGCTCACATGCTTCTTTTAAAATTTCTAATTTTCTACCAATTTCTTCCGCACTTAGAGCAGTGTCACGCTCTATAAAAATCATACGATTAGATGTTTTATCTAAATCTTCTGTTTTTACTAATAATTCCTCAAATAATTTCTCCCCTGGCCTGAGTCCAATTTCCTGTATGCTTATTCCCTGTACGCCAGACAAGCGAATCATATTTTCAGCAAGATCAAGGATTTTAACAGGTTGTCCCATGTCTAATACAAACAACTCGCCATTATGTGCAATTGCTCCACTCTGAAGGACTAACTGTGAAGCTTCCGGGATTGTCATAAAGTATCGAATGATTCGCTTATCTGTTATAGTTACCGGACCACCATTTGCAATCTGTCTCTTGAACAACGGAATAACAGAACCAGCACTTCCCAAAACATTACCGAAACGTGTTGCACTGTATTTTACGGTTCCATGTGTACTTGCGCTCTGCACAATCATCTCACACATTCTCTTTGTCGCACCCATGACATTCGTTGGGTTTACAGCCTTATCAGTAGAAACCATCATAAACCGTTCTGCATGATATTCTTCACAAAGATCTACAAGATTCTTAGTTCCAAATACATTGTTATAAATAGCTTCAATACAGTTATGTTCCATCAAAGGCACATGCTTATGTGCTGCTGCATTGATAATAATTTGTGGATGATATTTATCAAACACTCGCTTCAATGCTTTCTTATGAGTAATTGAACAGATTTCAATCTGTAAATCTAATTTATTTCCATACGCAATTTTAAGTTCCTGCTGTACATCATAAGCACCATTTTCATATATATCTAAAATAATTATCTTTTTAGGTTCCATCTTAGCTAATTGTCTGCACAGCTCTGATCCAATGGAACCACCACCTCCAGTAATCAATACCACTTTACCTTTGTAATATGCATTAGTTCTCTCATCTGCAACTACAATCGGTTTTCTAAATAATAATTCTTCAATATCAAACTCTCTTAGATGCCGTTTCCCACCTGCTGCATACATAGTCGGATAATCATAAACTTTTAATTTATATCCAGCATCCTTATAGTAATTATATAATTTTTTCTTCTTTTCTGCCTCCATTGACGGAATTGCAAAAATAATTTCCTGAACTTCTAACTCACCAAGTTTTTCAAATGTAGCTTCATCTTCTGAATAAACTGGAATATCATGAATTTCTCGTCCTACTTTTTCCTTTGCAACATCTACAAAACATCTTGGTATATATGCTGATTCTTCATTATTCCAAAGTTCCTCTGCAAGACTTACACCAACTCGACCAGCACCAATAATAGCAACTTTTATCTTTTGAACTTCTTTATCACATCCAGATTCTAAGCCTGAAACCATATAGAGCAACTTAGCCAGAATCTTTCCTCTTAAATTTTCTTGATTTCCACACTTATATGCATAACGATACATCATACGCATTGCTAAAGCACCCAACAAGTTCACACTAATTAAAGATAGCATTCTTGCAAATGTAACTTTAGGAATTGGGAGCAGCAACTCCAAACAAAAATATGCTAAAAATGCAACTGAATCTGTAGCCAATAAACGAATATAGCACTGAATTCCACCATATCTCCAAACTTGCCCGTAAATATTTCCAATCAAACGTGCGCTAAATACACATACTCCTGCAAGAATCATCTGCTCTACAATTCCTGATACAGACAATTTTTCCATTCCTCTGTATATAACCAACAAAATCAGCGACGCAATTATAAATACTGCTAAATCATATATAATAAGCGGCCATCTAACATTTTTCTTCTTTTCTGCTTTCTTCTTGATTGTCACTTCATTTTTCTTTTCATTGGTCATTTTCATTTCTTTGCTCCCTCTCAATATCCATAGGAAAATTTTTATCTTTTATAATTTTATTTATCTGGTACTTACCTTCCCAGTTTTTCTTAATAATTTTTTATTAAAATTCATAAATTTTTATATTTCAAAAAGGATTTCATAGTCACTAATCATTCCTTCCTAATTTTCAATTCTTAAATACGACAAATAGCCCGTGAATGCTTTTAACGGCAAACGCAGGCTAAGTCAAAACTACTTCTTGTTTTACTGTTCTATGCTTCAATGGGTTAAAAAGAAACATTCCAGAGTCTCCCTTTCTTCTTCCTATGATGTAACTTATCCCATTAACGTCATGTAAAACCAGTATAAATATTTTGACTTAGGACTGCTACACCATTGAAAAACAAAGGTTTTTCTTGGTTATCCCTATTATATCTCTTAATCCTGAATACTCGATCTTGATATCTACATCCGGTTCATATCCTGACAACTTGATCAGGTTTCTTGCCAGTGTATCAATCTTCACCGGTTCTCCCATATCAAGGACAAAGATCTCCCCTCCCCAGGCAAATGTTCCCGCCTGAAGCACCAGACTCACCGCCTCCGGGATCGTCATAAAATAGCGGATGATATCCGGGTGCGTAACTGTAACCGGTCCACCTGCCTCGATCTGCTTCTTAAATAGTGGAATCACCGATCCATTACTTCCCAGTACATTTCCAAATCGTACCGCAACGAACTGAGTTCCTGTTCTCTCACGATTCTTGATACTTTCAATTTTCAGTCTGGCAGTATTTCCCATAGTTTCTGAGTCTTCGCCGTCCGTCTGCTCTTCTTCTGCCTTTTTCAGACAGATTTCCGCCTGCTTTACCAGCTCTTCTGCATTGTCTCTGTGGCCATGCAGTAATGGAAGTAAATCCATTCTGCCACTTTTGCTGACTGCATCCATGCTCTGGATTACCATCTCACACAGTCGCTTGCTTGCACCCATGATATTCGTTGGATTTACAGCTTTATCTGTACTGATCAGAACAAACCGCTTTACTCCATTCTGCATTGCCGCATAGGCAGTTTTGTATGTTCCGATTACATTATTTTTAATCGCTTCATTCGGGCTTGTCTCCATCAGAGGAACATGCTTATGTGCAGCCGCATGATATACGATGTCCGGCTTATATTTTTTAAAAACCTGATTCAGCCTTCTGCTGTCACGTACGGAACCAATCAGAGCCACCAGATTCAGTTCCGGATGATTTCTGTGAAGCTCCTGTTCGATGGCATATGCATTATTCTCATAAATATCATATATGATCAACTGCTTTGGCTCATGGGACGCAATCTGACGGCACAGTTCGCTTCCGATTGAGCCTCCGCCTCCCGTCACCAGAATCGTCTTTCCCTTTATGTACTGAAAAATCTGTTCCATATCCACTTGAATCGTATCCCTTCCAAGCAGATCCTCTACCGTAACACTTTTAATCTGTGCCAGAGATACTTCTCCCTGCACAAACTGATACGCTCCCGGAAGTATCTTCAGTTCACACTTTGTCTCTTTACACAGGTTCAGGATCTCTCTTTTTGCCTCTGCACTTGCTGTCGGAATTGCAAAAAGGATCGTACTGATCTGATACTTTTCAACTGCTGAAAAGATAGATGTTCTTCCCCCTACGATCGGTACATCTTCAATATTTCTGCCCCATTTATTTCTGTTGTCATCAATAATGCATCGCAGCGTACCATTGATCCGTCCGGAAGTCTTCAATTCACGTACAAGGTTCTTTCCCGCATCACCAGCTCCGATCACCATAATATTCCGGCCATTTGTATGGTCCTGCTCTTTTCTCACCTGTGCCATCCTTGTTCTCTCAAGAGTAATATAGCGATATCCGAACCGGATCCCTGTAATCAGGCAAAACTGCATGACTGCTCCTACTATATAATAAGAAGCCGGCATTCTCTCACAAAGCATCGTAATTCCTACATTAAAAAGGGTTGTAATAATGCTTGCAAGTAAAATATGGTTCAGCTCTGTGTAACTGGCAAATGCCCACAAACTATTATATAATTTAAGTACCCAAAATACAGCCAGACAGAACACCGTATAAATCGGTGCAAATCTGAGCATTGCATGGATATATTCTGTTGGAATCTTTGTGAAACTGAAATCAAATCTTAGAAGTAACCCCAGAAAATAAGAAAAATTCACTGCGAATATGTCATATATGACCAGATAGGCGGCTATAATCTGCCAATGTTCGAATCTTTTTTCCTTCCCCTTTACGTCATTCTCTCCTCGTTCCGCTCTCTTTTTTAATTCTTTTTCCCTCATTGTATAACTATACCTTTAAAACTCCATCTTATGCCTCTGCACCTTTCGATGCACCCTCTGTTTGTCATGCACAATGATAGCATTTTCCCCCTTTATTTTCAACATAATTCAGTATATTTCACTACCCCCCCCCCCTAATTTTTAATATTTTTTTAATATTCCCTTAATTTTTTACATATTTTTCCAGCAAAATCTGTCATTATTATTACACATTTACAAGATTTATCTGCTCCTTTATTTTCTTTTCTTTTTTCAAGAACTTTGTAGATTTTCATATTCCATTCAAACAATCATCACACAATTTTCACAAATTATTTCTATACTATAATTGTTCTTAACAAAGAACACTTTTTCATAAACTTTTTCCCCTTGAGTCACAGAAATGTGGCTCTTCCTTTTTGCCCTTTTTTACTCAGAAAAAAGCCGGTTTCTTATCTTTCCCCAGATCTGCAACTGTACATAGTCATATGCCTTATCATAAAGTGCAAAAATCACCTGTCCTGCCAGAACAGAACTGTAACGAAGCCACTCCGATATTTCTCCTCCGAAAAATAATTCTCCATATCCCAAAATCAATGGCAGATAGAGTCCGTTAAAAAGGATCACTTTTGCCAGCCGATACCACTGCATTTTCCACTTTACTCCGGCAGAACGCTCCAGGATTTTCCAGATAAATTCTCTTCCCCAAATATAAAATCCCATTCCGGCAAAAGTAATAACATAGAGTTTATTCGGTGCCAGAAGAAACCCAAGCAACACTGCTGAAAGATAAAAAGCAAGTCCAGTCATCTGACCGAACTCTCTGAATACGACACCCACAAAAAAGGACGCTGCCGCCAATAAAAATAATGTATTTGTCTCTATCACACTTCCTAAAAACATAAAGATGACAGTCATCGCAAGCAGCAATCCACCAAACGCTGCCCTTTTCGCTTTTAAATGCATGTACAAAGATCTCCTCCCATACATTCACAGAGTGAATCCGCAATCCACAGGTCACAGCAGAGATTTCCTGTACCACAGGAATTACTGCTCCCCGGTGCATACCCTCCACCATATGGACTGTTGCTATAGCGGTTACTTCCAAATTCCAACTGATTCAGTAACTGCCGGTACTGCGGATTTCCAGGCTCCATGTTTACAGCCTGTGCTGCATGATCTCTCGCCAGAATATTATTTCCACAGCCTGCATTGGCACAACTGCTGAGATAATACCACATTCCACTCCTCTCATTTACCTGATCCAATGTATTTAACGCTTCTCTGTACCTGCGGCTGTTGATATAATTGGCCGCTGCCTGGAGCCTTGGATCAATCTGTCCGCCTGTATAACCATTTCCGTAGCTGTTCCCGTAACCACTACCATAACCATAACTATAACCTGATCCACTTGTCCGCTCTCTCATAATCGTATCATAAGCTTCCTGAACTTCTTTAAATTTTTCCGCTGCAAGATCTGCCAGTGGATTATTTATATTCGCATCCGGGTGATATTTCCTGCTCAATTCCCTGTATGCTTTCTTTATCTCATCATCCGATGCACTCGGAGACACCCCAAGTACCTCATACGGATTTTTCCTCATCTATTTCTTTTCCTCACTTTTCTTACTTTTTTTCATTTGTGCCTGATTCTGCTCCTGAATCCGACTCTGAATCTGATTATACCGATTCCAGACTCCATCATACAGGATATTCCTTAAAATGTCCACATCTACCAGACACGGGAGCTGCTCAAACCGTGCCGTACTTTCTGCGATCATCATTCGCAGGATCTGAACCATCCGTTCTTCATAATCTTCCTTTTCCGAGATCTGCTTTAACGGATTATAGCGATTTTTCTTTTTATCTTCAGAAAGATCCTCATAAGCATCCATGATATAAATAAACTTTCCTAAATAGAATCCCATCTTCCGGAGCGTCTTTTCCCAGATATCTTCCTTATAAAGCAGAAGTTCTGCCATCAGACGTCCGAAACACCACGCTGCCCGGTCAATATCCTGACAATTCTCCTTTTCACACTCTGAAAGTTCTTTTAAAGAGTCTCTGATCACTCTGCTCTGTCTTGGATACGCTTCAATGATCTTCTTCACTTTTCCTTCCATCATACTTTTTGCCAAAAGGCTTGTCACCTTCCGCTCATCCTGCCAGTCATCTTCCATATGATAATAAGCCAGCAAAACATTCATTGCTGCTGCATATGATGTGATCTCGTTCCGCAGCATCATCTGCTTCTTTACTGGATGGATCTTGCAGCGGTGCTTCTCCAGTTCTGGAATCCTCTCATACAATGAGGACAGCAGGATCACTGCAAACGTCATATCATATGTCAGCGTCATCTGCCCCATAAATCCATAATCTTCTTTTAAAGTACGACACAGCCCACAATAATATGCTCTGTATTTTTTCAGATCTTTTACCTTCAGTTCCGGTTCACACACCGTCACATAACCAAACATATCCTTCCTCTTTTCATTAAAATCTTAGTTTTTATTATAGCATGGCTGTATCTTTTATAGGAATAGCTGCAATTATTAAATTAGCATTAAATCACCTGAAACTGGTACTGTCGGTTTACAGTTTCACCTTTCTCTCACCTTTCTCGCATTCACATTGTTAACCTCGAAGCAGCTCGATTGTCAACCTTAATTCAGAATTGGTTGACAAATATTTTTTTGTGCTTTATACTTGCGTAGGACATATAAGAAATTTAATCAAGATATTTGAAAGGAGTCACTCATGACTAATCAACAACCAAACGGACAGACAACCTCTCTTACTCAAAATTCAAGAACCAGACAGATTACTCTGATTGGACTGATGACTGCGATCACCTGCATTCTTGCACCGCTGTCAATTCCGCTTCCATTCAGTCCGGTACCGATTTCTCTCACAAATCTGGTTATCTTTATTTCCGTATTTATTTTGGGAATGAAAGATGCTACGATCAGCTTTTTAATTTATCTGCTTCTCGGTACAGTAGGACTTCCGGTTTTTTCCTCCTTCCGTGCAGGTCTCAGTGTACTTGCAGGACCGACAGGCGGTTATCTGATCGGCTTTATTTTTCTTGCACTGATCCAGGGCTTTGCAATGAAATATTTTGACCGTAAGCTGATCCCAACGATCATCGGTATGCTCATTGGTATGGCTGTATGCTATATCTTCGGAACAGTCTGGCTCGCAAAACTGATGAGCCTTTCCTTCAAAGAAGGACTTTTCATGGGCGTTATCCCGTATCTCCCGGGAGATGCTGTTAAGATCATTATTGCAGTAATCGTAGGACCAAAGCTGTATGCAGCAACGAAAAAAGTAAGATAAATAGAATTAAATTTGTATTTGTTGGGGTGATACGCTTGTAAAGAAAAAGACTTCTTTGTGAC